>Ga0126335_1000147_pt1 | contig 32742 bp, 28 predicted proteins | sample OlaspJWI45metaG_FD_108409 | JGI IMG/M metagenome (GOLD analysis project Ga0126335, IMG submission 108409) | Marine gutless worms symbiont microbial communities from Oahu, Hawaii - Olavius sp. 1 OAHU.JWI-45 metaG | ecosystem: Host-associated > Annelida > Digestive system > Unclassified | place... | reverse complement strand
CCTGCTGGCCGCCAACATCAAAAGCGGGGTCGATATCTTCGGCATCGGCGGTACGGTACTGGAAGCCGATGGGGATGCGGATCCCGGACACGTTCTGAGCGGCAGGACCTATTCCAGATCAGGGGCGGTCGGTCTTACCGGCACCATGGTCGACCGGGGCGCGGTGACCATCCCCCCCGGCACCGCGGATCAAACCATCGCACAGGGCTATCATAACGGGTCGGGCATCGTCCAGGGGGACGTCGACCTGCTGGCCGCCAACATCAAAGAAGGCACGGCGATTTTCGGGGTGACCGGCACATATAACGGCGTCACCTGCGATGGCACCCTGTCACCCGGCGGCCGCTGGTGCGATAATGGAGATGGCACGGTGACCGACATGCCGACCGGTGCGATTTGGCTGAAAAATGCCGGATGCCTGGCACACGAGGATTGGGATAGTGCAATTTTTCTTATCATAGAAACCTTGCGCACAGGTGAATGCGGGCTTACGGATGGTTCCGCTTTGGGAGATTGGCGATTGCCGACCATAGAGGAACTTCACGGTCTTGCCCTGGGCAGTGAAACCGTGCGTATGGACAACCCGCATCTTTTCACCGGTGTGCAAGACCAAAATTACTGGTCCATCAGTTCACTCAATGCTGTTCAAGCCTGGACCGAATCCATGGTTTTTGGTTTTTCGATAAACGCAGATAAAAAGCCCGCCGTCCCGATCCCGGCGCACCGCATCTGGCCGGTGCGCGCCGGCAATTGAGGTCTGGTATTCCGGGCGAAAATAAATCCGTTTCAACGCACACCCAAAGGAAGAATTATTGAGGCGACCATTTCCGAACGCATACAGGCGATAATCTGATTGTAGAACAGCAAAGGATTCGCGGACATGATCAGAAGATCATATTTTTCGGCAACACTCATTGGCGTTGCGCTTGGCATTGCGCTGTTTTTCTCGAGCCGTGGCGCCCTGGCCGCCAACATCGATCCGCAAAACATCGGGAGACATTACGCCTACGGTGAAAACATCGGCTGGATCACTTTCAAGCCGGTCCCGGGAGCGGGGGTGACGGTTTCCGACAGCACGGTTTCCGGGTTCGCCTGGTCCGAACTGGCCGGCTGGATCGACCTGGACCCCGCCAACTGTCAGGACTGCGGGGTGGCCAATGACGGCCGCGGCCGCCTGCTCGGCTGGGCCTGGGGGCAGCAGGTGGGCTGGATCAGTTTCTCGTGCGACAACACGGCCAGCTGCGATTCGGTTGACTACGGCGTGTCGATCGACCCTGAAACCGGTGATATTTCCGGACGCGCCTGGGGCGAAAACACCGGCTGGATCATCTTTGCCGCAGCCGGGGCAGCGGATTTTAATGTGAAAACCGCCTGGCGCGCCGACTACGATAGGGACGGGATCGTCAACGCCGACGACCCGGACGATGACAACGACGGTATGCCCGACAGCTGGGAAACAGCCCACCAACTCGAACCCCTGGTCGATGATGGAAAGCTCGATACGGATTTGGACGGCCTTTCAAACCGGGGTGAATATGTCAAAGGCAGCGATCCCAACCAGACTACGGCCGGCCCCGGTCGAGCGGTGCTTACCGCAGTAGCCGACGGGGTCGCGAACGTATCGCTGACGCCGGAACTGACGGTGGACTATGCTCGGGGTGCCGTTGCCGATACCCATATTGAAACCGGGTGGCAGATCAGCACGGACAGCGACTTTGACACGCTTGTGCTGGACGTTGTATCGGCCGATCACCTGACCCGGTTGACGGTCCCTCACGCGGTGCTGAAAAGGAGCACGGTCTATTTTTTCCGGGTCCGATTCCATGAAGCCGATCAGGTGACCTGGATGTGGTCCCCGGTGCGCTCGTTTACCACCCTGGACCAACCTTACACCGATGACAATGACAACCGCATCCCCGATGAACAGGAGGTGGGCCCGGTTCTCGACCTGGATGGCGACGGAACACCGGATATAGGCCAGACCGGAATCAAATGCGTCGATCTGCCAAGCAGTGAAACGCAGGTATGCATCAAGATCGCCGACAATGTCCGGTCCATCGAATCGCTCATGTGGGTGGACCCGGCCGCCATCGAGGACGCCGACAAACGGCCGCAGAATCTGCCCCTGGGTCTTTTCAGTTTCAGGCTCATTCTTCAAGATTCGCAACAGCCCGCCCGGGTGACGGTGCACAGTTCGGTCACGTTGCCCCCCGATTTCGGCTGGGTATTGTATGACACAGTCAACGGCTGGCAGGACTATAACAGCCATGCTGTAATCGATGAAGACCGCCACCGGTTGGCCCTTGAATTTACGGACGGCGCCCCGGGAGATGCAGACGGCAGTGTCAACGGCATCATTGCCGACCCCTCCGGTCCGTCTTTTGCGCAAAACGCAACCATCGGTGGCAATGGCGATCTGGATGTGTGCTTCATCGGCTCGCTGAAATAGAAGCCTTAATTTGGAAACTGGCAATTTGAAACGAGAAACTGGTGAAAGGAATTCTATTTTTTATTTTTTATCTCACGCAAAGACGCCAAGGCGCAAAGAATAAAGATTAATTTGTAACGCCCTTACAGGGCTCAAATTTTATGTTAATTTTTTCCCGGGACGATGGCCCGGGCTACGCTGTAATGCCCCTTCGGGGCTCCAGTTTGTAAGCTGATCAGGCGAAACCCAGCAGAATCGATATTTTCTCATTCTTTCAATCCCGTTTTTTCGCCCGGTCCGCCTTACGTCTGCGCTGGCGCTTCAGACTTCGCTTTTCGAGCTTCGACTCGACAAGTCGCCGCACAGGCCGACGGATCCGGCATGAAACCAGTAAAATCACTTACCCCTTGTAATTTAATATTGACGGTTGCCAACCTATTCATTATATTCCTTATCAAGAATACAAGGACGCTCACTATGAAATCATTTGTCAAGGTCATGAAAGCGCTTTCCGACCCCAACCGGGTTAAAATCCTCAAACTGCTGCAGCAAAAAGTCATGTGTGTCTGTGAACTGCGCGGTGCCCTCGGGATTTCTCAGCCCAGCGTGTCGAAACATCTCAAAATACTGGAAGAGGCCGGTCTGGTAGGTTCCTACAAGGAAGGGCTCTGGGTAAACTATCACCTCGAAGAAGGCCGCACGAGCCCCTATGCCGCCAGTCTGCTGGGCAATCTCAAGCACTGGCTGGATGATGAGCCGGAAGTTGAGGAACTGATCAAAAAAGTGCCTTTTTTAAATCGAGAGGAACTTTGCCGCTAAAATTTTTTACCCCGAATAAATCGCTATATAAGAATATAGGTATACATTCGGAAAAGTTAGCCCGGGTCCGGCAAATCAGGGATATGGTCAGGGAATGGCTCCAGAATCCGGAAGAGGGCTCTTTTTCTTTCAAACAATTGCTGGAAAAAGGATGAAATAAAATGGGTAAATCGACAGCCAAACAACTCTCATTCCTGGATCGTTTTTTGACCCTCTGGATTTTTCTGACCATGTTCGCGGGTGTCATCAGCGGGTATCTTTATCCGGGGATTCGCGATGTCATCAACACTTTTCAGGTGGGCACCACCAACATACCCATTGCCGTCGGCCTGATTCTGATGATGTACCCGCCCCTGGCCAAAGTCAGATATGAGCAACTGCCCCGGGTGTTTCGCAATGTGAAAGTGCTGGTGCTGTCCCTGATTCAAAACTGGGTCATCGGACCGATTTTGATGTTTCTGCTGGCCATCCTGTTTTTATCCGGTCATCACGACTACATGGTGGGCCTGATTCTCATCGGGCTGGCGCGCTGCATCGCCATGGTAATCGTCTGGAACGACCTGGCCGACGGTGACCGGGAGTACTGTGCCGGCCTGGTGGCATTCAACTCGATCTTTCAGGTTCTTTTCTTCTCGCTCTACGCCTATGTCTTTATTACGGTGGTGCCACAGTGCATCGGCCTGAAAGGCATGGTGGTCGACATTTCCATCGGCCAGATCGCCGAAAGCGTATTTATCTACCTGGGCATTCCGTTTATCGCCGGAATCATTTCACGGGTGCTGGGACTTAAACTGAAAGGTGCGGTGTGGTACGAAGAAAAATTCATCCCCAGGATAAGCCCCATCACCTTGATCGCCCTGCTGTTCACCATCCTGGTGATGTTTTCACTGAAAGGTGAATATATCGTTCAGTTGCCGCTGGATGTAGTGCGGATCGCGATACCGCTGTGCATCTATTTTGGCGCCATGTTCTTCGTATCCTTTTTTCTGTCGATGAAAGTCGGCGCCACCTATGAACAGTCCACCACGCTGAGTTTCACGGCCGCCTCCAACAATTTCGAACTGGCCATTGCCGTGGCCGTGGCCGTGTTCGGCATCGATTCCGGGCAGGCCTTTGCCGCAGTGATCGGACCTTTGGTCGAAGTGCCGGTGCTGATCGGCCTGGTCAATGTGGCCCTGTGGCTCAAGCGCAAGTACTTCCCGTTTTCAATTCAAACTCCGACCGGGGTCTGTCATATGACCTGTGAGCCATAAAATAGTTGGGCCCGCCGCATACCGATATTTATACATACTGATATGTGGTCCCGCCGCAGGGCGGAGTTAGCCCGCGACACCCCTTAAAGTAGAAAAATCAGATGTGTCGTCCCGCTGTAAAGCGGGGTTGGCCCGTGTGCCCGTTGGCCCGTGTGCCCGTTGGCTATCAATCGTCGGCGCGTGTCCGTGTACGTCATACCCTATTTATGGGAAAATGATCAGCGCGCAAGCGTGTTCCGATCAAAAACTTTAGGCACTTTCCTGTGCGGCGTCTTGTCGGGTCGAAGCTCGAAGAGTGAAGCCTGAAGCTTTAGCGAAGACGTAAGTGTACTTCTGCGCACTTTAATGCACTTCAGGCACTATTTCTGTCCCCTGAAGATCACCACTTCACTTTGCAACCGTGAAATCCAAAGCAACACGTTAATATGTGAGTTCGGTCGCAATCGATCGGATGCGATCGTACAAATCGATGGGGCTGAGCAGATTTTGGGCGGCAATATTTTTAAGTGTTTTATCCCCGGATGCCTGAATATTACCATTGACAATCGATGCGTTGAAACTTTATGGTGCCTATTTCGCAATCATTGGCAGAGAGCAGTGCTAAGCGCCATTCATTTCGACCGCTCCCCAATCTGTCGACCTTTAACAGGGAAAGTAGGAGAGACAATGACGTTGCGTCTACACAGACAGGTGGAAGTTCTTTTCGATATCCGCTTCAGGATCGGTTTAATTTTTCTTCTGGCCGGCATTTTTTCTCTATTCTTCGGACAGGCCCACAGCGATAGTCTGTGCGATGTGGACCACCCTTTCATCCCTCCGGAAAAGCAATTTAACGGTCAATGCCCCAATTGCGGTATGGTCCGGGCCATGTGGGCCCGCACCTGGTTCACCTTTGAATCCAGTTCCGGAAAAACCCAGGCCTGTTCACTGCATTGTCTGGCGGACATGGCCCGCAAATCGGGCCAAACACCCGGGCAGGTAAAGGTCGCCCGGTACCTGGAACCGGACCGGATGGTGTTCGCATCAAAGGCCTTTTTCGTTGTCGGATCAAAGGCCCGCGGCACGATGACCATGCAGAGCAAACCGGCCTTTGCCACCCGAAATAAAGCCGAAGAATTTGCCCGGCGATGTGGTGGAAAGATCATCGATTTTGACGGGGCCCTGGCTATGGCTGCAATAACGCTGACCGGGGAAAATCAAATGATCAATAAAAATCGAAAGAAAAAGGGCAAGATCGTCGAACCGGCCGACAACAAAGATCGATGCCCGATCTGTAATATGTATCCGGCCCGATATCCGAATCACAGGGGCCAGATTCAGACCAAAGATAAACAGGTTTACCACTTTTGCTCAACCCAATGCCTGTTTAAATTCCTCACAAATTCGAAAGAGATTTCAGGCCAACCGGTAAAGCCTTTTCTGATCTGGGTCATTGATTATCCGAGCCGGAAGTGGATCGCGGCCAAAACCGCAGCCTATGTCCTGGGTTCCGATCAGTGGGGGCCCATGGGCCATGAGGCCTTTGCGTTTGACACCCGGGCCGATGCCGAACGGTTTGCGGAAAAAAATGGCGGCAACATGTTCACTTTCGACAAAATCACCGTCGAAGAGCTGATGCGTAAGAATTGATGGGAAATCAATTTCCGGAATACTTCTTGCGGTGCAGCGCAAAATAGGTCACCGGTATAATGATCAGTGTGAACAGGGTGGAGGCGGCCAGGCCGAAAATGAGGGTCCAGGCCAGACCCGAAAAAACCGGATCCAGGGTGATCGGCCACGCGCCCAGGGCCGTGGTAGCTGCCGTGAGCAGGATCGGCCGCATGCGGATGGCGCCGCTGCGCAGTATTGCTTCTTTAAAGGAGACGCCGGCGGCCAGGGCTTCCTGAATGAATTCGATCAGGATCAAAGAATTGCGGATGACAATCCCGCCCAGGGCGATCATGCCGATCATACCGGTGGCGGTGAAGAAGACCGGGTTATCGAAACCGCCCACCGGCTGCCCGGTGACCAGGTTGAGCAGCCAGAAACCGGGCATGGCACCGATCAGCGTCAGCGGAATGGCCATCATGATGAGCATCGGCATAAAAAAGGAGCCGGTCTGTAAAACCAGCAGGATGTAGATCAGCACCATGGCAGCTGCAAAAGCAATGCCCATATCCCGGAACACCCGCAGGGTTATTTTCCATTCCCCTTCACCGGCCCACTCGACCCGAATGCCGTCAGGGACCGGATCTTGCTTCAAACGACCCATCATATCCAGTACGGCCTCACCCGGTGCACGGCCGGCCATTTCGCCCATGACATAGACAACGCGATCCAGATTTTTATGGTGTATGGGCTGATTTTCGGGCACTTTGACGATCGTTACCAGTTCGGCCAGGGGCACCATGTGACCGGTGGCCGTTTTCATGGGAATCTGGGAAAGGGCCACCATACCGGACCGCTTGTTGCGTGGCAGCACCGTGCGGATCATAAGGGGCTGACGCTCGCCGGACAGGTGCACTGAAGCGGGCATCCCCCCGCTGAGCGCCAGCCGGAGGGTCTGCACCACCGCATCGGTTGACACACCGTGCAGGGCCGCCTTTTCCTTGTCCAGCACAAAATCGATTCGATCACGCCGGGCTTCGGTCGTATCATCGATATCCACCACAAACGCTTCTTTGGCCATTATCTGTTTGACGTGGTCGGCACCCAGAATCAGTTCGTCGTAAGTTCGGTCGGGATCCCCATAGATTTCGGCCACAACGGTTGACAGCACGGGCGGACCCGGTGGAACTTCCACGATTTTCAGGTCGGCCCCATGTGTCCGGGCCAACTGTTCCAGATCTTTGCGCAGCCGCAGGCCAATGGCGTGACTTTGCTGACTGCGGCGGTTCTTTTCAGCCAGATTAACCGAAATGTCGGCCAGGTGGCCGCCCCGGCGCAGGTAGTAATGACGCACCATGCCGTTGAAATCGATCGGCGCGGCAGAACCCACGTAGGAGACAATGCTGGTTACTTCAGGAACGGCGCGCAGGTATTCTTCGAAATCCTGCACAACCGCGTCGGTTGTTTCCAGGGTGGTGCCTTCCGGCATGTCGAGCACGATCTGAAATTCGTTTTTGTTGTCGAATGGCAGCATTTTCAGCGGCACCAGGCGGGCGATGACCAGTCCGACCGGGACGCACAGCAGCAATGCCACCAGTGCCAGCAGAACATAGCGGCGCCAGCGTGCTAACAGAAAAGGGCCCACAAGGGCTCGATATATTTTATCGATCACACCATCGCCGATTGCATGTTCTTTTTCTTCAGCCTTGCGGGTTGCCGGTGTGTTTTTCAGCAGCAGGTAGGAAAGCCAGGGCACAATCGTCAGGGCGCAAAGGGTGGAGAAAATAACCGTAATTGGCACATTGGCAGCCATGGGTGCCATATAGGGCCCCATCATGCCGGTGATAAAAAACAGGGGCGCAAAACAGGCGATGATCGCCAGGGTGGACATGATCACCGGGGGCAGCACCTCGTTTACGGCAAACAGGGTGGCTTCCAGCGGTTTTAAACGGCCCCTGAATATGTGCCGTTGGATGTTGTCGACGTTGGTAATCGGATCGTCCACCACAAGCCCCAGGGATAGAATCAGGGCAAATAGCGTCACTCGGTTGATCGTGTAACCGAGCAGATAATTGACAAACAGTGCCAGGGAAAAACTGATCGGTACCGCCAGCGCCACGACCAGCGCTTCGCGCCATCCCAGGGTGATGGCCAGCAGGATGACAACCGTTACGATGGCAAACACCAGCGAGCTTAGCAGACCGTTTACTTTCTGCTGGGCGGTTTGACCATAGTTGCGTGTCACTTCGGCATACACGCCCGCAGGCAGCACAGTTTTTTTAAGTTGTTGAAAACGCTCGAGGATATTGCGAGCGACAACAACCGCGTTGGTGCCTTTCTTTTTGGCCAACGCCAGCGTTACCGCCGGATAGGTCAGCGGGGTTTCAATGCGGTTGCTTTCTTTGCGGTAGTAATGGGAAAATCCGATTCGTGTAATCGATTTAACTTCTTCGGGACCGTCAATAACCCTGGCGACATCTCTCAAATAAACCGGCCGGTCCTGGTGCACCCCGACCATCAGGCCGGCCACTTCATCGGCACTGGAGAAAAAAGCATTGCTGGTGACCGTGAAATCCTGGTTGAAACGTGAAAAGGATCCGGCGGTCACCGACACATCGGCACCCTCGAGGGCTTTAAATACTTCGAGCATCGACACGTTGAGCCCGGACATGCGCTCGTGCAGCAATTCCACCCGAATTTCACGCTTACGCCCGCCAATTACTTCTGTCCGCGATATATCCTTGACCGCCGACAGACGCGACAGCAGCTCCTCTCCCATGCGGTGCAGCTGGTGATCATCGTAGCGTTCGGAATAAAGGGTAATGTTGATGATGGGAACGTCATCGATCTCGACCGGTTTGATCACCCAGTCTTTGACGATCGGGGGGGCCTGATCGATGTTCATGGCAATCTTGTTGTGCAGTTTGACCAGAGAGTTTTCACGATCCTGGCCCACAAAGAAACGTACCGTCACAATCGCCATGTCCTGACGCGACATGGAATAGACATATTCCACCCCGTCAATTTGCCACAGGAGACGCTCCATGGGTGTGGCCACCAGCTTTTCGATCTCCTGCGGGCTGGCCCCGGGGGCGGTAATGTATACATCGGCCAGCGGCACGACGATCTGCGGCTCTTCTTCCCGCGGGGTGACCAGTACGGCCGCAATGCCAAGACTCAGTGAGATGATAATCAGAATGATGGAAAGGTGCGAGGTTATAAACTTTTTTACGATGCGTATAAGTATATTGTCTGGAGCAGAAGCAGTGTCGGTCATGGTCCCGCGTCTCTGTTTTGGGTCTTTTATTTGGTGCGGCAAGGGCGGGTTTGAAACCCGCCCCTCCGGCGATTTGGATAATTACACAAATCTGAAAAATAGGCGTAAATTTATCATTTACCCTCAAATTTGAAGCGCACCTTGCAGCCCCTCGTTGCGGGAGCTCAGCTACGCTCTGTCGATCTTGCATTCCCAAACCAGTTTACCGCAATCAGAAGTCGTTTCAAAGCCCCGGATCGCGCCGAAGATCCCCGACTGAAGTCGGGATTTCGCTTCTCGTTTCAAGTTGATTGTGCTCAACAAACGTCGCGCCAAATGAAAACGGAGCGTACTTTAGTACGTGAGTATTTCATTTTGCGGGACAACGCACATATTCGGTGTTAGATGGGGCTTGGAAACGACTTCTAGTCGATTCCGATGATCTCGCCCCCTACCAGCCCGGCCAGTACTTCCACCCGGGTGCCGGTTGACTTGCCTGTTTTTATATAGCGCGTCCGCCAGGTCGCATTGTCTTTGACCGCCACCAGCTCCAGCTGCCCCACGCGGCGCACGGCATTCCAGGGTATCAGCACGACCTCGTGTTCCTGCACCGGAACGAGCAGTTTGCCGAACATACCCGGGTACAACCCTTCCAAATTCGGCAAAGCCACTTTGACCAGAAAGGTGCGGGTAGCCGGATCGGCGTACGGGATAATTTCCTCGACAACCGCATCGACTGTCTGGTTCAGGGCATCAATGGCCACCTGCAGTTTGCCTTCGGGTTTGATCTGCTGAATCAGACCTTCGCGAACATAGGCTTCCAGCCGGAAGGCACCGCTTGTTTCCAGGATCAGCAGCGGTTTACCGGGCGCTGCCTGGTCACCGGGCTCCACCAGGCGCTTGAGGACTTCGCCGGATTCCGGTGCCTTGATGGTCAAATAACCGAGCGCGATTTCGGCTTCCCGCACAAACTCTTCGGCCCGGAGAATACCGGCAGTGGCGCTGGTGAGGGCCTCTTCAGCCTGTTCCAGGTCCTGGGCTGTGGCGGCCTCGGATTGAAAATAGGTTTTGGTGCGCCTATAGGATGCCTCGGCCCGGGTATGTGCCGCCCGGGCGGCTACCGCCGCCTGTTTGGCCTGGTCAAGGCGCGAAACAAACTTGCGATTGTCAAGCTCGATTAAAATTTGATTCTTACGGACTTTTGACCCCGGCCGAACTTTTACAGACCGCACCTGGGCCGAAATCTGGGATTCTATTCGCATTTCGGTTCGCGGTCGCACGGTGCCGACGGCTTCATACCATTCGGTGACCTTTTCAAGGGCGGCCCGGGTGGTCTGCCGGGGTGGTTGTTCCGTTTTTTGGGGTTCACTCCTGGCGGCCGGATCTATCTTTGCGCCGTGATACAATTTGCCGACCAGCAGGAATATGACCATACCGGCCGCGATTAATCCAAAAATGATGAACGCCTTGATCTTCTTCATTTTACATGCCCTGCTCCAGGCCTTTGAGTGTGTTTTCCACGGTATTCCAGTAGCCGATGGCCCTGCCGATTTCAAACAGTGCTTTCTGGTTGTCGTAATAGGCCGCTGTTGCACGAATTTTGGAGCGGTTGCGGTCCAGTTCGGCCTCGAGGTAACGGGTGATGGTGGCCGATCCGCCTTCGTATTGCAATTTGACCAGTTTCAAAGACTCTTCGGCATTGGCGACACTTTTTTTAGCCACATCGAATCGGGCGCGGGCCTCATCCATATTCAGATAGGCGTTTTTAACATCCAGTTTGACAGCCAGCACGGTTTTTCGGTCCACGGCCAGCAGTTCTTCCAGCGTCGCCCTGGCCTTTTTCCGGTCGGACCGGGTACTGAAGCCGTCAAAAAAATCCCAGTTCAGCAAAAAAGCCGCGGTCCAGTTAGACCGGTCGAGATCATAATCCAGCTCGGCGTCATCAACATACCAGCGCCCCAGAAAATCGACTTCCGGCAGGTAGCCTGCTCTTGCCAGGTCCACGGCCATCCGGGATTGAACCACCTGCGCATGCATTTTCTTCAGATCGGGTCGATGCTCCAGGGCAAATGTGATGCCTGAATCAATCGAGACGGGAATCGGTACCGCCTTCAGGTTGGCATCTGCCAGCAATATGTCGGTTTGCGGATTGACCCCCATCAGATTGGCCAGGGCCGCCAACAGGGTATTCTTCCGATTATTGCTCCGGACCACTTCCTCCTGGGCCCGGGCCAATCGCACTTCCAGAGAAAGAAGGTCTGATCGGAGGGCACCACCGGCCTTGTACTTGACGCGCATCACCCGCAACTGCTCATTCACCGAGGCAACCGATTCGGTGGCGATGTCAACAAACTCGCGGGCGGCCAGACAGTCAAAATAGGTTTGAATGACCGAGGCGACCAGTCTATTTTCCACCGCCTGGCGATTGAAGTGGGAAATGGTGAGCTCACTTCTGGAAATCTTATTATTCAACGCGTCCCGACCACCGCTGTAAAGGTTCATACTGGCCGCAAAACCGGTTTCCCAGTTCTGAAACCAGCCCGGATTGTTGAAATCGGTGTCCGGCGCCAATGTCCGCTGATCGATGGTCTTAAATAGATAGGCGGATGGGGCATCACCCTGCAGATATTCGGTAAAAAAATTCAACGTCGGATAAAAAGGCGCCTGGGACTGATTTACAAGCGCGCTTGCCTGCTTGATACGGGCCATGGCCATGCGGCTGTCCGGATTGCTGCCAAGGGCAATCTGAACCGCTTCACTCAAAGAGATCGGCCGGCGAAAATCATACGTTTCAGCAGCACTCCGGGTGTCTTTGGCACCGTGGTTGGCGGAAAAATAGTTTGCGTATTCTTTTTCTATTTTTGCATAGGAATAGTTTTTCTGGGAGGCGCATCCGCTTAGTGAAAAAAAACCGATGGCGATCCCTGAAAACAATAACGATAATGACGGCAGCAGTTTCATAGGCACCCCAAACATTTTTGAGCTAAAGAATCAGGTTGTGCAAATTGGTTACATTTTGTTTCGACCCCGGCAATCCATACTATATTGCTAGAGTACTTCTTGCCAGTCGATCAAATGTATAGGACTCAAAGCGACCTTCGCAATATATGCTGATCTGTCTTTTATCGTCAACATACTTTTGAAGCAGAAAAGAAGTCGTAATCGTGGGCAATACCGCCAATGTCCAGAGGACCAGACCACAGCGGATGGGGTCCCGGGTATGCAGGTAGGGGAGCAGGAATTCGATAGAATTATCTACAAGACGGGGACGGGCCCGGGCCAGTCTGCCGATGGCCCAGATAACGCCGCGCTGCAGATCCGGGTGTTCCAGATAATTACCGTCGGGGCGGATGTAGGAAAGAAGAATGTTGGCATACTCTTCCGCCAGGCGATCGCTCACTGCCAGCGTTTCGCCCATGGCTTCGGGCGATCCCCAGCCGATGCCGCCGGACTCATCATTCAGATTCCAGATAAAACGGCGCATGATGATTCGGGCCGATTCGATTTCACTCTCGGCCAGATCGGCGATGACAGCCCCCATGGCGCTAACCGCCCGCCATTTGACGGTTTCCTCCAGGCTGTAAAGAAAAGAAAAAAGCGGGTTGATTACCTGACGGGCCGGCATTCGGCGGATGGATTCGATGGCGGCATCAAATTCTTCACCCCGCAGGAGCGCCAGGACCTGTTTTTTCATTTTGCGGATGGGAATTTTGGGTGGGGGTACGCTCATCTTATTTGTGAGTAGTCATTTTTATGGATCATGCTGGAATAAATAGATAAAAAAATGAAAATTACAAATAACAAGCACCAAATAACAAACAAATTCCAATTTACGAATACTCAATTCTCTAAACAACCTGCCAGGCAGATTGCAGTTTTGGGCATTTGAACATTGGAGCCTGATATTTGTTTGTCATTTGGGATTTGAAATTTGTCATTTCATTCCATGTCCCATTTAGCCAGCAGACGCATTTCTGAAACGGCAGATTAGAAGGTGATGATGCTATAGCCTTCTGTTTGGTAGGCAGCCATTCCCGGATGTCCGGTCATATCGCCCAACAGCGCCAGGCCCTGTCTCTCGGCCTCAGCGGCCGTGCCCATTTTCTGTGAGCAGGCTTTGCAGGCACCATCGACCAGTCCGTCTGACTTTACTTTTTCCCAGAGACCATGCAACGGGTTTTCACTCTTAACCAGCTCCGGCAACAATTGCGTTGCCGCCCCCTCCACGATCACCTTGACGGCATGCCCTTTGGCCTTCATCTCCAGAGCGTTCAAGAGCACATGGATAAAGCACATCGGATCTCCGTTAAATACAAACAATGCGTTCTTTTGCATGGATTCCTCACTTTTAAGTTGAGCCAGTTGAGCCCGTTGAGCCGGTTGAGCCAGTTGTGCCGGTTTAGCCCGTTACCCGGAAAAAAATTGATCAACCATCCATCTCAGATAGCTTTATCTTCTGGCACGTTGAACCAGAAACCCACCCTATCGGTGAGCAAGAATTGATTCCCGTGGCTATGCCACCAGTATGATAAGACTTAAAATCGATCCAAGCCGTGCATCAGGTCCTAATCACTTCAACCTCTAAGTATTACTGGCTAAACTGGCATAACGGGCTCAACTTTAATTATTTTTCTATCCAGTAAATGCAATCGGCCGGGCAGTTTTTTATGGCTTCCTCGACTTCCGGTTCCGGATATTCGGACAGGTCGGCCACTTCGATGTAACCGGCATCGGATTTTCTAAACACCTGCGGGCAGACATCGATACACACGTCGCACTGGATGCAGTCACTCAGATCGACTTCAGGTATTTTCATCGGCTTTGCCTGGCAAGTGGTTAATTGCAAGGTCACGTCGCTTAGTGCTCCTGCTCGTATTTACAGTGACGTATTAGTAGTAATATTTCTCACCGCAGAGGCGCTTTCCTGCTCGATGACCGCCTGACCGATCTTTTGGCCGAACGCATAACAGGCGTCCAACCCGGAATCATCCGGAACGTATTGTATTCTCATACCCGGTTTGACCATATCGAATTTCATGGCTTCCAGTTCCGCTTCAATCAGCTTGACGGCCTCACCGCTCCAGCCGTAAGAACCGAACGCGGCACCGATTTTGTTCTGCGGTTTCAAACCTTTCATGTACGTAAGGATATCGGCCAGCGTCGGGAACAGCGTATTGTTGAGCGTCGGAGAACCGACAACAATCGCCCTGGCATCCAGGACTTCGGTCATAATGTCGCTGCGGTGCCATTTTCGCAAATACATCGGGCGCACGTCGACCCCCTGGGAACTGATACCGGAGGCGATGGCATTGGCCATCTGTTCGGTGCTGTGCCACATGGTATCGTAAACAACGATCGCTTTGCGCCTGGTCTCCTGGTTGGACCAGCGCGCGTATGCCTCGATGATTTTTCCGGGATCTTTACGCCAGATAACACCATGATCCGGGCAGATCATATCGATGGGCAGCCCCATCTCCTGTACCTGGTTGACGAGTTTTAAAATCAAAGGCGCATACAGCAGGAGTATATTGGCAAAATATTTTTTCGCATGCACCATGATGGCGTCACCGATCTGGTCATCGAATTTCTCGTGACCGGCATAGTGCTGACCAAAGCCGTCACTCGAAAACAGGATCCGGTCTTCTTTTAAATAGGTAAACATACTGTCGGGCCAGTGCACCATGCGGGTTTCCATGAAAGTCAGATTCCGCCGGCCCAGACTCAGTTCCTGGCCGCTGGCAACCGCTCGATAATTAAGATCCTGGCGGAAATGACGACCCAGATTTTTCAGGCCCAGCTTGGAGCAGTATACCGGTTTATCCTGGCCGATGCGGTGCATCACCCGCGCCAGGCTGCCGGAGTGATCCATTTCGGTGTGGTTGCTGACCACCATGTCGATGTTCTTCGGGTCGATCACCTGTGAAATGTTGTAGAACAATTCATCAGCGAATTCGCTTTTGACCGTATCGACGAGGGCCACTTTATCATCGACAATCAAATAACTGTTGTAGCTGGTGCCATAGGGTGTTGAATACCCGTGGAAATCACTAATATTCCAATCCATGACACCAACGTCATAAATTCCTTTGGCTATTTCAATCGGCTTCATAAACTGGTTCCTTCGATTTTACAATGCCTGCATCTTGCGCGAGTCGGAGGCTTGCGCACCATTCTTTTTCATTTTTACGCAAAATCCAGGCAATGGCTTCAGACGTATTAATGCCCTTTGCGCCATATAAAGTGACGCAAAGGGCATCAATTTTTAACTGAAATTAACAGGTTCCGGAAATTTGCACGTTTTAGTCTTCTTTTTCGAATTCATCTTTGCCGGCACCGCAGATCGGGCAGAGCCAATCTTCGGGCACGTCTTCCCATTTGGTTCCAGGATCCACATCATTGTCCGGATCCCCTTGAGCCGGATCATAGACATAACCACAAATCATGCATACGTAACTGTCCATTAACTCTTACCTCCTTTGCTTTGGTTCCACTTCCATAGGAAGCAAACCTTGGATAAATTGATCATTACCAACAAAAAAGCAACCTGAAATTTGGCGCTTACAGCTCTTTGATCAGCTTTTTGATCCGGGTTTCGATTTCATCGCGCACGTTGCGCATAATTTCAATGGGCTGACCGGCCGGATCGGGAATATCCCAATCGATCACCCTGGCTCCCGGAACGTGAGGGCACTGTTCACCGCAACCCATGGTAACGATTAGTTCCGGCGAATTTGCTTCGATGGCCTGTTCGATTCGTTGTGGTTTTCGAAAGGCCATATCGACCCCTTTTTCCTCGAGAACTTGCACCATAAGCGGATTTATTTCCTCGGCCGGCTGACTGCCACCGCAGTCTACATCGAGTCGGTCACCGCCGAGGGTTTGCGCCAGCGCGCCGGCCATTTGACTGCGACAGGCATTTTCGCGGCAGGCGAAAATAACCTTTTTACGCTTCGCCAAAGAACCCAGCAGATCCTGCACGGCTGCCCGCACATCATCCCTTACGGTTGGGTGATTCTGCATGTCCTGCGGGCCTTCGATTTGCCGGTATGTCAGACTGCCGGCAAATCTGGCATCAATGGCATCGAAAAAATACTGTGATGTCAGCTTCAAACCCTCGAAAAGGTTTTTCCCGCCCGTGGCACCGGCCGACAGCATGAAGCCCAGGCGTTGATTTCGAGCCGGGTCGGCCAGTTTTAATTTGTATTTCCGGGCCCAGAGGGTCTGACTTCGGTCTATCAGGGCCTTTAATTGGGAGGTGACATTGTAAAAAAAGACCGGGCTGGATATGACCACAACCTCGGCCCGGCGCAGCAACGTGTAAATTTCGTGCTGCATGTCATCGTCGATGGGGCAGTAGCCCTTTTTTTCACAAACGACCAGCTCCAGGCAGGGTTTGATATTCTTGCGGGGAACATCGACCGTTTCAGTCTGCGTCCCCAGGCTGGCCGCGGCATCCATAAAAAGCGACATCAGATAATTCGTATTGCCTTTTTTGCGCGGGCTGCCCTGTAATCCGAGTACCAACATTTATTCCGTCCTGATATGGCACTGTTTGCACGTGACCGGACCGGTCTTCTGGCCGGCTCTTTTCTTCTCTTTATGGCATTTGGTGCACAGCGTGTTCATCACGCGCTTTTTCTTTAACTGGCCATCGGCTTTCATTTTTTCGATGACACCTTTTTGCTGCGGAAACGTGTCGTGGCAAATGGTGCAATCTTCCAAATTATCCTGGTGCAGGTGATGCGGAAAGGGCACGTCGCCGCGCTTGCCGCCCGGCAGGCTTATCCGGTCAGCCCCTTTGTTTTCAACAGCCAATGATAGAACGGTGATTAATAAAAAGCCGGCTGCAAGCGTTGCTGTCGATCGAATTTTAGCGTTCATAATCCAATTATTGCAAATATGCGAATGAGACCCAACAACGCGCCGGTATGCCGGGTGAGCTTAAACGGGCATCATCCAGCCTATCAGCGACGACAAATCGAACCGGCAAGCGGTATTGGCGCGCCGGTATCGGCTACCCGGATTCGCCCTCCAGGCTGCACTGGCTAAAATCGATGTCTTTACCGCAGCCCGAACATACATGGGGCTTGTCAAATTCATCCGAGAAGATTTCTTTTACCTGGCCACATTCGGGGCACTTGCATGAAAACGCTTTCAGCGTCTTAAAGTTCGCGAATCCAGGGCAGTGTTGCGGTGTTGTGGTCATTGCGATCTCCTTTCGATTTGGACCATTATAACGAGCGCCGTCCGCGTCCCGCCAGCGGTCTGCCTGAGACAGACAGGGCCGCAAACAGGTAGAATTCCGCCAAAAGCGGGACCGCAGATTCGGCCGAGGTAGCAGGACAATAGTCAGACGCCCAACTTTTTGGCGACTTCCTGACCATATTCCTGGGCCATTGAAATACCGCCGCCAAGTGTGCTCGATTTCAGCATTAAGGGTCCTTTGACCATGTCCATCTTGAAAATGTTTTCCATCGTTCCGTAAATACGGCCAGGTGCCTCACCGCTCCAGCCGAAGGCGCCAAAAGAACCGCCGATTTTGCCTTCCAACCCGGCATTTTCCGCTAAAAAAAGAAGTGTTTTCATGCCCTGCAACATCTCTCCGTGGTAGGTTGCCGAGCCAAACACGTAGGCGTCATATCCTTGCAGGTTGTCTTCGTTTTTTATCTCTTTGGTGCTGACAACACTGGCCTCATGTCCGGACATGCGGATCCCTTCGGCAATCAGATTACCGATTTGCTCCGTTTCGCCAGTGCGCGTCGCATAGACAATGAGCGCTTTACCCATTCTCGGCTCCTTTATTTTATACGGTCATCGACCCCTTCACCCTGGCAATCCGGTGTGTAGCACGTCGTATCCAGAAATTCACATTTCTCTTTACAGGAAGGACAGGTATCCGGTGGCGCATCTGAGTCGAATGTGTAGCCACAGTTATGGCATTTCCAGCTTGGCATAACAAATCACCTCCTTGTCGGTGGGATAAACCGGCCTTCAGAGTGTATGTCCGTCGGCAGGTGCGAATCAATCTGTGATTCTGACAGTCTTAATTGATTGAAATCGATTCAAAAAGATAACCGTATCACGCTTTCCAGAGGCCGTGCAGGTTGCAATATTCTCTGGCAGTCACCTGCGCCGCAGCGATCATAAAAGTTGCTTCGGGTGCCTGGCCGGGATTCAGAAATTGCCGGTAAGCCTGGCCGTCGGCGATCAACTCGATCCATTCGATAAAGTGTTTTTCTTCCATGGGATGCGGCACATCGCCGACTTTGACCTTGAATCCCCCTTCGATTTTTTCGATTGCGGGAACATGTTTTTCTTTGGCAGCATCCACTGTGTTTTCTTTAAAAAGGACCATCGGTTGGCCGCAACATACCAATTCGCCGGGACCGCCATGCAATACCTCAACGATGTTACCGCATGCTTCGCATTTATAGACCTCCAGTCTTTCCGCCATAGTCCCCTCCTTGTTTGCATTGTAATGATTTATATTCTACTGCCGGATTTAACGGAATAGAGCGTTAACATGTGGTTAAATCGCCTTTAGCGCCTGTTTTACGGATACCCGGGCGAGGTTATTCGTCCTGCCACAGTCCTTTTCTCACATGGGCCGCCTTTTGTGCTGCGGCCGGCTTTTTCAGTTTGCAGGCAGAATCACGCCATACACCGTTGAGAATGCCGGACCCGGTGCCCTGTCTGTCCGCATCCCCCGGATCGGCCAACGCCAGCATACGCTCGGTGATTTTCAGCGTTTGCACAATATGTTTATCGCAGGCTCTCAAGCGTGAAATTTCCTATGAAGTGTCACATTTTTTAGGGGCTGTAAAGCCAAAAATGAGTTCCCGTAACCCATTCAGTCGATGATACTTCAAGGCCGGTTCAATTTGAGACCCAACCTAAAAATACAGGTCCGAGGTGATGGGTAAGGGCCGGTTCGGGGTAAAGGGTTATGGAAAAAATAGGTTCGAGGTGAAGGGTAATGGGTCATAGGTTTAGGATTTTGTATCTTTTTTAATAAATATACGATCCACAACCCATTACCAATAACCTGTCTTTCCCCTTTTACCTTTAACCTCTAACCAACTCGATTTATTATTTCACCGCGGGTGCTAATGACGATCTCTTGCAGCGGGATCGATTTTTCCGAGGCTGCCAGCGCTTTTTTAACAATCATCGGCAACCCAGAACAACAGGGGACTTCCATGATTGCCGTGGTGATGCTTTTAACGCCGGCGGTCCTGAACACCTGCTCGAATTTAGCGATGTAACTCTGGGCATCATCGAGTTTCGGGCAGCCCATCATGACGGCTTTGCCCTCTAAAAATTCACTGTGCAGCGAAGGAAATGCAACCGGGACACAGTCGGCCAGGACGAGAAGATCAGCTCCTTTTAAAAATGGCGCCGTGGGCGGAACCAGGTGGATCTGTACCGGCCAGTTGCGCAAGGCCGAAGACCGGGAACGTGCATCGGCGCTTGATTCGGACGGTGATTGAACCGGAGCAAAAGTCTGGATACGGGCCGAAGGGCATCCCCCGCCAATGATGCGCTCTTGCGGTGGCGTCGCTCGAGCAGCCAGGTGATCTTCGACGGCCTCCTCATCAAACTCTTCCGCCTCGCGTTCGATTATTTGGAGCGCATCCTGGGGACATTCTCCGATGCAGGCACCCAGACCGTCGCACAAATTATCGGAGATAACCTTTGCTTTAGCGTCAATAATTTCCAATGACCCCTCGGCACAGGCCAGCACGCACTGACCGCAGCCATCGCATCTTTCTTCATCTATCTGAATAATCTTGCGTAAGACTTTCATGATCTCTCCTGTTGGCTAAAATTTCGAAAGCGATATAATACCTTGAATTAAAAATCAGCAGGACACTCGCAACCCGCAACCCGCAACCCGCAGCCCGCAACCCGCAACCCGCAACACCAGGCATCAAGTCCTGCCCAATCAGGTTAAAATAATCGGCGCAATTTCGCACCCAAACGTAAGGCGCTACCTCAACAGCACCTTGCGGGCTTCGGCTTTGCCGCTGTCGGTAATCATCTGCTCATCGATGATCTGTTTCAACCGGGCATCTTCGAGTTTACCTTCCTTGATCTGGTCCTCCATATCGGCAATCAGAACGGCATCGGATAGGATATTATGCTCCAGCGTGTCCGCGGATTCGGGGCGGCCCTGCTGGGCCAACATTTTGCACACCGCCGCGATCATCGGTTCGCGCGCCTGCAGCTTTTCCAGGATACCCCGTGCTATGGGCGGACTTTCCTGCGCAAGATGTTCCGCACCGGCACGGCCGTGCTTGCGCCGGGCTTCATTGATTCCGATCCGCTGCAAATAAGCCACAGCCAGAATCAATGCCATATTGGCGCGTTCGATTTTGCCGATCCGTTCTGCATAACGGGCGGTTCGCGTGGCGTGGCTGATTTGCTTGAAATCGCTTTTGAAATAGCGCTTCATCTCTATGGCAACACGGTCCTTGAGCAAATCCTCTTTCTGAGCCAGCAATTCCTCGGGCATCGTACCCAGGCATTGCTCGGCGAACTGGCAATAGGTCGCACAACCAAAATCCATATTGGGATTGACAAATCGGTGGCCGCAATTACCGCACCGGCGTGTGGTATCGTCTTTGAAAAATTCAACCGGATGTTCGCATTTGGGGCATTTGGCATCGAATATGGCCCCCGGTTTCCAGTATTTCGTATCCTGTCCCGGGCATTTCATGGTGTTTCCTTTCCCGCTGATATGTTTCCGTCCGATGTTTATGGTACCCAATATGAAGCAACTGCAATATAATTGGTTTGACCTAAATCAAAATATTAATTATTTTTTGCCGTGCAATAAAAAACAGGGGCAGGATAAAGTCCCTACCCCTGATGGGTTGATGGATCGTTGCTCCGGCTGCCTGAATTTATCCGAGAATGGCCTTCAAATCTTCATCAGGCGTTTTGATCGGCATAATGTTGAAATTTTCCACCAGTACATTGAGCACATTGGGAGAGACAAAGGCCGGCAGACTGGGACCGAGCCGGATGTCTTTGATCCCAAGATGAAGCAGGGTCAGTAGAATGGCACAGGCCTTTTGCTCATACCAGGAAAGAATCATCGAAAGCGGCAGGTCATTTACCCCGCAATCAAACGCTTCGGCCAGCGCCACGGCAATCTTGACGGCCGAATAGGCATCGTTGCACTGCCCGACGTCCAGCAGGCGCGGAATGCCGCCGATGTCCCCCAGATCCTGATCAAAGAACCGGAACTTGCCGCAGGCCAGGGTGAGAATAACGGTATCTTCAGGCGCTTTTTCCACAAATTCGGTGTAGTAGCTGCGACCCGGTTTGGCGCCATCACAACCGCCAACCAGGAAAAAGTGCCGAATGGCTTTGCCTTTGACCGCTTCGATCACTTTACCGGCCACACCCATCACCGCATTGCGTCCAAAACCGACCATGACCTGCTTGCCGTTGACATCTGCATCAAACCCCTGCATGGCCAGCGCCCGATCGATTACGGGGCTGAAATCCTTATCCGCAATATGCTGGATGCCCGGCCAACCGGCCAGCCCGGTGGTAAACAGGTTGTCTGCGTAGGAATCCTGAGGCTTCTGGATGCAGTTGGTGGTCATCAGGATGGCGCCCGGAAATTTTCCAAATTCCTTGGACTGGTTTTGCCAGGCCGTGCCGTAGTGGCCGTAGAAATGGTCATACTTTTTCAGTTCCGGGTAACCATGGCAGGGCAGCATTTCACCGTGGGTGTAAACATTGATCCCCTTTCCTTCGGTCTGCTTGAGAATGGCGTCCAGATCCTGAAGGTCGTGACCGGATACAAGGATGGCCTTGCCTTTTTTGACACCCAGGGGCACTTGCGTGGGTACCGGGTGCCCAAATGTGCCGGTGTTGCCGGCATCGAGCAGTTCCATGGCCCGCAGGTTGATTTCGCCGCATTTTAAGGCCAGCCCTACATAATCATTGACGCCCAGATTCGGGTCGAGCGTGGCGGCCAGGGCCTCGTGAATGAACGCGTAGACCGCATCATCTTCCTGACCCAGTATGGCAGCATGATCGGCATAGGAGGCCGTGCCCTTGACGCCGTATATGAGCAGCTCACTTAACGAAAGAATATCCGGATCGATGTCCGGGTTGGCTTTGACCCCAACCGATTCGCCCTGCTTGACCAGCTCTTCCACACCGGCAGCCGGACTGAAAACGGCCGGTCCATCACCAAAACTGGCCTGGCCACCGGCTGCAGCGACCTTTTCTTTGAGGGCCTCACGTCTGGTCACGCAATCATTGATGAGTTCGACAAACCGCGCCGGGTCGAAATCCACGTTGGTCAGCGTCGAAAAGGTCGCCTTGCAGGTGAAGTGGTCCGTATCAATATCGGCCACACCGACCTTGCGGCCTTCCAGGGCAACCTGGGACAGGCCTTTTAAGGCATACACCAGTAAATCCTGCAGTGACGCCACTTCGTGATTTTTGCCACAGACACCGATTTTGGTGCAGCCCTCGCCCTTTGCGGTTTGTTCACATTGAAAACAAAACATCATTTGCCTCCTCTGATAGAATGGTTTTTATTGGATACACATCTGATTATATTTTCGGTCAGATTGACTGAGACGGATATTTAACCCTTTTGATCGGTCCCGGCATTGACATAGGTCAAAAAAACCTTTTTATTTGTCATATTTGCTTTTCAACTTGCGCTGATAACATCAAAGATACCCTGTATGCGTCTCGGGATAGCATGTTCGCGCGCCGGATTCCTTGACTTAAATCAATACGATCTGTTAAAAACGGCTTGACCTGTGCCTGGATGATCAAACTGATCTGAAGCCCAACCGGCTGTCCCGCCGATATCGGAAAGGGGAATCCACCCGCAATCACCGCCTGACGCCACCGGAGCGTGTTATGTTCGAAGAATTAAAAATCCTTTCAAAAATCCCGGCCTTTAACGGGCTTACACAGGATCAGTTAGAGCGAATCCAGCAAATTACATCCGTCCGCGAGTTGGCTCGCGGTGAGGTGGCTTTTTCCGAAGGTGAAGAGGGCAACGGCTTTTATGTCGTGGTGGACGGACGCGTCAAGGTTTACAAACTTTCGCCGGCGGGCAAGGAGCAAATCCTTCACATCATCGGCCCGGGCGAACCGTTTGGCGAGGTCGCCGTGTTTGCGGGTCGATCTTTTCCCGCCAACGCACAGGCGCTAAGCAACAGTCGCCTGCTGTTTTTGCCCCGCTCAGAATTTGTCAATCTCATATCGTTCAACCCGTCCCTGGCAATGGAAATGCTGGCAGTGCTGTCCATCCGTTTGCGGCAGTTTAGCATGCAGATCGAAAGCCTCTCTCTCAAAGAGGTTCCGGCACGGCTGGCATCTTACCTGATGTTGCTGTCAAGCGAGCAATCAGAGCCAGAATCGGTCGATTTGCCGATATCCAAGGGGCAGCTGGCAAGCTTGCTGGGAACGATTCCCGAAACGCTTTCCAGAATATTCGCCCGGATGTCTCAACAGGGTCTTGTCCAGGTGCGCGGCCGGACCATTTTTCTGACCGATAGACCCGGCCTGGCGGATCTATCGAAAAACGGGAAACTGCTAGAAGAGAAGCGATACTGAGAACAGTCATCACGGCGCTGATGATTAAGGCGCCCTGGTTTTTTAGCGGCTAGTTTTTGAGTTGCACCAGCTCGCGGCTGAGTAGTCTAATATGGCTCATCTCTTCCTTTATAATGGCCTCCATCCGGTCCTGGCCCATTTTTTCCGAAACGGCATTTTTCATGCCCAGATAAAACACGATTGAGTCCTTTTCAGCTTCGATGGCGGCCTTGAGAATATTTTCCATCGTCGACAGATCGAGTTCTTTTTCAAAAAATACCCGTGTATCTGCCAGGGCTCTCAGGTACAGAACCGCCTCTCCTTCAGGATCGAAAACGGTATTGGCCTTTTCCTTGGCGGACAGTTCTGCGCGCATGGCGTGGAACGTTTTCTCGTGATCCAGTTCCATATCGGCCAGGCTGACCAGCAGCTTGCGATGCGCGTCCTCTTCAACCACCCCTGCCGCATCACGATAGAATTTATTACCGTTTCTTTCCAGCTGCTCGGCAATTTCAAAGATTTCATCCGCATTAAAATCGTATCTCATTTTGATAACTGTCCTTTCTTTTGATCCTCAAAAAATGAAGCTAACGAACCTGAATGTTAAACCCTCAATCATAAATCAACGACTTCGCACTCCGAACTCTTCTATAATTGTTTCGGCCTGCTTTTCAACTGGCTTAAGTTCTATCTAAACGGAACTGATGTATGACAACTGCTATAAACGGCCCGGGAGGCGCGCTCGGGTCGGTTCTATGTTAGGTTCAAGATAAAGACGACTGAAGATTTGTAAAGGAATGCCTTCAAATTTTAATTGACAGACATAACCGGCTAATCTATAGTTATGCGGTATGAAATAAGACGTTTTGATAACCATCAACCACCCGACATATATGCTGCCTTTTCGCAAAATTTTGATCCTGGCCCTGGTCGGGCTATACCTGTCAGGCTTTCTGATGAACGCCGCCGCGGCTATGCTGCAGGACGATAGCTGCGGCAGGGTTTGCTGCTGTATGCAAATGAAGCCGCCCGGTTTGATGCCCTCGATTCAATCCACACCGAATGGATGCTGTTCCGCCAATACCGCCCGCCCCTGTGATTTACAGTCAGGCACAACGGTCGACATCACGGACCTGGCCATTCATAACACGCAGATATCAGGCGATCGCCTGTTATCATATCCCGGTGACGCGAGTCACCTCATAATTACCCAACAGATGCCAATGAAGCCGGGGTGGCTGGATCGAACGTTGTCGATCCGGAACCCTGTACCGCTCTATCTGGAGACGCGTTCATTGCTCTGTTGAAGATTTGGCCTTTGGGGAGTCCCCCCTCCTCGCAAGTTCCTGGTCAGTTGTCGGTTTCACTTACGCTGTCATTTTCCGAGGTCATTGGCTTCTACAACTGAACTTGCACGCTATCCCTGGCTTCCCAAAGGCCCCTTCCTTTCAAAATGATGGATTGGCTCCATTATTTTGGCATGTTTTAATTCCACACTTTTTTTCAAACATATTTTATTGGAGTCCTTACGAAAGTTCGGATTGATGGCCCCTGACACAAGCACGGCCGCCGGCGGGATATACACGGACTTGCGTCGTTTAGTGTTATTCGAAACTGTAATTGAATTGAAAGGAACAAGCTCTCATGGCCAAAAACAAGAATAAAAACCGTAAAAATAAAATAGAAGCCAAAATAGCAGCCGTTCTGGGTACCCCAAAGAAAAATACCTCCCCCCTGATCTTGATCGTTTGCGGGGTTGCTGTCGGCGCGGTGATCGCCCTGTACTGGATGCTGCCGATCGGACAGACTTCATCCCCGGTTGCATCACAGCCGGGCGTTGTGGAAACCACCAGCCAGGTCTCCTTTCCGGTGAGCCTGTTTGACGACGGCCAGGCCCGCCATTTCGAGTATCACAATGGCGACAAAACCGTACGCTATTTCGTGTTGAAAAGCTCTGATGGCGTCATCCGGGCTGCTTTCGATGCCTGCGACGTATGCTGGCCGGCCGGCAAGGGATATTACCAGGAGGGCGATCACATGGTCTGCCGAAACTGCGGGCGCCGTTTTGCTTCGGTGCTGGTCAATGAAGTCAAAGGCGGATGCAACCCGGCCCCACTGCAGCGCAGTATCAACGGGGACAAGTTGATAATTCAGGTCAACCACATTCTCGACGGTTTCAGATATTTTAACTTCAAAGGAAAGGCCTAAACAATGACCCTGCATGGAATTGCCATTCGAAATCTGCTGCGCCGCAAAGGCAAGGCCGCCTTTATCCTGGCCGGCCTGGCGATCGGGATCGCCACGGTGGTGGCCGTCATCAGCTATATCGAGGCCATGACCGGCGATATCAACCATAAACTGGAAAAATTCGGGGCCAATATTCTCATCGTGCCCCAATCGGAAAACCTGCCCCTGACCTACGGCGGGCTCACACTGGGCGGGGTCTCCTTTGAAATGCAGGAAATCCGCGAATCAGACCTGGCCCGCGTGAACTCCATTGAATATGCCCGTAATCTTGCCGCCGTCGGCCCGCTGGTGCTGGGTGTCGTCCAGGTAAATCAGAGCAAGGTCCTGATGGCCGGTGTGGACTTCAAATCGACCGAAATCCTGAAACCATGGTGGAAAGTAAAGGGCCGCCTACCGGCCGAAAATGGGGTGTTGCTGGGATCCGAAGCCGCCCGCATACTGAACCTTGGAGCCGGCAGCACATTTACACTCAAAGAGCAGCGCCTGGAGGTTACCGGTGTTTTACAACCCACCGGTTCCCAGGACGACCGGTTGATTTTTACCCCGTTGCCCACCGCCCAGGCAATCCTGAATAAAAACGGCCGAATCTCCATGGCCGAGGTGGCCGCCCTGTGCCATGACTGCCCCGTTGAAGACATGGTCACTCAGATCGCAGGCAAACTGCCGGGGGCCAAGGTTATGGCTATCCAGCAGGTGGTCAAAGGCCGGATGGAAACCCTGGCCCAATTCAAAACGTTTTCATTCGGTGTGTCAGCCGTGGTCATCCTGATCGGCAGCCTGGTGGTGCTGGTGACCATGATGGGCAGCGTCCGGGAACGTACCGAAGAAATCGGTATTTTCCGGGCAATCGGCTACCGCAAGGGACATGTCATGCGCATCGTTTTTATGGAAGCTGCCATCATATCGGCTCTGGCCGGTGTCATCGGTTATGTGGTCGGTTTGGGAGCCACCGTGACCGGACTGCGGTTTTTTATCGAAAATCGGGTTGTGCATGTGCCTTTTAATGCCGATTTGGCCCTGGCGGCCTTTGGGCTGGCGGTGGTAATCGGCCTGGTCTCGAGTGCATATCCGGCCCTGATGGCCGCCCGTATGGATCCCAACGATGCCCTCCGAGCACTTTAAAAACGGGAGATAATTGTATGAGCTTTATTTTAGCCGAAGATCTGGGAAAAACCTATGGCAGCGGTGACGCTGCGGTTACGGCTTTGGACCGTATGAGTTTTCGGATTCAATCCGGAGAGTTTGTTTGCATCATGGGAGAATCAGGGGCCGGTAAATCCACGCTTTTGTCTGTGCTGGGCGCCATGAATGCGCCCACATCCGGCCGGCTGGTGGTGAATGATATCGATGTATATGCCCTCTCCCAGGAACGCCGGGCCGATTTTCGCCGGGAATTTCTGGGATTTGTGTTCCAGAGTTTTCATCTCGTGCCGTACCTGACCGTTCTGGAAAATGTGATGCTGCCCCTGGCCATCATTAAAGCCGGCCGGAAGGTGAAAAAGGAGATGGCCGAGACGGCATTGCAAAACGTCGGTTTGCTCGATAAAGCACGTCGGCTGCCGAATCAAATATCCGGCGGAGAAAAAGAGCGGGTCGCCATCGCCCGGGCCATCGTCAATGAGCCGCCGGTCTTGCTGGCAGACGAACCGACCGGCAATCTGGACTCCAAAACCACTCGCGATATCATGTCATTGGTCCAAAAGTTGAACCATAACGGCATGACCGTCATAATGGTCACCCACAGCCACGAATGTGCAGCCTATGCGGGCCGCATCATGCAGATAGCTGACGGTGCTTTAGGCCTGCCCAACTGATCGGGTTGGGCCGTAACGCTAACGCGTTGTCAGTGGTCCGTTAAACACTTGCGCGTGTCAGTTGTCCGTGGTCTGTTGTCTGTTGCAAATAAGTAACTCTGAAACCACTTATTGATGCCGGCACAATTGCATCTCTTCGAATAAGAGGCAAGTAGGTCAAATTGATACGCCATTGTTGGGCAAACCAGACATTCTTTTACTTGTTCCTCAGAATAATACTGTCAATTTGAAGGAAGAATGGTATATCTGCATCGTTCCTGCAACGGACAACGGACAAATGACAACGGACACGCGTCAGCGTATAACTGACACGGCCTCTGTAATACTTATTGCTTCATATTAAATAATTCAAGGGTTGGGGAGTTTTACGGCGATGAGCCGCTGCATGAATAATCGGTGACTTCAGCCTATGCATAAGGGCTCGTAACGAAAGAACAGAAAATTAAACATAATTACAAGGGGTTCGGTGGTACTCGGCAACTTTGCGCAATCGTGGACAAGCGTGTTACCGCGCTGTTCTTTCTAAACGTTCCCTAATGCCTTCAAACAGTGCACGCTTACACTGCCGATCATTCATTCCGCTGTCTATAAGGCGTAAGCGAAAAAACTCCCCGGGTACTCAAATAATTATGACCTCATAGCCAACGACAGGGAGCGCGCAGAAATGAAAGCCGTCTATTTTGAAGAACATGGTGATCTGGATGTCATTCAGTATGGTGATGTGCCCGATCCGGCGCCGGGGCCGGATGATGTGATTGTCAGGGTGAAAGCCTGTGCGCTCAATCATCTGGATATCTGGGTGCGTCGCGGATGGCCGGGATTGAATCTGGAAAAGCCGCACTGGTGCGGGGCCGATGTAGCCGGTGAAATCGTCGAAACAGGTCCAAATGTGTCCGGCTGGCAGATCGGACAACGGGTGGCCGTTGATCCGGGGGTGAGCCTGTATGCAGACGAATTTACCCGGCGCGGTCAGGACAGTCTGAGTCCCGGATATCAGGTCCTGGGCGAGCACATCAGAGGCGGGGCAGCCGAATACCTCAAGGTACCGGCCACCAATCTGGCAACCATGCCTTCCGAATTCGACTTCCCGACCGCGGCGGCGGCCTTGCTGGTCAGCTTGACCGGCTGGCGCATGCTGATTCATCAGGCCGGTTTGCGCGCCGGAGAGACCGTGCTGGTGGTGGGCGCCGGCGGGGGTGTCAACAGTATTGCCATTCAGATCGCCAAATTGGCCGGCGCCAGGGTGTTCGTCGTGGCCGGCAGCCGGGATAAGGCCATCGCCGCCGAAGCACTGGGTGCCGACTACGTGCTGGTGCGCAGCGAAGTAAACTGGGGCAAGGAGATTTACCGCATGACCGAAAAACGCGGTGTGGATGTCGTGGTTGACAATGTGGGCAGCGCTACCTTGAACACCAGCATACGGGCCGTTGCCCGCGGCGGCCGCATCGTCATCGTCGGCAATACCAGCGGACCGAAGATCGAAATCGATATCCGGTTTATTTTCGGCAAGCAGATCAGCCTGATCGGCAGCACCATGGGCAGCCACCAGGATTTTCAGGACGTTACCGCCATGATATGGGCCGGCAGGATCAAACCGGTCATTGATCGGGTCATGCCCCTGAGCCAGGGCAAGGAAGGGTACGGCATCATGGAGAGAGGCGAAATGTTCGGCAAGATTGTCCTGGCACCTTAGGGCAGGCAGGTTTACACTAAAAAGATGAACGTCGAACATCGAACGTCCAACATCGAATTTTGAATGAGAAAAGATGAAGAAACAGTCTGAAAGCTTTGAAGAATGGCTGCCTGAGTATCCGGTCAGAATCATATAGATCCTTGGACTGAATGGAAACAAAATCATTCAATCGAGGTTTGACATCGGATGTATACGCACAATTGATATAAAATTGAGGAGCGAAGCGACATTATTATTCGAAGTTCAACGTTGATGAAACCGTAAAAAGTCTGTTTTCGTCATGCCGGTCCCGGATTAAGTCCGGGATGACGGATCCGGCATCCAGAAGCTATTGAAGTTACTGGATAACGCTGAAGCTTCACTACGTGCCCGGCCTTCGCCGGAATGACGCGATAAAGGAATTTCGAACTTTCTACGAGTCCATCATTTTTAGAATATTCCCGGGATACAACAATAGATTGATACGTCGTTACGGTTTTTGCAAACATGCCTGACACCCCCTATCTGCGCCTGCAGCTGATCGTCTTTGCCCTGGTGTCGGCTTCTTTCACCAACATCTATATCACCCAACCGGTGTTGCCGGTGCTGCAAAACGAATTTGCGGCTGACATGGTCCGGATTTCCTTCACGGTGTCGGCGGTCATCTTCGGTATTGCCGTATCCAATCTGCCGTTTGGCATGCTGGCCGACAGATTCCCGATCCATCCGATTATCCTTGGCGGCGGTGTGGCGGTGGCCATCGGCGGCCTGGTGTGCGCCGTGACCGGGAATCTATGGGTTTTAATCGGCGCCCGTTTTCTGCAGGGCCTGTTCATTCCCGCCCTGACCACCTGCCTGGCCGCCTACCTGGCCAAAACACTCCCGGCCGAGCGTCTGAATGTTGTCATGGGTTCTTATGTGTCGGCAACCGTTCTGGGCGGAATGGGCGGCCGCCTGCTGGGTGGCTGGATCCAGGCGCCTTTGAACTGGCGCTATGCGTTTGTATCGGCGTCCGTGTTAATACTCGTGGCTACCTGCACGGCGATGAAGTGGCTGCCGCGCGTTGATTCCGATGGGCAACAGCCCCAAACGCCCATCCGTTTTGCGACATTGCTCAACCGCTGGGCACTGCTGCGCCTTTACCTGTGTGCCGCCGGCAGCTTTGCGGTCTTCTCAACCGTATTTAACTACCTGCCTTTCCGGCTGGCCGCGTCTCCCTTCAACCTATCCACCGAACTGACGACACTGCTTTACCTTGTTTACGTCATCGGAATATTCACGGGGCCGATAGCCGGTCGAATCAGCAACCGTTATGGCAGCGGAAATACGTTGATCGGGGGTGCCGCCGTTTTGGCAATTTCATTGCTCCTGATCCGGCTGCCTTCGATTCCGGCCATCGTAGCCGGACTGCTGGGCATATGCGCCGGTTTTTTTGGCGTCCATTCGGCCGCCGTCGGTTCCCTGAACCGCAAGCTCGAAAGCGGCCAGGGGCGGGCAAATGCGCTGTATGTTCTTTTTTACTACCTGGGCGGCTGGCTCGGAATTACCTGCGCCGGGTTTGCTTATGAGCAGCACGGCTGGCCGGCAGTGGTTTATTTGTGCCTTGGGCTGTTGTTTATTCCGATCAGCGCCGGAATCGGTGAGCGCCGGGGCTACAGGAGCGTCTAATCCGGATGATCTATATTCCCACAGGTTCTATGATTGCTTAAAAACTCCCCGACCCCTGAAATAATTACGTCACCATATTTACGAATGTGCGTACTGAGGATGAGTAGACCATTTCGATGGCATTCAGCTGATCGACCGTAGCTCAAACAAAAATCAAAATAAGATAGGATTCTTTTCCCTAATTTCAAATTTCCAGTTTCAAGTTTCCAATATTTGACAGCGCGCAAGCGCTTCCACAACTCCGCACTCCGAACTTTTTCCGTAATTGTTCCGGCTTGCTCTTCAACTGGCGTAAAGTCTATCTAAACGGAACAGATTTATGACAACTGCTATAATGGCCGGTCATTGGTCATCCAACACTTTGCGAACCATCCGGAGCAGCTGCAGGCCGATGTAGGGCTTGCGCAGGTATCCTCTGGCTCCCAAATCGGTGTATTGCGTGGTATTGTCATCCGGAGAATAGCCCGAAGCGATGACAATCCTGAGGTTGAGATCGGTTCCAAGCAGCTTTTGGATACACTTTTTACCGCCCATCCCGGGCATAATAAGATCCATCAGAACCAGGTCGATATGGGTCTGCTTCTGGCTGTGGATCTTCAATGCGTTCTCCCCGTCAGGTGCGATCAAAACCGTGTAGCCTTCTTTTTCAAGATATCGTTTGCCGTACGTGCAAATCGTGTCTTCATCATCGACCAGCAGGATGGTTTCATTGCCGCCCAAAGCTTCCGCCGCTTTGGACGCGGTCGCAGAGCCGACCATTGGTGTCGCTTTACCGGTTGGAAAATACAGGTTGAATGAGGTCCCCTGGCCCGGTGTGCTTTGGCAGGTTATATGGCCGCAGTGATTTTCGACGATGCCGTGCACCATCGATAATCCCAGCCCGGTTCCTTTGCCGGGCGCTTTGGTACTGAAAAAAGGCTCAAAGATGTGCTCTACGGTGTCATTGTCGATTCCATGGCCCGTATCCGAGATCGTGAGCAGCACGTAATCCCCGGGATCCAATTTGGAATAATTTTTACAGTATTGCTCGCTCAAGGCGACATGGGTCGTTGCAATGGTCAGTTTTCCGCCTTCCGGCATGGCATCTTTGGCATTGACCGCCAGGTTTATCAACACCTGCTCCACCTGCACCGGATCGGCATTGACTTTCGAAAGATTCTCGTCCAGCTGCAGATCGAAATCTATCATTTTAGGGATGGTCCGCTTCAACAGTTCGTGCACCTGGCGAATGCTGTCGTTCAGGTTAACCGGTTTCTTTTCACTGGTTAACTTGCGGCTGTATGTCAGCAGCTGCCGGGTGAGCTCACCCCCTCTGCGGGCCGCAGCGAAAATCTCGTGCAGTTCATCATAGCCGAACTCGTCTTTTTCCGTTTTCAGCAACAGCAGTTCTGAAAAGCCCTGAACAGTCTGGAGCAGAT
>Ga0126335_1000145_pt1 | contig 32774 bp, 27 predicted proteins | sample OlaspJWI45metaG_FD_108409 | JGI IMG/M metagenome (GOLD analysis project Ga0126335, IMG submission 108409) | Marine gutless worms symbiont microbial communities from Oahu, Hawaii - Olavius sp. 1 OAHU.JWI-45 metaG | ecosystem: Host-associated > Annelida > Digestive system > Unclassified | place... | reverse complement strand
GATAGGTACTCGGCGCAAAAAAGGCGCGAATAAGAAACGGCCAGCATTAGACTGCAAATTAGAAGGTTATATCAAAGAACTAAAAAACTAATTGACTGATGGCCACATAAGAAAACGAACCAAAAGAAAACGCCCGTGATACGCGGCCCTACGGGCTGCCCTGCGCTTCTCGGAAAGGGCGCGCTCAGCACAACTCGCTACGCTCAGACACGCACTTCGCTTTTCTCGCCCTTTCCTGCGATGCTCGGCGCGTCTTAAAGGGGAAGGTCAAAACCATTTGTCCTTCGACTCCCTTTCAGAAAAGATAGTCTGAGAGAAATTGCATTCGGATTGGCGCTAAAAGAGTGGCAACGAATGGATTGATCTTGGAATTATTCGAAGGAAAATTAAGTAATAGATGGAAGCCGTCTCAAGCACGTATTTTGGTTCAAGGTCCCGTCTTCGCTCTGCGAGCTACGACGGGCAAGCAAGGCTCACAACAGAGTTTATCAGCCATAGCTTCAGCGAAGGCTGAAGATTGGGCCAAAAGGCGTGCTTGAGACGGCTTCTATCCTTTGGGGGAGAGCCGCTTTACCAGCGTGGTGGCAAAGTTCTTGAAGAAGAGCAGTTGGATGGACTCGGAGGACCGATCGATAAGCGTGGCATTGATTTTCATGAGAATGCAATCCGTCTCCGCCAGGACCGCCGCAACCCGGGCCTGACCGGCAATACAGGCCATTTCCCCGAAACATTCACCGCCACCTATGGTGGCGATATCGGTATCACCCTTCCGGATCAGAGCCTTGCCACTTAGAATCACGAAAAAAGCATCGTCGATATCGCCTTCGGCCACAATGGTCTTGCCCTTGTGTACTTTGATCAAAGTACTGTCGTTCACGAGCTCGCTAAGTTGTTCCCTGGAAAAGTTGTTGAAAAAAGGCACGTTGTGCACCAGGTCCAGAACATCCTTGGCCTTCCCGGTGACCACGTTGTCCGTGAGCCCGCGCAGGGCAACCCGGAGGTCATAGGCAAAATCGAGGCAGGATTGGTAGCGCTCGGTATAATCCTTGGCCATGGCTTTGCTGACGATATCTTCCAGAATAGGCGGCAGATCCCGGCGTAGTTCGCTCAGGGGGGTGGGGTCGGAGTTGGTAATTTTGTACATGATGGCGAAATTGTTTTCACCGGAAAAAGCTTGCTGGCCACCCAACAGTTCGTACAGGACACAACCCAGAGAAAAAATATCGCTGTAGCTGCCCAAGGCCTCCTCCTTGATCGCTTCGGGCGACATGTAGCTCGGTGTGCCCCACAAACCGGTTTCGGACGTGTGTTCGGTTATCTGGGCTACCCCGAAGTCGGTCAGCTTGGGTGACCCGTTTTCGTCGAGCATGATATTGGAGGGTTTGATATCACGATGGATGACTTTTTGGTTGTGGGCGTAATCCAAGGCCTGGCAGATGGCAAAAATGATTTCAACCGCCTGTTGCATGGGCAGCAGCGTGCCTGCGTGGCAATGCCTTTCGAGGGTGTCCCCCTTGATATACTCCATCGTGATATAGCAGTAGGTGCCGTAGGTGCCCGCATCGTAGATAGAGACAATATTGGGGTGATTGAGGCGGCCGGCGGATTGAGCCTCAACAAAGAATTTCTGCCGCTTGTTGTCCGAATTGGGTTGGGATATCTTCAGGGCCACGTGGCGACCGATGTAGGGGTCGATCCCCAGAAAGACGATGGCATTGCCGCCCTGGCCGAGTTTGCCTGAAATCTTGTAGCGGTCAACGGATTCTAAGCCTTCCAGTCCGGCAAGAAAATCCGGATCGCCTGATGGGGTAGAAGTCATGCGTCTGGTGGCCTGCCTTTCAATCGAATCGTGTTATGAAGGATGTTGATGGATTATAGAGACCTGGTGCTCCCGTGTCAACAAGGACCTGCGCGGCAAAGCCTTGCAGCCATTCGTTTGAAGTGGTTATCCGGGAATGTCGCCCTTGAACAGCATGTCCAGATAGAAGGCCTGAATCGGATCCAGGTCTGCCGCGTATTCGGCATCGCCTGAATTTTTGGCGGCCATGGCATCCCTCAATCCGGCGGCGGTTCGTTTGCCGAGCTCCACCCCAAACTGGTCGAAAGGGTTGATCCCCCAGATAAAGGCCGCATATACCGTCCGCGCTTCATAGAACGCGAGCAGTGCGCCGAGATTGCGGGGTGCCAGATCGGACATCACAATGGTCGTCGAGGGCCGGTTGCCGGGGAACGACCGGGCCGGGTCGGAAGCTGACTTTCCGACCGCCAGGGCATCGGCCTGGGCAATCAGGTTGGCCCAGAGCTCCTGATGGTTGGTAACCCCTTTGGATGTGGATTGAACCTGGGGATAGACGCTGTTCAGGATTCCGATGAATTCAACGGGCAGGGGCCGGCCCTGGTGGGCCAGCTGAAAAAACGAGTGTTGGGCATTGGTGCCGGGTTCCCCGAAAATAAAACCGCCGCTGCCACCGGTATGCGGCTTCCCATCCCAGGTGGCGGATTTCCCATTGCTTTCCATACTGAGCTGCTGAATGTGGGCGGCCAGTTTGTCCAGGGGCGCCGCATAGGGCACAATGGCCAGGGCAGGGTAGGCCAGGAACGTCGTATTCCAAACATCCAGCAAAGCCGCAGTCAGGGGCAGATTACGCTCTGCCGGTGTTTCCCCGGCATGACGGTCCATGGCGGCAGCCCCTTCCAGGAGTTCTGCAAAACAGTCGGAACCCAGGTAAAGACTTAAGGGGACTCCGCCCACCGCCGACGTAACGCTGTAACGACCGCCGATAAAGTCGAACATGTGAAAGGTGGCCAGAACAGGATTGTCTGGATCGTCTCCGGGGCTGCCTTTACTGGTTACGGTGACGACATGCCGGGCCGGATCCAGGCCGTGGCTGTGCATGAAAGCGTACGCCTGGCGCGTGTTGGCGAGAGTTTCCGCGGTAGTGTAGCTTTTGGATATAACAATCCAAAGTGTCGTTTCCGGATCGATCGCCGTCGCGATCTCGCCAAAATTGTGAGAGTCAACATTGGAGAGAAAGTGGAGTTGGAGACCTTTATCCGCGCGATGGCGCAGGGCATGCGCAAGAAACTGGGTGCCCAGATAGCTACCGCCGATACCAATGACGACCACATGCCGGAAAGCCCGACCCGTGGCGCCGGTCAGGCGGCCGGCGTGAATATCATCGGCAAAGCGGGCCACCTGTTTGTTCACGTCTTGCAAAGCGGGTTTGATATCGGTTCCATCGACGAGGATGGGTTCCGGTGCGAGATCCCGGCAGGCGGTATGCAGCGCGGCCCGGTTTTCCGACGGATTGACGGTCGCCCCCTGTCGCATGGACCGGAACCGGTCCGCGGCGCCGGTAGTCTTGGCCAGGGCGTACAGCAACTGCATGGCATTCCCATCGACCCGCTGGCGCGAGAAATCATAGAACAGGCCGGCCGCGGACAAGGAAAAGGCTGCCAGGCGTTCCGGCTGGGCAATAAGGTGTTTGAGGTGTTTTCCCGGGGTCTCAAATTCTTGGGCCCGGGCTTCCAGAGCTTCCCAATGTTGCGAATACGCCATGTGATTACCCCATCTATGTGTTGCAATGAGCGTGCGAAAGTTGATGCTGGTTCTAACACCTGGTCCTTCTTGCCAAGGCAGCGGCATTTGGCTGTGCCATAGCAGACTGTGACAAGTGCCTATAGTGAACTAAAGTTTGAAGTGATCTGAAGCCTGCCCTGGTGCGTTTGTTTTACCTGTTATCATAGGGACGTAAACTGATAGCGTTATGTCTTCATAAAGCACGACCGGTGTCCGGTCCGGGCCAGGGTTAAGGCATTCTGCTGATTGTAAAAACCAGTGGAGCGAAGCGACCCACCAACTTTAGGCACTTTTGCTGACGCGAAGCTAATGCCTAACGTGGTGCACTTTAGTCACTTAAAACTAAGAGATTTTGGACAGATCCCTTTCCAATTATTTCAGGGGTCGGGGAGTTTTCTTACTAAATGCCCGTCATCCCGGCCCCGCATCGAGTGCGGGATAAACTGCAGCTGGGATCCAGTACGCTTAAATAAAGCAACCCTGGATGCCGGATACGTCATCCCGGACTCGATCCGGGACCGGCATGACGCTAAAAAATCCCCGACCGCTCAATTATTTAGGATTCGCAATCACGCGCTACGGGAACAGGAGACGCTCTCGGCCATCACGGTATGGATATCATCCAGAATCCGGCACGCATCGATGCACTTCGGGAAAAAAGGTCTGTCATCACAGCCCCGGCAGGGGCTTTTTATCAAATAGCCGACCTCAAAATCGAACTGGTACTTAAATGGCTTTTTCTTGGCAAAAGTTTCCATGGGTCTGGTTTTCAACATACGTCTTCTTCTTCCATTCTTTAGGCAGTCTCAAAAATAAGATGTTGGCTCAAGGTCCCGTCTACGCGCTATGAGCTACGCCGGACAGGCAAGGCTCCCAATGGAGTTTATCAGCCATAGCTTCAGCAAAGGCTGAAGATTGGGCCAAAAGGCATTTTTGAGACAGCCTCTACATTATTTGCGGTTCAGGAACCGCTTATATTCATACATGCGGGCAAAGGCTTTAACGGCCCGTTCCGGTGTTTCGTAAAACAGGCCTTTATATTCGTCATCCCCAACCCGGTAGACTGTCTGGTCCTCCTGATCGGTCAACAGGCTGACGCCGAAAACAGGTTTTTCGTATCTGTGCATCAGGTCGATTACGTGTGCAATGTATTGTTCTTCAAAATCGACCAGCATCTGAGTGGCCATATCCAGTATATCCTGCGCAAAATTCTCGTCAGCCTTGCGTACCGAGGCTGCCATGCGTTCGACAAAGATGCGGCGCCCCATGATGCCCAGGTTGATTACGGCATCGCACCCCTCCCATTTGAGCAGCTCTTCCAGGGTGGTCATGGGAATGGCTGGATCGTTCTCGCCCACGATATCTACAGGGTTCGCACGGCTCCAATGGGGCGGTAGAATGCCGTCCAGAACCGCCAGAATCGCAGCGGGCAGGGCGGGCACATCCAGGCCGTAGTTGGCGCACAGGTCGGCGGTAATCACCCCCCAGCCGCCGCCCAGGGTCATGATCGCCGCCCGGTTGCCCTGGGGCAGGGGGACCGACGCAAAGGCGGCGGACAGATCTAAAAGATCCATGGATCGATCGACTTTCACTATGCCGGCCTGGCGGCAAACCGCGTTGAATACCCTGGTATCCGAACTCATCGCACCGGTATGACTGGCAGCAGCCCGGTTGCCGGCGCCGGTCTGGCCCCCTTTTAGCAGGACGATCGGTTTTTTACGACCCACCCGGTACGCACTTTCATAAAACCGGCGTCCGTCTTTGACACTTTCAATGTACAGCATCACTGTCCGGGTGAGATCGTCTATTTCAAACCCTTCTAGGTAGTCTTCGATGGTGATCATGGCTTCGTTGCCGGATCCGGAAAACGCCCGGATACCGATGCCCTGCGCCTCGGCAAAAGCTAAAAGCTGCGTCCCCATGTTGCCGGACTGGGCCACCATGGCCGTGGAGCCGGCCAGGGGGTGGACCGGGCTGCCGGTGCAGTAAAGCTGGTTGTGGGGGTTGCAGATGCCCATCGTATTGGGGCCTAAAATCAGGATACCGGCTTTGCGAGCGGCCTGGACCAGATCTTTTTCCAACTGCTTGCCTTCGGGTCCGGTTTCGCCGAATCCGGAAGTGATCAGCAACATGTTTTTAATCTTTTTGGCCTCCAACTCTGGAATCAGGCCGGGAACCAGCGCAGCCGGTATGGTCACCACGGCCAGGTCGACAGGACCGGGGATGTCGCCGATATGAGCGTATACCGGCCGACCGGCGATGGTGCCGCCCTTCGGATTGACCAGGTAGATGTCCCCATCGTATCCGCCGCTGATGGTATTGGACATCAGCATATGCCCCCATTTGCCCATCTGGGCGGAAGCGCCCACAAACGCAATGCTCTTGGGATAGAAGAGGGCCCCAATGGCTGCGGGGTCAACCGCGAGTGTTTCCAGGGGCGCCGGCTGTGGTTGGTCGGGAACCACCAAAGCGTCCACGGCAACCAGAGATCCTTCCCGGGTAGCGAGCAGGGGGTTGATATCGATTTCGGCTATCTCGGGATGATCGAGTCCCAGTTGCCCGATGGCCATGAGAATTTCTTCCAGCTGGCCTGTCTGGACAGCGGCATCGCCCCGAAATTCTGCCAGCAGAGCTCCGGCCTTGATTTCAGTGAGCATGTCCCGGACGTCTGCCCGGGTGACCGGTGCCAGGCGGAAGGTTACGTCTGAAAGCGCTTCGGTCAAAATGCCCCCGATACCGAACATCACAACCGGTCCAAACTGGGGGTCACGAAAGAGTCCGGCCACGAATTCCCGTCTGATTTCCAGTTGCGGCTGGATCAGCATGCCTTCCAGATCCCGGCCGGCGGCTATTTCAACGTGCTCGGCCGCCCGGCGGACACTTTCGTCGTTTGCCAGGTTGAGATGTACCAGGCCCCGTTCGGTCTTGTGCAGCAGGTTAGTGCCCATACCTTTCAAGACCACGGGATAGCCGGTCTCATCCGCCAGGCGAACGGCTTCATCTGCGTTTGCCGCCACTTTTTCGTTTACAACCGGAATGGCGTACTGCTTCAGCAGCTGTTTTGCCTGAAATTCGGTCAAGGCCTTCCGGCCCGTCTTCAGAGCTTCCTGTAACGCCGTTTTGATGTCCATCGATACTCCCGGTACAATTTTATAGTAAAAACTATTTGAGACCGCCGCACGCATTGGGCCCATGCCTTAGCTACTGCATTGGACCCTGTCAAAGTTTATCAACAAGAATGGCAATGTACAGCCATAAACGTTTATGGTATCTTTTTTGCCGTCATTTTGACAGGTAATTTTCGATCAGGAGTGAACATGAAAATCAGAGTCGGGCAGGGCTTGGATGTCCACAAACTGGTACCGGACAGACCGCTGGTGCTGGGCGGTGTCACCATTCCTTTCGACCGGGGACTGGCCGGCCATTCAGATGCGGATGTGCTCGTCCACGCCGTATGTGATGCGCTGCTGGGGCTGCGGCCCTGGGGGATATCGGACTCCATTTTCCCGATTCCGATGCGGCCTATCGGAACATCGACAGCCTAGTGCTGCTGGCGAAGATAGGCAAAATGCTGACCGCAACCGGATATGTCATCGGCAATATCGACGCCGTTGTCATCGCCCAGGTCCCCAAATTGGTTCCCTATCGGGACCAGATGCAGCAGAACCTGGCCCGGACACTTGGCATCGACGCCAGCCATGTCAGTATAAAGGCCACCACCATGGAAGGCTTGGGCTTGTTCGGTCGGGAAGAGGGCATCGGGGCGCTTTGCACGGTGCTGATTGAAAAGGCTTAGCCTGAATATTTCATAGGCCCCTTTTTACATTTGTATTTTTGTACATACATTTAAAGCTACCCGAAAACAGCTGCAAGCCATGTACTTGCAGATCGTAACCTCGAAATATTCAGGTAAACCATGTTCACACTCAATACCGACCTTGCCCCCAAGGGTGACCAGCCCGATGCGATCGATACCCTGAGCAATTTCATTGAAAGCAGCAACCGGCACCAGGTTTTGCTGGGTGTGACCGGCTCGGGCAAGACGTTTACCATGGCCAATGTGATTGCCCGGGTTCAGCGGCCAACCCTGGTGCTGGCCCCGAACAAAACGCTCGCCGCCCAGCTTTACAATGAATTCAAAGCGCTGTTTCCTGACAATGCCGTTGAGTATTTTGTCAGTTATTACGACTTTTACCAGCCGGAAGCCTACATTCCCACGACCGATACCTACATTCAGAAAGACTCCTCCATCAATGAAATGATAGACAAAATGCGGCATTCCGCCACGCGGTCGGTCCTGTCGCGGCGGGATGTCATTGTAGTGGCCAGCGTCTCGTGTATTTTTGGGCTGGGCGCACCGGAAGATTATCTGGACATGCGGGTTGAAATCGACACCGACATGGAAATAGAGCGGGACAAGCTGCTGCGCAAATTGGTAAACATTCAGTATGAGCGCAATGACACGGATTTTCACCGGGGGGTCTTCCGGGTACGCGGGGATCGGATTGAGATCCTGCCCTCCTATGAAGAGGAACTGGCCATCCGGATCGATTTCTTCGGTGATCAGGTTGAAAGCATTACGGAAATAGATCCCCTGCGGGCCAAGGTGAAAAGAAGGCTGGATCGTGCGGTTATCTATCCGGCCAGCCACTACGTGACCCGCGATACGACCCTGAAGCGCGCCACGGAGACCATCAAGACCGAACTCAAAGAGCGCATGGCCTATTTCCATGAGCAAAACCAATTGATCGAGGTGCAACGCATTGAAGAGCGGACCAATTTTGATCTGGAGATGATCCAGGAAATCGGCTACTGCAACGGCATCGAAAACTACTCGCGCCACCTCACCGGCCGCCAGCCGGGCGAACCACCCCCGACCCTGCTGGACTATTTCCCGGATGACTACCTGCTCTGCATCGACGAGAGCCACATTGCCGTACCGCAGATCCGGGCCATGTACAAGGGCGACCGCTCGCGCAAGCAAACCCTGGTGCGATTTGGCTTCAGGCTGCCGTCCGCCCTCGACAATCGTCCCCTGATGTTCAAGGAATTCAAGGAGCGGGTCAACCAGATCATCTATGTCTCCGCCACCCCGGCCGACTACGAACTGGAAAAAGCCGCCGGTTCCATCGCCGAGCAGATTGCCCGGCCCACCGGCCTGCTCGATCCGCTGATCGAGGTGCGCGGCGCCGAGAACCAGGTGGATGATCTTTACGCGGAAATCCGCAAACGGCTGGAACGAAACCAGCGGGTGCTGGTCACGACCTTGACTAAACGGATGGCGGAAGACCTGACCGATTACTACGATGAACTCGGGATTCGGGTCCGCTATCTGCATTCCGATATCGGTACGTTGGAACGCATGGATATCATAAGGGATTTACGTGCCGGTGAATTCGATGTGCTCATCGGCATCAACCTGTTGCGGGAGGGGTTGGACATTCCGGAGGTGTCCCTGGTGGCGGTCATGGATGCGGACAAGGAAGGCTTTTTGAGATCCACCCGCTCCCTTATTCAGACCTGCGGCCGGGCCTCTCGCAATGTGGCCGGCAAAGTGATTCTCTACGCGGAAAGGGTGACCCCCTCCATGCAGCTGACCATGGATGAAACCAACCGACGCCGGGAAATCCAGACCACCCACAACCAGCGACACGGCATAACGCCGGAGAGCATTGTCAAAGAAGTCGCTACAGCTCTGGACAACCTGTATCGGCTCGAAGATGCCGTTGATTCCAGCCAGATCGCAGAGGATACGGCTGCTTTTGAAAAAGGCGGCTCGGAGCTAGATGCCCACATCAAGGCCTTGGAAGAGGAGATGCAGGCGGCCGCGCGGGATCTGGAATTCGAACGGGCGGCCGAATTGCGCGACAGGATTAAGGATCTATCGTCAATTATGCTTTTCTGATCACACGGCGGAGTATAGGGATTCAAGGATACAATTGCTATTCACATTCGATCCATGTAATCTTTATCCCAAATATCTGAGTAGTAGGGGAGTTTGGGTCGTCATGCCGGTCCCGGATCGAGTCCGGGATGACGTATCCGGCATCCAGGGGTGTTGCCTTAACCGAACTGGATCCCAGCTGCAGTTTATCCCGCACTCGATGCGGGGCCGGGAAGGCGAGTATTAACTAAAAAACCTCCCCAGCCCCTGAATTATCTTTGATTCTCTGAAGTTCCGGAAATACCCTGAAAAGAAACATGGACACGGCGCTCAAGGAAAAACTGAAAACTGTCGGCAGCGGTCCGGGCTGCTATTTGATGAAAGATGCCGACGGAACGGTTATTTACGTCGGCAAGGCAATCAATCTTAAAAAGCGCCTGAGTTCCTACTTCAAGCCCAAGCATCAAATGGACATCAAGACCGGGGTCCTGGTGGACAAAATTGACAATTTTGACACCATCCGCACCGCCAGCGAACAGGAAGCCCTGATCCTGGAGGCAACGCTCGTTAGGAAACACCGTCCCCGCTATAATGTCATCCTCAAAGACGACAAGCGCTATCCATCCCTGAAATTAGACCTCAATCATCCGTATCCGAACCTGACGGTGGTCCGGAAACCCGCCAAAGACGGTGCCCGCTATTTCGGTCCTTTTTCTTCAGCTCACGCAGTGAAGCAAACTCTAAAATTTATCAATAAAAACTTTAAGTTGCGCAAGTGTAAAACCAGTACTTTCAACCGGCGGACCCGCCCCTGCCTGAACTATCAGATGGGTATCTGTCTGGCACCCTGCTGCCTGGAGGTGGATACCGAGACGTATGCCCGGATCGTAGCGCAGGTGACGATGCTGCTCAAAGGGCGTACGCCCCAGTTGATCAACGAGGTAAAAACGGAAATGCAGGCCGCAGCTGCTGTTCAGGATTTCGAGAAGGCCACCGTGTTGCGGGACCGCATGTTCGCCCTGGAAAAGCTGGTGGAAAAACAGGTGGTGGTAACCAACGATTTCCGGGACCGGGATATCCTGGCGGTGGCCGGGGAGGAAGCCCTGACCGTTGTCACCCAGTTGACGGTACGCAATGGCTACCTGCTTGGTTCGCGCCACTTCACAACCGAGCAGACCCTGGCGGAGGCAAGCGAAATTATCGGGGCTTTTATCAGTCGGCACTATGATGATGTCCCGGAGATCCCAGGGGAGATACTCGTGCCGACCCTGCCGGATGACGTTTCCGTCCTCGCCGAAAAACTGACCGGGCTGCGTGGGCGGCGGGTGTATATCCGGGCCCCGCAGCGCGGGGAAAAGGTCCGGCTGGTTAAAATGGCAGCCGAAAATGCCGCCGCGCGGCTTCGGGATCTGCAGGCCGGCCTGGACGAAAACCGACGGTTGCTGGAACGCCTACAGAAACGGCTGGGGCTGCGGAGATTGCCGACCAGAATCGAATGTTTTGACAATTCCAACCTGCTCGGGCAGTCACCGGTGGCGGCCATGGTCGTTTTTCGAAACGGCAACCCGGAGAAAGCGGCCTATCGCAAATATAAAATCAAAATCGTGACCCAACCGGACGATTACCGGACCATGGGGGAAGTGCTGCGCCGCCGTTATGATCCCGCTAAAAAAGAGAACCCCTTGCCGGAATTGCTGATGCTGGACGGTGGCAAAGGCCAATTGAATATCGGCCGGGCCATCCTGCGCGAGATGGACCTGGAAGACCGTATCGAACTGATAGCGATTGCCAAAAAAGATGAAACCCGGGGAGAAATCCAGGATAAAATCTACAAGCCCGGCCGGGTCAATCCAATCAATTTCGGGCACCAGGAGGATTTGCTGCTCTTTCTGCAGCAGGTGAGGGATGAAGCTCACCGCTTTGCCATCCGTTTTCATCGCCGCCGACACCGCAAGACGGCCGTCCATTCCGCCTTGGACAACATCAAAGGGGTGGGTGACCGCCGCAAAAAAGCATTGCTCAACCACTTCGGCAGCCTGGCTGCCATTCAGCGGGCATCCGTAGAGGAAATCGGGGCCCTGCCGGGGCTTCACATGCAGCTGGCCCGGGAGATAAAAAAGGCGCTGGGCTCCTGAGAGCCCAGCGCCTTTAATTTTTATCAAACACAACGGCCGGTTGCTAAAGGGACTTCAAAATATCCTTTAGCTCCTGAACGGCCGCCGCGGATTTGGCCAGCGCAGCCTGCTCGTCGTCTGTCAGGTCAATCTCGATGATCTGTTCAACTCCGCCGGTACCCAGTTTAACCGGAACCCCGATAAACAGGTCATTGAAACCATATTCGCCTTCCAGGTAAACAGCACAGGGCAGCACCTTCTTTTTGTCCTTGAGAATGGATTCGGCCATTTCAACCGCCGCCGATGCCGGTGCATAGAAAGCACTATCGGTCTTCAACAGCCCCACGATCTCAGCACCGCCGTTGGCCGTGCGGTCCACCAGGGCATCAATGCGGTCGGGGGGCATCAATTCCGTAATTGGGATGCCGGCCACGGTGGAATAGCGGGGCAGGGGCACCATGGTGTCTCCATGTCCACCGAGAACAAAGGCGTGGGTGTTTTCAACGCTCACATCCAGTTCCATGGCGATGAAAGCTCGAAAACGGGCCGAATCCAGAACACCGGCCATGCCGATGACCCGGTTCTTGGGAAAGCCGCTGGCATCAAAGGCCACTTGGCACATGGCGTCCAGGGGATTACTGACAATGATCAGTACCGCCTCCGGCGAAAGCTTGGCGACTTGCTCCACGACGCTCTTCATGATGCCGGCGTTGGTGCTGATCAGATCATCCCGGCTCATGCCCGGTTTGCGGGGAATACCGGCCGTGATGATGACGATGTCCGAATTGGCGGAAGCTTCGTATCCGTTCGAACCGGTCAGGTGCGAATCGTGTTTTTCAATGGGCGCCGCTTCTGTCAGATCCAGCGCCTTGCCCTGAGGGACGCCTTCGACGATGTCAATCAGAACCACATCGCAAAGCTCTTTCTCACACAGGCGTTGAGCCGCAGTGGCACCGACATTTCCTGCGCCGACAACCGTTACTTTCTTGTCCATGTTCACTCTCCTTGAAAAATTAAGCGGGTTAGTTGAAAGCTGCCTCAAAAACAGGTTTTGATCCTCACCGGCGTTGCCGGTGAATGTGTCGCGGGTTTGACTGCCAGGCAGGTCCGTGAGGCTGGATCAAATCCTGGCATGGGGGTGCACCCCGGAGTGATACAGCCTTTACTGCACCGTTTGTCAATGCGGACCTAACGCCGAGATGGGGCTATAATACATTTTAAAGCCAGCTGGTAGCATGCATCCGGTCTGACTTGGAAACTGGATAGCACACTGCGGTTTATTGTCAATATATTTATATAGCGACCAATTATTGACATTTTGGTAGGAAATAGGGTAAGTTAATGCGAATCTTGGTGCCCGGAAACGGCGAAGAGGCCCCCAGTCGTCTATGGCGGGCTGTTTCGACGATTGCCGCATGGGGACCCGCTTAGGGGGCGATCAGTAACGTGGTCAGACGACGGGGAGTGAAGATGGACATCGGAGCAAAGATCAAGACCTTCCTGAAAGAAGCCGAGTTATATCGGGGGCAGGGTCTGCTGAATGAGTCGAAAGAGAGCTACCAGAAAGCGGCGAAGCTCATAAAATCCATAGAGAAGCTGAAGAACAAGGAAAAATTATTATCGGGCATTGCCGCCAAACTCAGGGGGTTAAAGGTCGAGATCCAAAAAGTGGAAGCGGCCCCGGACAATCCCGAGATCGGCGCGGAATCTCAGGAACTCATTAAAAAACTGTTCTCATACGCCAAAACCGACGATGCAGACGCCGTGGCCCTGGAAGAGGCCATTACCCTGACGAAATTCGGTCAGTACGCGAAAGCCATTGAGGATTTCAAAGCCCTGCTACCCAAGGATTCGGTTCGGCTGGCGGCGGCCAAAAATATTATTCGCTGTCACATTGCCAGTGAAAAAATCGAAGACGGTATCGCCCAGTTCCAAGAGTGGCTGGACAGTAGTATTCTCAGCAAGGACCAGTTGAAAAAACTGCGGATGTTCTTCCAGAACATCATTGACAAGAAGGGTCTGGATGTAAAGGTTCCAAAGATGGCGGCCGCCGCAGCTCAGGAAGATGTAGCCGAACTTGAGCTCGAACTGGAAGAGGCCGAAGTGGAACCGGTTGAAGAAGAACCCCAGGAAGAGGAAGAGATCCTGGATATCAATTCGGTGGGCATTGCTTTCGAGACCGGCCCCAAAAAGGGCGAAGTCATCGAATTGGAGGTAAGTTTCCAGACCGGCAATGTCATCAGCGTCCTGCTCAATGCCCGCGACACGGATTTAATTGACAGCTTGAACCCGGGCGACCAGTTGAATGATATGCAGTTTTATTCTCCCATTGCGATTTTTCAGGGCACCGGGGTTGTCAACGCGAAAACGGGTATAAAAGTGGGGCCCCGGAAGGGCGACTTCAGCGTTGATATCAAGGTGAGCAGTTCCTAAATCAGCAAATTACAGGAGTACAAGGCAGGTAAATAATATGGCAGTGTTCAATGCGCGCAAACGTGAAATTGAATGCAAGTTGGTCTACTATGGTCCGGGCCGCTGCGGCAAGACCACCAATATTGAATCAATCGGGAAAGCCTACCGGAAGCACGCCGAAAGTGAAATGGTTTCCATCAACACCGAGGGTGATCGTACCCTCTTTTTTGATTTTCTCCCCATGGGGCTCGGCAAAATCAAAGGCTGCGACGTAAGGGTGCAGCTGTATACCGTACCGGGCCAGGTAAAGTACGCCTCAACCCGCAAACTGGTACTCAAAGGTGTGGATGGGGTCGTTTTCGTGGCCGATTCAATGAAGGTGCGTCGCGAAAAGAACATGCTGTCCCTCAAAGACCTCCAGCAAAATCTCAAAGACTACGGTTTGAACATCTTCAAAATTCCCCTGATCATGCAATGGAACAAACGTGACCTGGAAAAGGAAGGCATTCCGATCATGCCCATCAAGCAGATGAACCATGATCTCAACCGCCAGTTGAAAGCACCCGCTTTCGAAGCCAGCGCGCTGTCCGGCGAAGGGGTCGGCCCAACACTTAAAGCCGCCTTGTCGGCCACCTTGAAATATCTCCAGCGTGAAATGAATTGGGCAGGATAAGAATCAAATGCAGAATCTAGCCGAGTTATCTGGCAACCTTGAGTTTCTAAGCCTGGCAGATGTCATGCAGCTGCTGGGCGGCAATGGCGACAGCGGTGTCCTGCGGATTCACAGTCCTCACACAGCCGACACCGGGGTGGTGTTTTTTCTGGATGGGAACCCCCTTGACGCCTTTGCGGGTAGTAAAACCGGAATTGACGCGCTCTACGCCCTGTTCGGCTGGGTAGAGGGGAGTTTTGAATTTCGGACCGAAAAATGCCCCGAAGAAAAAAAAATCCAGCAAGGACGCATGGAGATCATCCTGGATGGCCTGCGCCAGCTGGACGATGGAGAAATTGAACGCCTCGGGGCCAAGAAAGAGAAAGCCGACGCCACGAGCCGCGACGGCCGCACTGTTCTGAAGGGTCCCTTTGTAGACTACATGTACGTAGTGGACGAGGAGGCTTACCAGGATGGTCATGAATTGGTCAGCCAAGGCAAGCATGGCGATTGGATCTGGGTGGTACTCGAGGGATCCGTTGAGGTTATCCGCGAGACGCCCAATGGGCCGGTGCCGATTATCACGATCGGCGACGGAACCTTCATCGGCAGCATCCAGTCATTTTTAAACAGTTCAGTAGCGCGCAATGCCAGCATCAAGGCTCTCGGCAAAGTACAAGTCGGCGTGCTCGATTCCCGCAAGCTCTCCACGGACTTCGGGCGTATCTCGCGTGAGTTTAAGACGTTCATCTTTAGCTTGGACAACCGACTTAAAAGCATCACCGACAGCGTGGTTGACATGAGACAGGGGCGGGACAAGCTGCAGGAAATCCTCAAGGATAAAAAGCCGGTCATCAACCAGGGCGATAGTGAAGACCGTCTGCTCAAAATCATCCAGGGAGAGGCCTTTGTCGTTCGCCAAACCAAGACCGGGTCTGTGCTGCTGGCCCATCTACAGAAAGACGATTTTTTCGGCAAGATACCCTTTCTGGACCTGGGCAATGAACCCAACTCGGCCTCGATCTATGCCTCGGCTGACTTGAAAGCCGATCCGGTGGACCTCGCGGATATGCAGGCCGAATTCGATAAATTGCCGATTACCATCAAAAACATCATGGAAAGTACTGCGATCTGCATTGCGGCTTCAGCGCAGACAGCCTGCAGTGCAAAGCAAGGTAAATAACCGCTTTCTCAGTTGCGCTTGTTATCGAACATTGGGGGTTGATCCTCAACGCGTTCTCGAGATGGCGTCCGGAAAACCCCATAACCCCGGCTGTTGCAGCCAGATGGAGAGATGCGATGACTTCCGCGGAAAAAAGAAGGCATATCAGGATCGACTCACTCAACCTTTCTCACATAACCGTTTCCGAGGAAGGGCTGGTCGTCTATCAGGGAATGGGACGTACCCTGAACGTATCTGAATCGGGTATCTTGCTCGAAACGAAGTATCAAATTCCTGCCGGTGACCAGTTAATTATCAGTATCGGGCTGGAAGACGATCTATTGGAGCTGAACGGCAAGACGGTCTTCGGCAAGGAAACCGAGCCGGGCATGGTTCAGACCGGTATTGAATTCTTAGAAGTAGATGAAGTCGATCTTCCCAAGCTGCGTACCTTTATTCAGGCCTTTAAATCATAACCAGCAGGCACAACCCTTACCGGCATGGCATACAGGCCATGGCCGGGCACTTGCTATACGCCAAGTGCAGCGTGCCTCATCGTCACGGCGATGACGTCAACCCAACCACCCAAAATCCAGATATAGAGAGGGAAAAAAGGAATGCAAAACGCCATAAAAGAAACGGTTTTTGAGAATTTAAATTTGAAGAACAGGGGCAAAGTTCGTGATATCTACGATCTCGGAAATGCCCTGCTGATGGTTGCCTCGGACCGTGTTTCCGCCTTTGATGTGGTCCTGCCCAACCCCATGCCGGGCAAGGGTAAAGTGCTGACCCAGATATCCCTTTTCTGGTTTGAAATCATGGAACCCCTGATCGCCAATCACATTATCTCAAGCAATGTCGCCGATTATCCGGAAGCATGCCAGCCCTATGCCGAGCAACTGGAAGGCAGAAGCATGCTGGTCAAGAAAGCCGAGCCACTGCCGGTTGAATGTGTGGTCCGGGGGTATATATCAGGCTCCGGGTGGAAGGACTATCAGAATACCGGGCAAGTGTGCGGCATTGAACTCCCGGCCGGACTGCAGGAGTCGGATCGTCTACCCCAAACCCTGTTTACCCCGTCAACCAAGGCGGAAATCGGCGAGCACGATGAAAATATCGATTTCGAGGGCGCCGTGGCGGAACTGGGGCGTCCATTGGCCGAGAAAGTTCGTGATTTGAGCCTGGCGATCTATGAAAAAGGGGCGGCCTTGGCACTGGAAAAGGGTATTATCATCGCCGATACGAAATTTGAATTCGGGCTTGTAGATGATGTATTGATTCTCATAGATGAGGTGCTGACACCGGATTCATCCCGCTTCTGGTCCCGAGCGGATTACCAGCCCGGCGGCGCCCAAAAGAGCTATGACAAACAATACCTGCGGGATTATCTGCTGACCCTGGACTGGGACAAAACCGCTCCCGGTCCGAATTTGCCCGAAGAAGTCATTGTCCAATCCATGCAGAAATACAAGGAAGCGCTTACCCAGCTAACCGGCAAGGAATATGATATTTAAAGCCGGAACTGCCCGACTTGACCGGGTTGCTACGAAAGATGAAACGTATCGGATTACCACCGGGGAAGATATAGATTCCCTGGTGGCATCCATTGCCACGTCCGGCCTGATAAATCTGCCGATTCTCCTGCCGATCGAAAACCAGCGATACCGCATTATCAGCGGTTTCAAAAGAATCAGGGCCTGCCTGAAATTGGGATGGGATCAGGTTGCGGTCCGTCTGCTTACCGCCGACACGCCCACAATCCGTTGCGCTCAGCTTGCCATTGCCGAAAACGCCTTTGGGCGGGACTTGAACCCGGTGGAGATTTCCCGGGCGATCAACCTGCTGTCGGCCGATCTAAACGATGATGCGGCCGTGGCGGAGGCGGTTGCCGGGGCTGGCTTGCCGCTGGTCGCCGCCGTTATACCCAGGTTGCGGCCCCTGATCAAGCTGCCCCGGCATTTTCAAGCAGGCATCATCGCCGAAACCCTGCCCCTGCCCATGGCGGAGCGACTGCAGCAAATGGCTGTTGAAGACGCCGAGACGGTTTTTGAACTTTTCAGTGAGATACGCGCCGGTTTGAATGTGCAGCGTGAAATATTGGACAATGTCCAGGAGACGGCCCTGCGGGAAGGTGTCTCCCTGCGAGAAGTGCTTACCTGGGAAGACGTGATGCAGATCCTGAATGACGCCGACCTCCAGCGTCCACATAAGACCACGCTTATCAGGAAAATGATGAAGTCCCGCCGTTTCCCCGCCCTGACTGCTACGGAAGAGCGGTTTAAACGTCGGTCCGGGGAGCTTGGTCTGCCCGGGAATGTGAAACTTGTCCCGCCGGCAGGATTCGAAGGGCCGGATTTCTGCCTGATCCTGAAGTTCAGCAGTCGCGAACAGCTCGCTGATCACAAAAAGAATATAGAGCGGCTGCTGACCAGCGATGCTTTGAAGGAATTCCTGGATTAGTCTGGTGCCTCTATATAATTTAGTATAATGCCTACAGCCAGGATCCAACCTAACCATTCCCACCCTTGTTAAGCCATTCTTTCTTCAATCTTGAGCTGATTTGATAAACAATTAAGGAAAAAGTCGATATTCGTATTATGCTAAAACCAACAAAAACTATACCCTAATAAAATAGTGAACTAAAAACACTTGACAAATGATTGCCAAAGAATGTAATGGAGTGTAAGTAATAAATGCCGTTCAGTGTATTAATGGATGCACCAGCGTCCGGAAATGCCGGTGCCCCGACAGGAGCTAACTACAAGAATGGCCGCACCTCCTCGAATCACGCCCCTGACCGCTACGATCACACCCGAGTCAGCCGGACTCCGAAGCACGTACCACTCAAAAAGTCCAAATCTAACATCTAAAAATCATTATATAAACAAAAAATGTTTCAACCAATTCATAGCGGGTTGTATTCGGCATCCCAAACGGCCGGATACCTCCAATTACCAATTCAAGAATCCATGTTTGAAAGGGGGGAGGCTGGTTACATCATTAGGCCACACGTTGCAGGGAACCAAGAGAAAGGTTTCCCATATTCAAATTAAAAGGGGGTATTTATGGCAGAAAAAGAAGTAGTGGAGACATCAGAAGCCCAAATCGCGGTACACTGGAAAGAGGAAGATCTGGTCTATCCTTCCCCGCAGTTCATTGCTCAGGCCAACATGACCGACCCAGAAATCTACGACCGGTTCTCTCTGGACAATTTTCCAAATTGTTTCAAGGAGTATGCGGATTTGCTGACCTGGTACAAGTACTGGGATGAGATCCTGGATACCAGCGACGCACCCTGCTACAAGTGGTTCAAGGGTGGGCAGCTCAACGCCAGCTACAACTGTGTGGACCGGCATCTGGCCGAATACAAGAACAAAACAGCCATCCATTTCGTTTCTGAACTTATCGAAGAAGGTTACCAGCACGTTACATTCCAGGAACTGTACGTACGAGTAAATGAAATGGCGGCGCTGCTGAAAGACTTTGCCGGCCTGAAACGCGGTGACCGGGTTACGCTGCACCTGCCCATGACCCCGGATCTGCCGGTGACCATGCTGGCCTGCGCGCGTCTCGGTGTTATCCATTCCCAGGTCTTCGGCGGCTTCAGTGGCAAGGCGGCGGCTGATCGTATCGTCGACTCCGGATCACGAGTACTGATTACGGCCGATGCCTATTACCGCGGCGGCAACCTGCTGGATCACAAACAAAAGGCGGATATTGCTGTTGACATGGCCAAAGAAGACGGCCAGGTCGTCGATAAAGTGCTTGTCTGGCAGCGTTACCCCGGTAAAAACTCAACGCCCACACCGATGGTTGAAGGCCGGGACTATTTTGTAAACGATGTGATTAAAGATTACTATGGCGCCCGGGTTGAACCGGAAAAGATGAACGCGGAAGATCCGCTGTTCCTCATGTATACCAGCGGCACCACCGGCAAGCCCAAAGGCTGCCAGCACGGCACCGGCGGCTACCTTTCTTATGTAGCCGGCACTTCGAAGTTCGTCCAGGACATCCATCCCACGGACGTTTACTGGTGCATGGCCGATATCGGCTGGATCACCGGCCACTCCTACATCGTTTACGGGCCTCTTTCACTGGGCGCCTCAACGGTGATTTACGAAGGTATTCCGACCTATCCGGATGCCGGCCGCTCCTGGCGAATCGCCCAGGATCTGGATGTCAATATCTTCCACACCGCGCCGACCGCCATCCGTGCCCTGCGGAAAGTCGGTCCGGATGAGCCGGCCAAATACAACTACCATTTCAAACACATGACCACGGTGGGTGAGCCCATCGAGCCCGAAGTCTGGAAATGGTACCACAAAGAGGTCGGCAAAGGTGAAGCCATCATCGTGGATACCTACTGGCAGACGGAGACCGGTGGATTTCTCTGCAGCACGCTGCCGGCCATCAAGCCGATGAAACCGGGCAGTGCCGGTCCGGGTATGCCGGGGATTCACCCCATCATCTTCGACGATGACGGCAAGGTGCTGGAGGAGGGCGCCGGCATTGCCGGCAACATCTGCATCCAGAATCCCTGGCCGGGCATGTTTCAGACCATCTGGGGCGATCGCGATCGCTTCGTGGAAACCTATTTCGGTCGTTATTGCAAGGACATCACCAGCAAAGACTGGCGGGATTGGCCCTACATGACCGGTGATGCCGCGGTTCAGGCCGAGGACGGCTATTTCCGCGTACTGGGTCGGATCGACGATGTGATCAACGTCTCCGGACATAGGCTGGGCACCAAGGAACTGGAATCCGCGGCCCTGGTGGTCGAGGAAGTGGCCGAAGCAGCAGTTGTACCGGTTTCCGATGACATCAAAGGTGTGGTGCCGGATATGTACGTATCCCTCAAACCGGGATACGAGGCTTCCGAAGAGTTGGCTGCCAAAGTATCAGCAGCCCTGTCCACGGAAATCGGCCCCATCGCCAAACCGAACAAAGTCTGGATTGTACCCGATATGCCCAAGACCAGGTCCGGCAAGATTATGCGCCGGATACTCGGGGCGATTTCCAACAAAGGGGATGTCGGTGACGTTATGACACTGGCAAATCCAGAAGTGGTAGAAATAATTAAGAAAATGGCTGAATCTGACTAGGTGCCGGCTACGGGTCGGTACCGATCACATAACCATTAACCTTCCGGTGCTCGGGAATTTACCGGTATGTTTTGGATGAAAGGGGGTGATAGCAAGCTGTGATCCAGGCTGCAGCATATCAATTTCCGGGCAGCCGGGTAACTTGGTCGTTCACCAAAGACGGGGCGGCCGGACAAGCGCAGGAGGGATCGAACTCCAATGTCGCCTGTTCCATGCGGTCGGATACAGGCTGAAAAAGTCGGTCGCCAAAGTCAACCCAATGTTTAAAACGTAAAGACCGGAGCCGCCGGTTATTGTTAGCCCTTGCTGGCGTCGCTCTCAAAGATTAATCCATTACCTTGAAAAGGAGAACATTTATGGGCTCGCATGTATATTGGCTATTTTTCTTTGTTCTGCTTTACTGGGCATACTGCATTACCATCGGGATAAAGGGATACTTGGCTGCCAAGTCGGGTACCGAGTATTTCGTCGCCGGTAGAAAGCTCAGCCTCTGGGTCTTCGTATTGGCGGCCACGGCCACCTCCTTCAGCGGATGGACTTTTGTCGGCCATCCGGCTCTGATCTGGCGGGACGGTCTACCGTACGGGTATGCATCATTCTATGTCCTAACCATTCCCATCACCGGTGTTTTCTTCCTGAAAAGACAATGGCTGATAGGAAAACGGTACGGTTACGTAACCCCGGGCGAGATGTTTCAGGCTTACTTCAATTCTGAAGCGATGCGGATTCTGACCGTTATCGTCGCCATCTTCTTCAGCATTCCCTACCTGGGAATCCAGCTGAGAGCCTCGGGCGTTCTTTTCAACATTCTCACCGACGGCCTGTTCTCCGTTAATGTCGGCATGTGGCTGCTGGCGGTGGTCGTGATGCTGTACGTAGGTCTGGGCGGTCTGCGCTCGGTGGCCTACGTTGATACGGTCCAGTGCGTCCTGCTCTGGGGCGGCATCATCACCATCGGACTCATCTCCGTGACCTACGCCGGCGGTTTCGGGGCCCTGATGGCCAAATTCGGAGATATCGTCGCCTGCATTCATTCAGGCGGTACCGAGATACCCAAATGGGCGGATCCGGAGGCCATGAAGGTCTTTCTTGCCAACAAGAAGGCGATCTTCAAAATTACGCCGGACGGCTACAGCCACCTTGTGGCGGTACCGGGCGTCATGCAGATGGTTCCCTCCGCCGGCAAGGCCGTGGGCGGTGCCTGGACCGGCACGATGATCCTCACCTACATGTTCGCTCTGATGGGCATCCACGCTTCCCCGGCCTTCTCCATGTGGGCGTTTGCCAACAAAGACCCCAAACCGTTCCCGATGCAGCAGGTTTGGGCTTCCACCCTGGGCATCGGTTTTGCCCTGTTCGTCTTCACCGCCATGCAGGGTATGGGCGGTTGGGTACTGGCGCTGCTGCGGCCCGAAGGCGCCGCATCAACTGTACTGCCGCTGGCTGACCTGGTGGGCGGCAAACAGGCCAACCTGGTACCCTTTTTCATTCACCTGATGAAGGACGCCTCCCCCTTCCTGGTCGGCCTCCTGGCCATCTGCGCCCTGGCTGCCATGCAGTCTACGGGAGCCGCTTACATCTCCACCTGCTCCGGTATGCTGACCCGTGACATCCTGAAAAGATACTTCATGCCCAACATGACTACTTATCAGCAGATCATTTATGGCCGCTATGCGGTACTTTTCATCGGCCTGTCCGCCCTGATCTTCGCCTCGATTGTACCGGGCGCCATCGTTATGCTCGGTGGTCTGGCGGTCTCCTACGGCTTCATGATGTATCCGGCCCTGATGGCCGTATGCTACTTCCCGTGGTTCACCCGCCAGGGCATCGTGGCCGGTCTGGCCGCCGGCATCGTCGCCGTCACGCTGACCTTCAAGTTCAAGCTGGGACTGCCCTGGGGCGCCTACCCGCTGACGATCCACTGCGCCGGGTGGGGCATTATCTTCAACCTGGGTCTGGCCGTCATCATCAGTGCGGTCACCCAGCCGGATGAAAAAGAGAAGGCCCATATGCAGGAGCACCACGATTACCTCAAGAAATATGCCGGCCTGCCGCAGGAGAAGAGAGGCCTCATTCCGATTGCCTGGGCCATTGTGCTGGTATGGTACCTGTTTGCCATTGGACCGGCCTGTGTTATCGGCAACACCCTGTTCGGCGACCCGCTGAACGCCAGTACCTGGCTGTTCGGCATGCCGTCGATCTGGATCTGGCAGATCCTGTGGTGGATTCTCGGCATCGGCATGATGTGGTTCCTGGCTTACAAGTGTGAGATGTCCACCAATATCACGACGGACGTTGAAGTCCTCAAGCACGACATCTACGACGAGTAAACGGCCCTTTGGCCAAGCACCGCCCCTGGGGTTGCAGGGGCGGTGCCAACCTAACTCCCAACCGCATAACCCGAGAGGGGAGCGTGCGTTCCCCTCTCTTTTTTTTTGATTTATTTTTCAACGAAAAACGAATATAGTACCGGCATGAAATTATTGCGCTTATTGCTCACGGTCATTCTAGTCGGCGGGGTTGCCGGATGCGGCATCACCATGTCGGATTATGAAGACGCCATTACGGACGGCATTGCCAATTTAGCCCGTGGTAAACCCGAGAACGCACTGGCAAATTTCGAAAAGGCCATCGAACTCGAACCCAACAAGGCGACCGGGTACCTGGGCAAGGCCAACGCCCTCAATACCCTGGGTCGCTGGGAAGAATCGCTATATGATTACGAGCGGGCCCTGGAGATTGCCGAGGGCAAGGAACTGGCCAACGCCTATGCGAACCGGGGCAGGGCCTACGCCCTCCTGGGCGAGCCCCGCAAAGCCATCGCCGACTACGAGAAAGCTCTGGAACTGGATCCCAAACTTGACAATCCGCCGACCTTCATCAAACGCCTGTTTTCCAATGAACCTAACGAACCCAAGGGGATTCGCAGGTATCTGGAGGCGTTGAAGAAACAGGTGGGCTCCGGCTGAAGGCAGGCGCTGATTAAGGGAAACGTATGCGCAACCTAACGAACCGTATGGTCAGAGCCGCCAAGCTGGATCCGACTCTTTATGCGGAGGTGATCGCCGACCCCAAAAGCCATGGGCATGCGGTGTGGGTGGTCGGCTTTTTTGCCATTTTCACGGGCTTCGGCACCGTTAGCCGGGCCGGCGCCACGGCGGTCAATATCTGGACGATCACCACCCTGATTGCCTGGTATGTCTGGGCATTTACCGTGTTTTACGCCGGATCCCGTTTCCTGCGGGTGCCGGGCCACCAGGTCGATCGCAAAGCGGTTATGCGGGTGATGGCATTCGCTTGTGCGCCTGGCATTCTAAGGATTCTGGGCCTGTTTCTACCCATTTCCCTGGGTCTTTTCTGGGGGACCGCGATCTGGACGATAATTGCGGCATCAGTGGGTGCCAAACAGGTGTTCAATCACCCGAATACGACCCGGGTGGCGGTTTTGTGTATTACCAGTTGGCTGGCTGCGGCCTTTTTCCAGGGTATCTTGGTAGTGGTGATGTTTGTCGCCTTTGAAGTAGGCGCCACCTAACGTTAAACGGGTGCGGGCCGGCCGGTTATTTGGAAACGTAGGCAAACAGGTGCTTAAATTCCAGGCGATTGCGCCCGGCTGAAATCAACTTGAATCTGCGGCCGGCGAGCCGGAATTGTTTTTGAGCCTCTGCGATGGGGATCTGGTAGCGAAACGGGGTTTCGGGATCAAACGCCAGCACCCGCAAATCCAGTTTGAACCTTTTTTTTCCATCCAGTCCCTGATAGGTGATCCGCAAGCCATCAATCTCGTAGGACTGGTCACGGTTCAAGGTGATTGTGCGGGTCTCGGGGTCATAAAGCGGCCGATAGCCCAATGTCGTCCAGTTTCGAACATTGAAATAGCGTCGCATCATCATATCTTCGCGGGTGGTGTTGGCGGTGGAGGGACTGGGAAAATAAAGTTCCGCAAGATAGAGCAGCAACCCGACGGAGAGGACCGTGCCGCCGATAAAAAGCAGTAAGTGCCACCACTTCTTGGATGATGACGTTTGATCGTCCATATCAGCGCCTGACAGTTGATTGGTTACATATTGAAATACAGTTTATACGCTACCGGACAAGGAATGCAAACCAATTCGACCACGTCCGGTTGACCATGCTGACGGTTATCGTTGATTTGAATTGGATTCCTGAACCGACAACTTGTATCAGCAGCCGCATGTTGCCGGCTGTTGGTCGCAACCAGGGATATTGAAAGACGAGATCCAACATGCCTCCCAAAATATTAATCGTCGATGATGAGCCCAACATAGTCGTGCCCCTCGAGTTTTTGATTGAACAACACGGCTACGAAGTGTTGGTTGCCCAAAGCGGTGAAGAGTCGATCGAAATCATCGCCAAGGACAAGCCGGCCCTTGTTCTGCTGGATATCATGCTGCCGGGGATTGATGGCTACGAAGTGTGCGAAATCATCAAGCTCAATTCCGAATGGCGCGATATCAAAGTGATCTTCCTGACCGCCAAAGGCCGGAGCATCGATATCGGCAAAGGCATGATCTTAGGCGCTGACGCTTACATCACCAAACCCTTTTCCAACGAAGAAATCATACGACACATCAAGGAACTGCTTGGCAACGCATGATTTCCTTCCGCAACAGATTCTGGTTCTTTGTATTTCTTTCCATCGCCACCGCCCTTGCCGCCCTGACATTCCTTACCTGGCATATCTGGAGTGGGCTGCAGCCGGTTCAAAAAGCGCTCGTCCTTGAGCTTTTAAGCCAGCATATCATTTATATTATCGGCACTGCTTTTCTTGTCATGGTTGTTAGCGGGCTGGCCCTTGACGGACTGCTTCAAAATTTCATCCTGCCCTTTCGTAAAATCAAGGATGAAACCCGGATTATCATTTCGGCCAACCCCTCGCACCGGATTAAAATAGACGGCCAGGCCGACGTCCGCAAACTGGCCGAGGTGATCAACGAAGGTGCCGAGAATTTTCAGAGACTCAAGCGGGAAATGGAAGCCCGGGTCCAAGAAGCACTGGTCGATTCGGAAGGTGAAAACAAGGTGCTGGCGGCGGTTATTTCGCAACTGCCGCACGGCATTTTTATTTGCGATACCGACGGTCAGATTATTCTGTTCAACCAGACCGCGCAGGATTATTTCAGGCAGACGGAAAACGGATCCGGCTGGAGGAATGTCAATGGGAACGGCAACAGATATATCGGCCTGGGCCGATTCATATTCGACATCATTGAAAAACCGATTGTGACCCACGCCATGGGCGTCGTGGTCGAGCGACTCAATACGACGGATGATAATCCCTCCACCAGCTTTATCGTGAGCGGCCGTCAGGAAAAAATGTTGCGGGTGGAAGTCGTGCCGATTCTGGATCAAACCAGAGAGCTCAACGGGTTTATGTTCATCGCCGCCGACATGACCCGCCGAGTTGAAACCGAAAACAAGATTAATTTCCTGTTGGGCCAGCTTACCATCGGCGCCCGGGCATCCCTGGCGAGTATAAAGTCCGCGGTGGAGGCCGTCATCGAATTCAAGCAGATGGATGCCCGGCAAAGAGATCGATTCATCGACATTATCCACGCCGAAGCGCGTTCTTTGAGCAAACTTTTGAACATGACCGACCAGGAAATTCCCGATCGTGTCAGGGGAAAATGGTCCCTGATTCCCATGCGCATGTATGATATCATCCACGCTGTCCAGAGTCGCGCGGAAAAGGTGCTGGGTCTTGACTTGACGTTTCGGGCACCGGAGAAACCCAGGTGGTTTCGCGGCGACAGCTTTCCACTGATCGCGGCGGTTCTTTTTATCCTGGAACAGCTGCAAAGTACCACCGGCGGCAACCGCTTTGAAGCAGAGATAGGCGGTAGCGGCGGTCTCGCCCACCTGGAAATCGGCTGGCAGGGGGCCTCACTGGACCGTGAATATATTCACCAATGGCGGGACGAACCTGTTAGCTTTGGTGGTGATTCTTTGCCGGTGATGATAGGCGAGGTGCTGGATAAACACAGCGCGGATCTCATCTTGAATCCGGCTGAAGATGTTGGGGGTAAGCACACGATCCGAATGGTTCTGCCCACTATCAGCCCCCCGAAACAGGGTCCGGCGGCCAATATTCCGACCATCTCCGTAGGCCGGCCGGAATTTTATGATTTCGACCTGTTCGGCAGCGCCAACAAGGGTACCGCTACCGACAGTCGGGCGATTGAAGATCTTGTGTATACCGTATTCGACACGGAAACAACGGGTCTGGACCCACGTGGGGGCGATGAAATTATCTCCATCGGCGCCGTGCGTATCGTCAACCAGCGGATCTTGCAGGCCGACCGGTTTGATCAGCTTGTGGACCCGCAACGAGATGTGCCCAGGGAATCGGTGAAGGTGCACGGTATCCAGCCTGACATGCTGGTCGGCCAGCCCCGGATCACCAGGGTCTTGCCGGATTTCCACCGATTTGTCCAGGATACGGTACTGGTGGGCCACAACATTGCGTTTGATATGGCCATGCTGGAAATGAAGCAGGCCCAGACCGGGGTGATCTTCGAAAACGCAATGCTGGATACCATGCTTTTATCCACCGTTATCCATCCGAGCCACAAGGACCACTCCATGGAAAAGATTGCCGAGCGCCTGGGGATTGAGATTACTGGTCGCCACACGGCCGTGGGTGATGCGGTGGCCACGGCTGAACTATTTTTAAAAATGCTGCCCCTGCTGAAAACGATGGGTATCTTAACCCTGGGGGAAGCCATCAACGCTTCGAGGAAATCGTACTATGCCCGCCTCAAGTATTGAAACCGAACTGATTCTGGGAAGAAATTCTCTTTTTTCCCAATTATCCGAAAAACAAATTGCCGACCTCAGCCGCCGGGCCCGGATGGATACCCTGCGTGCCGGTACGATCCTGAGCACCCAGGGCCGCTCCCAGATTGAATCCGTGTATATCATCGAAAAGGGTCTGCTGGAGCTCTATTTTGACAACAAGGGGGAGAAAATTCTCAGTGCAACATTAGAACCCGGCGACATATTCGGGGGAATCTCCATTCTGATGAATGGTGGTATTTCTGCGCGAACGTCGCAGGCCCAGACGGACTGTAAGTTGGTTGTCCTCCCCAAGGATGATTTTCTGAAATTATGTGAACGCCACAAAAAATTTCGCCAGTATTTCGTGGACAAATTCAGCGAACGAATGCTGAATGAAGCCTACGCCTCTATCCTCACCGCCGGTCAGGCCGTGAACATGCTGGCCGGGACCATTCCTTTCTCTTTTTTGCCGGAGGAAGCTCTGGAAGCTTTGGCCGCCGAGATATCCCTGGTAAAGTATTCAGCGGACACGGTTATTTTTATCCAGGATAGATCCACGGTCGACTATCTCTATATTTTGCAGGAAGGCGCCGCCGAACGTTACTTCGAGGAAAAAGGCAAGCAGATACTCAAAGCCGTGCTTTCCGAAGGTGACATTTTCGGCGGTATTTCCATGCTGTTAAATGAAGGTGTTGCCGTGCGAACCCTGCGAACCACCGAAGATACCAGCTTCTACATTCTGCCCCAGGCGCGATTTCGCGAATTGTGCGACGCCTACGATACCTTTTCCGAGTATTTTACAGATACGTTCGGCAAACGCATGCTGGATCGCTCTTATGCCGAAATCGTGGCCAAAAGCCTGCGTCCCAAGGAAGAGGACCTGCGGGTTTTCAATCTGGGCATATCCGGTTTATATACCCAGAAAATCGTTACCTGCAGTGAGGATACCACGATTCAAGCAGCGGCCGTCAAGATGAGTGCCCATCGGTGCAGTTCCATCTTTATCGAGGACAGTACCGGCCGGGTGAAGGGTATTATCACCGACAACGATCTGCGGTCCAGGGTGATTGCCGCCGGACACGATACCGGCAAGCCGGTCGCAGGCATCATGTCTACGCCGCTGGCCACGGTACCATCCGGGGCCACCGTTTTCGAAGCGCTCATGGACATGATGCATAGAGGCATCAAACATATGGCGGTTACCGACAACGCTGAAAACGTCGTTGGTATTCTCACCAACCAGGACCTGCTGCAACTCCAGGGGCAATCCCCTTTGATCCTGATCCGCGAGATCAATGAAGCCCAAACAATTGATGCCATAGTCGACAAACATGCCAAGTTGCCCCGGATGATCCAGGGGCTGATCAACGCAGGCGCCAAAGCGGATAACGTAACCCGTCTGATCACGACTCTGTCGGACGCCATTTTAAAGAAAGTGATTGCGTTTACCTTAGAGGAATGCGACCCGCCGCCGGTAAACTTCGTATTTATGATTCTGGGCAGTGAAGGCCGTAAGGAGCAGACGCTTAAAACAGACCAGGACAACGCCATTATCTTCGAGGACGTCCCGGCTGAAAAACTTGAGGCCACCCGCGACTTCTTTCTAAAGATGGGGGAACAGATCTGCGGCCATCTGGACCGGGCCGGATACGCCTTCTGTAAAGGCGGGATCATGGCCCAGAACCCTGAATGGTGCCTCTCGATTACCGAATGGAAACAAACATTCAAGGGGTGGATTCATGCCCCCGAGGCGGAAGCCCTCTTGAACGCCAGCATCTTCTTCGATTTCAGGAGCGGATATGGGGAGGAGGGGTTGATCGATGAACTGCGCCAACACCTCTTCGGTGCACTCGGCGGCTGGGCGGGATTTTTCAGGCATCTATCGGAGAACTCTCTTTATTTCAGACCGCCCCTTGGTTTTTTTCGCAACTTTGTGGTTGAATCCAAAGGTGAACACAAAGACGCCTTTGATATCAAAGCCGCCATGCAGCCCATTGTCGATCTGGCCCGGATTTATGCATTAAAAAACAAAATTGATGAAACGAATACCCTGGAGAGACTGGCGCAGATTTACCAGGCCAAGGAACTCAGCTGGAGTGAATATCACGATCTGGAGCAGGCATATCGCTTCTTACTGCAGCTGCGGTTTGTGCGCCAGATTACCAATATTGTCGATGAAAACAAACCCCCGGATAACTACGTGACGCCCAATAAACTTTCCCGTATCGAGCAGACAATGCTCAAGGAGATTTTCAAGCGGATTCAAACGATTCAAACCAAACTGGAGTTTGAGTTTCTCGGCCGGACCTGATACGAACGACAATGTCCATTTCGACCTTATATGTGGATGCCGTGGTCCACAGCCACCCGGATGTGCCCCAATTTGAGTCCAGACTCGGATTGCGCGCAACCGTTGTCGACGATCCCACCGAAGTATACCAGGCGGTGTCGGCTGCCGCCGATCCGATCCAGGCGGCCAAGCAAGTCCTCTTTTTGACGCGTAATCGGGGCGCCTTCCTGAAAAAGTGCCCCGGGACCAAAACCTACACCTGTTGTGGTTATCTAATCCTGCACATCGGCACCTTTTGCACCATGGACTGTTCCTATTGTATTTTGCAGTCCTATTTTCATCCCCCGGTGCTGCAGTTTTTTTTAAACCAGGACGACCTCCTCCGGGAACTGCGCGGCCATTTCAACACCCAACAAATTTCCCGTATCGGCACTGGTGAGTTCACCGACAGTCTCATCTGGGAATACTGGACCGACCATGCGGCCCGACTCGTAGCGGAATTTGCGGGACAAGACCATTGTATCCTCGAACTGAAAACCAAAACCGCCGCCATCAATAATTTGAAAAAGGTGCCCCACAACCGCAAGACCATTCTGGCGTGGTCGGTGAATACACCTGAAATCATCCACAGCCAGGAAAAGGGGACCGCGTCCCTGGAAGCCCGCTTGAAAGCGGCCGCAACCATGGAAGCACGCGGATATCCGCTGGCGTTCCATTTTGATCCCATGGTGATTTATCCCGGATGTGAAGCGTCCTACAGCCGGGTGGTGGAACAGATTTTCGAACACGTGACCCCTGACAATGTTGCCTGGATCAGCCTGGGGACGTTTCGCTTCATGCCGGCCCTCAAGCAGGTCATAGCCCGCCGGTTCGCGGATTCCACCATTCCCTACGGGGAGTTTGTAACCGGGCTGGATGGAAAAATGCGCTATTTCAAACCTTTACGGATAGAACTTTACAAGAAAGTAGCAAGCCGGATCCAAGGGCTGGCACCCGATGTCCTGGTCTACTACTGTATGGAAGATGATCAGGTCTGGTCGCAAACACTCGGGTTCCTGCCGGAAGAAAAGGGCGGGTTGCCGTTAATGCTGGATCGGGCGGCTATAAGCGTATGCGGCCTGGATGGATAACGTTTTCAGAATCACCCGTAAAGTAGAGGCCGATCGGCTTTTTCGTGTGCCGCAAACCTCGCCCGTCATTGCAGCCCCGCATCGAGTGCGGGATAAACTGCAGCCGGAATCCAGTCAAGCCCCATTGATGTTACCCGGCGGTCGGTGCAATTGCGGTATGGTAATCCGGTAAAAAAGGATATGCGGCCTAATATCTTGAACAGCATCCCGTCCTAACATGGGACTCCTTATGAACCAACAATGGTACGATAATCGATTTTGAAAAACTATCTTGTAACGCGGCTATTCATCGTAACAGTCTCCCTGATTGCGCTCCTTTTCCCGGCAGCTCTCCAGGCCGGCGAATGGCACCGGGTAAAAGCCGTCATCGACGGCGACACCCTGCTGCTGGGCAATGATCGTTTTGTCCGCTACATCGGCATAAACGCGCCGGAAATCAGACGCAAAGATAAACCCGGTGAACCCTATGGAGCCGAGGCGGCCCGCCATCATGCAAATCTTGTCGGAGGCCAACGTGTCCGCCTGGAATACGATCGTCAAAGAAACGATCATTACGGACGCCTGCTGGCCTATGTCTACAATGAAGACGGCGTCATGCTGAACCAGGCCATGCTGGCTGGGGGTATGGCGTATTATCTGCATAAACCCCCGAATCTGCGTTACACTGAAAAATTAATGGCCGCTCAGGTCAACGCCATGCACGCCTCTAAAGGCATTTGGATGAAGTTGGGGCGCACCGGTGGGCAGGTAGTCGGGAACAAGCGCTCCCGTCGCTTTCACCGGCCGGACTGCCGCAATGCCCGCAAGATGTCCCGCAAAAATAGAATTTATCTCCCCAGTCATTGGCAGGCATTCAAAAGGGGATACGCTCCGGGCAAAAATTGTTTGGGCGGGATGCCGATGCATTAAGTCAGGTTAAACGCGGGATGACTATCAGGCTAATAGAAAACCTGCATAGCCAGCGGCTATCGCAACTAATTGCAGTGGCAGCACTAAAAACTGTATCGCAGTCTAAAATAGATACGGTCGTTGTCACCGATTTGTTTCAACTCTTCCTTGTCCCCCGACTGGTAGTCGATCAGGCCGATCAGCAACGCCATATCGTCATTTAGATCATAATCGGCAGTGTACCTTTGGAAGGCCCCATTTTGGCCGGTGACACCAAAGGTGGCGGCAACAAGGGCCAGCTCCAGGGTGTCGTCGAGAAAATCTTTGGACAGGCCGATGACGGACTGGAAATCATCCTCGATCACAAAGTCGGGGGCGGTTGCCAGGGCCGGAGTCCAGTTGTCGAGATGCCGATTGGCAATATCCAGGCTGATAATCGTTTCGCGAAATCCGGAATACTCCAGCCCGATCGCAGCATCCAGGCGACGAAAATTCTCTGTGGGAGCATTGAAAAACTGCAGGTCTTCGAAGTAGGCCACTTCGGCTTTGCAGAGCCAGTTGCCCAGGGCTGCCTGGGCAGCGGAACCATACATGGTAATCGGGGCGTGTTGCAGGTTAATCCCGGGGATCGGCACCGGGGTGGGTAGCGTCAAGAATCTTTCGCACTTTTGATTTGGTGGCCCATCGGTTAAGCTGCGACTTCTTCTTTTTTAAGTTCCGTTAGCAAATTCATATTCAGATACCGTCGTGTTCCCCAGCGAG
>Ga0126335_1000143_pt1 | contig 33192 bp, 23 predicted proteins | sample OlaspJWI45metaG_FD_108409 | JGI IMG/M metagenome (GOLD analysis project Ga0126335, IMG submission 108409) | Marine gutless worms symbiont microbial communities from Oahu, Hawaii - Olavius sp. 1 OAHU.JWI-45 metaG | ecosystem: Host-associated > Annelida > Digestive system > Unclassified | place... | reverse complement strand
CGGGGTCGTTATGTCAAGATTATTTTCATTGCTCAGATAATTCGAGATCCGATCTGTACCCAGTTCTGGGCCAGGGCCCGCCCTGGTGCTAAGGCGAAAAACGGGGTCGCTATGTCAAGATTATTTTCATTGCTCAGATAATTCGAGATCCGATCTGTACCCAGTTCTGGGCCAGGGTTGTGGAAGCGCTTGCGCGCTGTCTATATTTTTGAAACGACTCGACTGCCTTCGACTTGAGCTCAGGCCGAGAGTAGCTCGTCGAAGTCTTGAAACTGGATGGTCTCGTAAAAAGTCGGAAATTCCTCTATAGCGCCATTCCGCCGGGGCCTGTGCCGGGCTTGATCCGGTAGCCGGGCACGCAGTGAAGCTTTAGCGCTATCCAGTAATTTCAATATTTTATGGATACCGGATCCGTCATCCCGGAATTGATCCGGGACCGGCATGACGAAATCGGACTTTTTACGGTTTTATCGAACTGGGAATCTGACACACGCTCTAATGCCTTAACTGTTGTAACAGCCTGCGTGGATATCTCACATCAATAATTGGAGGAAAAGATGCGCTCTATCTTGAGAAAATTTATCATACCGATCCCGTTTTTACTGGGCTTAATTGGAATCGCAGTTTCTCCCGCTGCGGCTGTAGAAACATACACACTCGACCCGACAAACTGTTATGTCGTTTTTCGGATAATGTATTTAGGTGTCGGTTATACGTTCGGAGGCTTTCAGGGGCCCACCGGCAAAATGGTTTTTGATGACAACGCCCAGGCCAACAGTTCGATCGAGATGCAGGTGCAGGCCAGTATGGTCAGCACCCTGGTTTCGAAACGGGACAACCACATCAAAAGTGCCGACTTTCTGAATGCAGATAAATACCCGGCCATATCTTTTAAAAGCCGTTCGGTCAGGAAAACCGGCAATGATCAATATGACATAGACGGTGATTTGATGCTGCTGGGCAAAAAGCGGCCCATCACCGTTACCGCGGTTAAAACCGGTGAAGCTAAAGACCCATGGGGAAAATACCGGGTTGGTTTCGAAACGGCCTTTACCATCAAACGCTCCGAGTTTGGAATGGATTTTATGCTCAACGGCCTCAGCGACGAAGTTCAGCTTACGGTCAGCGTTCAGGGTGTCCGTCAGTGACAACGAATATTATGAAAAGATTTTATCTTATGAAGGTTCTGGTTACACTATCCGTATTTTTATTTGCAACTGCCGCTGTTTTCGGTGTTTCGCGGGCAGCCTCAGAATCAGAGCAGCTGGTGGTATTTGTGCAGTCCGGTGACCGGCCGGTGGACAAAGGCTTTCAACGTCAGCGATTGCCGGAGGTGCGCCGACTGGCCAAGGCCATGGGAGTTTCGCTGCACGTGGTCGACATCGGGAACCAGGCGCCGGCCGAAGTCGCCCTGACGCCGTTGATCGTGTTTCAAAACTACCGCGGCAGGTCCGTATACCAGGGCCGTACCACCACGATCGACAGGATCCGGAATTTTATACGAACCGCCCGGTATGTGCCCCAGGGCAGCGACGCCAATCGGCGCAAAGACATACCGATCTGGCAAAAAGGTCGCACCCGGATGTGGGCACCCTTAAAAGTGGCGGCCGTCACAGGTTTTCCGCCCGGGGGATATGACCACGAAAAATTTGTTGCCGCGGCGCTAAATGATATCAAAAAGGGTTTCAAACATTTCCGGATAGTTCCTGCGGCTGATCTCGGTCGCGCCGACCGTGGCTTTTACATGGATTTTTACCCGTGGCTGTCTAAAGATGGCACCCTGTATCTGTCGCTGGCTTTGTTTTCCCAGTTTCACTGCAAGGAGCCCATATACACTGAAAAAATTACCGGTCCGTGGGAAAACCGCCGGCAACTGTTTCGGCAGGCAGCCGTCCTTATGGAAACAACCGTTGCCAGGCAGGTCGCCGACCCGCAAAATGGAGACAGCTTCGATCCGGTTCCTGCCGGTGTTACTGCCATCAGCAGGGAGTCGATCGGTTTTCCGCTGCCTTCGCCGCCACCACAAAAACAGATTGCACCGGCGGCGCTGTCGAAACTGCCCGGCGACTGGATTCTCGACATGCCGGGTCCTGCCGACCCGCCCATGGTCATTTTTCGATTCCCGGCCCCGCTGGACAATTATGCCGGTGAGGTAATAAAAGCCAGAGGCGAACTGCAGCTGCCGCAAATTACCCGGCTTGACGGCGCCCGGGGTTTTGTCGAGGTCGATACCGGTTCGGCCTTAACCATGGGCAACCCGGTGCTTGACGAAGCGATTCGCGGCAGCATCATGTTGAATTCCAAGACCCATCCGACATCCCGGTTCGAAATCGAATCTATCAGCGGCGACGGCCAGCCTATCGGATACGGTAATTTGTCACCGGCTGTCATCAGCGGTACTTTTATCTTGAAAGGAAAAAGAAAACCGTTGGCCACCAGAGGAGAATTAGAGCCGATCATCGGCGAAGACGGTCTGCCGCGGTTGCTGGTTCGGGCTGCCTTTCAGATCAATCTGCTCGAGTTTGATATAGAAGGTGCGGATGGTCCGGAACCGGCCAGAAATACGGTGCTTTTAGATATCAACATGGCCTTTAAAGGTAAAACTCGGTAGACGATTTTACTTCACCATATGTCAGGGCCAGGAAATAAACCACGTCCCGATTCGAAGCATATAGTAGTTGTCAAAAATATGTTCCGTTTAGGTGGACCGTGCGCGAGTAAAAAATCAAGCCGGATCAAATATGCAATAAGTTCGGAGTTCGGAGCCCGCCCTGGTGCTCAGGCGAAAAACGGGGTAGTTATGTCAAGATCATTTTCATTGCTCAGATAATTCGAGATCCGATCTGTACCCAGTTCTGGGCCAGGGTTGTGGAAGCGCTTGCGCGCTGTCAAATATTGGAAACTGGAAACTGGAAATTTGAAATTGGGGTAAGGAATCCTATCTTTTTTTGATTTTACTCTGAGCTGCAGGTGTTCAGCTGAATGTCGGCGGGATGGTCTGCCCGCCCTAATGGCAGTTTTTTGCTATTGAAAAAATTTTTAGAGCGTTTGGATTAGGCTATTTTAGACATTATGGACGGTCTACCCAAAACTCACAATGATACCCATATCGGAACGTTTTTCTGACAAACGCTCTAACCCCATAACAGACAGGATCTTGTCCCCATGCGCAGTGTAACAATCAGGGTATTATTAATCGCCGGGGCCATTGCACTCTCGTATGCCATCCACTGGGCTTTTCAAGATCGTTTTCAACTCTGGAATGATCAGGTGGTTGATCGTTTGTATAACTTGCGAGCAACTGAACCTGAAACAACCCGCCTGAATATTATTCAGATCGACGCCAACTTCTATTTTGATCGGCCCTTTCATGCCAAAATTATATCTGATTTAGCCCGCTTGAATATTTCCTACCAGTTAATCGACACTGTTTTCAGCGGCAGGATTGGGCCAGAATCCGATCAGCCCCTGATCGCAGAGACTTCAGCGGCCGACAATGTGTTCCACGGCATGAAATTCGAAACGTTGATCACGCGGCCTTCAGACGCAGCCAGGAATCTGTCGGATTCAACCCGGGACAACCGGATACCGACGTCCTGGCCGGTTAAGCTGAGCGGGGACTTCAGTGAAATAACCATCGGCGTCAATCCCATCACACCATTTGATGAATTGGCCGCCGTATCCCGTGGTATCGGGACAATAAATCTGACCCCCGATAATGACGGCATCCTCCGGCGTGTGCCGTTGCTGATCCGCTACCGGGGCGCCCTATACCCGAGTATCACGCTCAGGGTGGTTAGCGCACATCTGGGTGTCGCACCGGATCACATCAGCGTGATAGCCGGTAAAGCGATAAAACTGGATCGGAGAGCGTCTTCGTCCCGGCCGTCAGAGACACCGATTGTGATCCCCATCGATCCAAACGGAAATATGCTGCTCAATAACACCGGCTATTTTAGCCGCGTGCCGCACTTCAGTTACAGTGACATCCGGCAGGCTTCGGAGCAGATCGAGACGCGGACCGAGTTAAGCGGAAAAATCGCGGTCCTTTCTGAAAACGTTGAAACGCCCTATCAAATAAGAACTGACGGTGGATATGCGAACGTGCCGTCGGGGGCCGCCCACATTATCACGTTGCACAACATATTGACCCAATCGTTTATCGGCCGGTTGCCTTCCGTTTATGCACTGGCCATCGAACTACTCTTGCTGGCCATTCTTTTTGGCGCCACCCTCAACAGATCCACCCTGACACTTTCTCTGGGATATACAGTGACGGTAGTCGGTTATGTGGGGTTTGGCGTGTTGTTGTTTGCGGCGTCCGGCATCATTGTGTCATTTTTCCGGCCGGTTGTCAGCTTGAGCCTGGCGACATTTTTTCTCTTTGTTCTCAATGCCATCCATAGCGCCCTGTTGAGGGCTGAAGAAGAAAAAGCCAAAAGGATCGCCGAGCGGGAACTTGAAATCGGCCGGGATATTCAGGCCGGGTTTTTACCGGCGACCTTGCCGGTTCCTGAAGGATGGGAGATAGAAACCCATTTTCAGCCTGCCCGTCATGTTGCCGGGGATTTTTTTGATGTGTTTACTTTCAAAGGGGATGAAAAGATCGGAATTGTGGTAGCGGATGTGTGTGGTAAAGGAGTGGGGGCGGCATTGTTTATGGCATTGTTCCGCAGCCTCATCCGCGTTTTGGCCGGTTCGGTGGACAGCGACCGGGTTCCTGACTTTCTAACCGGGATGCAGGCGTCTGAAACCAGGATTGCGGATGCCATCGGTTCGGTCAATGACTACATTGCCACGACGCACGAACGTGCCACCATGTTCGCAACCGTTTTTTTCGGTATCCTCGATCCGCACAGCGGGAGGCTGCACTACATCAACGGTGGACACGAGCCTCCGCTGGTTAAAGGACCCGAAGGCATTAAGTTCGAGCTCAAACCCACCGGGCCTGCCGTTGGGCTGTTTAAAGAAGTTGAATTTAAAGTCGATAAAATAGATCTTGAACCCGGCGATATCCTGGTCGCCTTTACAGACGGGGTTACCGACGCCCAGAACCCGAAAGGCGAATTTTTCACCCGCAAACGTCTGCATGAATACCTTACCAACTCAAATACTTCAGCCCGATCTCTCCTTGATGATATCCAAAAGCTGATCGATACCCACATGAATGGTTCGCATCTATTCGATGACATCACCATCCTGGCACTGAAACGCAAGTAGTTGCGCGTTGTGGAAATCCTACAATTAGCGGGAAGGCAATAAGATGATACGACCAATTATCAAATGGGTCCTGAGAGCGTTTATCACCTTGCTGATTCTGATTGCCATCATTATTTTGGTGCGGGCCTTTGGTGCCCGTCAAATGGCCGATCTCGATATCTGGCATACCGTGAATCTTGAGTCCGAATTCAGGACCGACAGGGACGGTGATCAAATCACATTCGACACCTACCGTGATATCGAAGCGCGTCTTTTCGAGGAGTTGAATCAAAAGATTGTCCGGCGGGTGCCGGCAGACGCTGAATTTCGTATCAATCGATACCACCCCGATGGCTTGAACAATCCGGCAACTTTCCCGCGCAACTGGAATCGTTCGTATGAACTGATTCCTCCGGCGATAGGGGGCGGCGCCTTGCTGCTGCACGGATTGACTGACTCCCCCTACAGCCTGCGCAAAGTAGCCCAGGTACTGGCTGCAGAAGGCGTTTATGTGCTGGGTCTGCGGCTGCCCGGGCACGGTACCATTCCGGCCGGTATCAGGTCAGCCACCCGGGACGACTGGCTGGCTGCCGTGCGTATCGGCGTGCGGCAGGTTATGCTGCGCAAGGGAGCGGGAACGCCTTTTTTCATCGTCGGCTACTCCAACGGTGCCGCCCTGGCACTGAAGTATTCACTGGAGGCGGTGGGAAATTCCAACCTGGCTGCGCCGGATCAACTGATTTTGCTTTCACCGGCGGTGGCGGTGACGCCGTTCGGTGCTTTTGCCGACTGGCATAAAACGGTCAGTTATATTCCGTTTTTCCGTAAATTCAGATGGCAAAATATTGGCCCGGAGTACGACCCATTTAAATATAACTCCTTTCCCAAAAATGCCGGACTGCAGACATATCAATTGACCACTGCCGTTCAAAAGCAGATGGGGACTCTGCGAAACGCGGGCCGGCTGTCAAGTTTCCCACCGGTCATCGCGTTTCAATCGCTGGTCGATGATACTGTCCGAACCGATGCCATCGTGGACTATGTCTTTAACAAGCTGGATAACCCGCAAAACGAGCTGGTTCTTTTCGATATCAATCGGCAGGCCGATACGCGTGCGTTTTTAAAATCCGATCACCTTGACCTGCTTGGACGTCTCGAAGGTCGGGACGATCTGACTTACCGATTGGGGGTGATCAGCAATCTAACGGCGGATTCGCGGATGGTTGTCGCCAGGATAAAAGCGGCCCGCTCCGGTGAAATGCAGACCATTGCGATCGGACTGCACTGGCCTGCCGGCATATTTTCTTTATCCCATGTGGCCATCCCATTTCCGCCGGATGATGCCATATACGGAAGGCGACTCCCTCAGCCAGGAAAGTTCGGTATAAACCTGGGATCCATCGAACCCCGGGGAGAGAGGGGATTGCTCAGAACCTCTTTCGAGCAGTTGATGCGATTGCGGTACAACCCATTTTTTCCCTATGTAGAACGCCGGATTATTGAAACGGTTAGAAAACAGATCGAAAAATCGGGTAAAAAGAACCGTTGATGGCAGGGTAAGTTATAATAGCCACGAACCAGGCTTCGCCTAAAGGCTACGCCCCGGCAGGTTTACACGAATTTACACGAATTAAAAAAAATCACTATGCTAGAGCGTTTGTCAGAACAACGTTCCGAAACTCCGCACTCCAAACTTTTTCCATAATTGTTCCGGCTTGCTTTTAAACTGGCGTAGGGTCTATAAGAACGGAACACATTTTTGACAGCTACTATAATCGTCTCAATCACGACTAATATTTAATCGAAAGGATGGTACCGGGTCTATTATGGGTCTCCCCGTCACTCTGTCTCCCGGTCTCATTTTCACTCAAGGTAGATAGATGTCAGGTATTGTGCTATCTAGGCACCAAAAGGCATTACCTGAATTTTGCATCTGCCGCGTTATTAAGGGCTTGCAATCCACCTCGGGCGGATGGCTGCGCCGGGCGATGAAAGCCTCCGACTCGTGTAAAATGCAGGTATTTACGTTATAGTTCACCAGAAAGGGGGGCATCTTGGAAAATAACTCGGTTCTGGAAATTATTGCACACGGGGCGTGGAATGGCGGCACCCTTATGGACAACCGCGAGTATGTCGACAGGGGCATGGTTTTTAAAGGGGATATCCCGGTGAACCCTGAAACGATTGAAAGCCGAATCGGGGTTCGCACCCGGATGAAGGCACCCGAGGACGAGCGAATCGGGCTTGCGGCGCTCGAAAATCTGCTGGACGTTTCCGATCTGGATCCGACCCGTATCAAGTTGATCGTCGGTGCCACCAATGTCGGTGATGACAAATATGAAGTCGGGCCGTTGATCGAACATCCCTTTAACCGGCTGCGTGCCTTATGCCCCGATGCCATGGCAATGGATCTGTATGCCGGCTGTCCCGGATTCAATGTTTCGGTTGAACTGGTTTTTATGCTGTCGCTCAGCGGCGTCCTCAAAAAAGATGATCTGACGGTCATTATTGGTGCCGAAAACATACATCGTGCCAGGGCCTTCCGGTCAACCGATACGGCCAACATTATTTTCGGCGACGATGCACTGGCCACGGCCCTGCAAACCAGGGCAACCTGCCGGCCCCGGGGAAACGAATTGCGCAGTGAACCCAAATCCCTGCCGTTCGACGCAGGCTACCTGGACTCAGTTGCCCGGACGCTGCTCGAGATGACCGAATCCGAACAGCTGGATGGAATCATCGTGGACAACCAGCTGGGAAAAATCCAGTATCGTGTTCCGGCCACCACCGCCTGGCTGCAGCAGCGGTTGACGGAACTGCGCTTCCCGGCCGAGACCGAAGCTGGCACTTTTAGCAAGTTTACGAATGCTTTATCATTCTACAACGAGCATGTTCGCTCATTTGCCTTTGACATTCGATCACTCGAACGCCGGCCGGATACTGTGCACAACGTTGCCAGGGCTTACATCGAATCGGGCAAACAGCGAGCCGTGGCATCCGTTTATCTCGATCCGCAGGCAGACATTGAAATTACCATTCACAGGGGTAAAGGGTATTCGTTCCAGCCGCCTCCAGCCGGTGTCATCGATACTATCACGAGCACCCATGGCTGTTTCGGGAGTTATATCCAGGCAGATGTAGAAGAGAACGACGTCTTCGGTGAAATGAACGGCAAAGGGGTGTTCCTGTATGCGACCCGCGGGGCGGGCCAGCACCTGGAACGAATGCTGGCGCCCAATGGTCTGGCCATCGACGATTTGGAATTGCTTATCGAACACCAGGCCAATTTTGCCATGATACCGATGACGCTGCAAAATCTATTCAAAGACCATAAAGCGGATCCGGCCCTGGCCGTAAAAGAATTCATTGCAGACAAAATGGTGATGAACATCCATACGCGCGGCAACTGCTCGGTGGTGTGCATGCAGCGGCTGCCCTACGACCTGGAACGGGGCACGTTGCAGCCCGACACCATCCAGGGATTCCCGATAAATAGAAATATCGAGCGGCTCCAGAAGGCAAAGTTGATCCTGTTCGATTCCGTCGGGGCGGGAATGACGCGCAGCTCGTTTATATATAAGAAGTAAGTTTCAGGTTTTAAGTTTTAAGCTATGAAAAGAAAAACTCACCGCAGAGGCGCAAAGAGCGCAGAGAAAATCATTTTTCATTTCAAGCTTTGTTGTCTAACACGGCCAGGGCTTTTTCAAAGAAATTCTCGCTGCCAAAATTGCCGGACTTCAAAGCCAGGCACAGTTTTACCGGCTCTTCACTGAAAGTCCAGGGTACCCCGGGTTCGATTTCCGGTCCGATGCGAAGCTGTTTGATCGCCAATGCTTCGACAATGGCACCGGACGTCTCTCCGCCGGCGACGATAAATTTACGGATTCCCGCCGCACTCAATTGCCGGGCTATGTCCGACATGGCGCTTTCAAGGATGCTTCCGGCTTTTTCGCGCCCCAATCGGGACTGCGCTCGGGCAACCGCTTCGGGATTATCTGAAGAATAAATCAGGATTGACCCGTCTGCCGTGGCGCTTCTGGCCCAGTCAACCACCGCGCCCTTACTCTGGCGACCTTCGGCAAGTTCTAACGGATCAATCTTGAAGCTCGGCCGCGTGCGCGCCATGGCGCGCACCTGTTCCCTTGTCGCAGTTGAGCAACTCCCCGCGATGACCACAGCCGCACCCTCCAGTTGCGGCATATTTTCAAAACCCCCGCCCTCCTTCAACAAACCGGCTTTTCGATAGTTGGCCGGCAGCCCCATGGCTACCCCGGAACCCCCTGTAATGAGCTTCAGGTCGGTGCAGGCCGTGCCGATATCAATGAGATGGCGATCGGTCAGCGCGTCCACGACAACAAATCTCAGGCCCCTGTGCCGGAAACGATCCAATTCAATCCGGATTGCCTCCGGGCCCTGCGCGACAACCCGGTAAGAAATCAAGCCCATTTTTTCTTTCGATCGGACCTGTCTACCCATAAACCGGACCAGGTCGGCGTCATTCATCGGGGTGAGGGGGTGATACTGCATGCTGGAATCATTGAGCAGCCGGTCGCCAACGAACAGATGCCCCTGGTAGACCGTGCGCGCATTGGCGGGAAAGGCCGGACAGACGATCGTCTTTGCAGCGCCGGTCAGATCGAGCAGCGCTTCGGCCACCGGACCGATATTTCCCGCAACTGTGGAATCGAATGTGGAGCAGTATTTAAAAAAGATTTGACGGGCTCCCTGATCAAGCAGCCACCGGCAGGCCGCTACAGATTGTGCGACGGCTTCAGCGACGGGCGCAGTGCGGGTTTTAAGCGCCACAACCGCCGCCGGCAGGCCCACGGCCGTGGTGCTATCCGATGGAGTGCCGATATACTGGACAGCCGGCATTCCATTTTTACACAGCATTAACGCCAGATCGGTCGAGCCGGTAAAGTCGTCTCCGATTGCGCCTATCAGTAATCCCATCTTACGCCTCGATTCTTTTCCAGGGTTCAGGTTTCAGGATGCTTTGGCTATTGGATCATTGAGTCTCTGTGCCAAAGCTTGAAACTGGAAATTCAAAACTGGGAAAAGGAATTCTATCATGTTTATTTTTTCCTCACGCAAAGTCGCCAAGGCGCAAAGAATATATAAAAAAAAGACTGCAATCCGTCATTTTTTTTCTATCAACTCAATAACCGCATCCGTGACCTGCTGTGTCCCGTGCGGGCCGCCGAACTCCATCGGCTGGATGCGGCCGGCTGCGAATCCTTTTTCGACCGCCTTTTCCAGTTTATCGGCGGCACTTTGGCATGCGTGGTTAGCGTGCCGCATACCCAGCCATTCGAGCATCATGCCGGCTGAAAGGAAAGTGGCGATGGGATTGGCCCTGTCGGTGCCGGCGATATCGGGTGCACTGCCATGGGCCGGCTGGAACAGGCCATGGGCATCCCCTAACTCGGCGCAGGACGCCATGCCCATGCCGCCGACAATGCCCCCTCCCAGATCCGACAGGATATCGGCAAACATATTTTCGGCCACCACGACGTCAAAATCCCAGGGCCTGCGCACCATATCCAGGGCCATGGCATCCACGTAGTTAAAATCGACCGCCACCTCTGGAAATTGCGCCGCACTTTCTTTAAAAACTTTGCGAAAAAAGGCATACGCCCTGAAGACATTTGCCTTGTCTACGCAGGTCACTCTGCCCTTGCCGTCCTTTGCCTTGCGACGCAGGGCCATTTCGAAGCCGACTTTAAACAGCTTTTCACAGGTCTGCCTGGTGATCACCAGGGTCTCACGCGCCTCGCGGTCATCGATGACCTCGCCTTTGCCCACGGAAGCGAACAACCCTTCGGTGGACTCGCGTAAAATGATCATATCGATTTCAGACGCCCGTTTATCTGCCAGTGGTGTCGGCACGTTCGGATAAACTTTCACCGGACGCACGCCCGCATATAGATTGAATTCGGTCCGCATTTTCAGATGCGGTGCTATTTCGGTGCCGTCAGGATATCTGATTGTGGGCAATCCCATGGCCCCCAGCAATATAGCGTCCGCCTGGCGTGCTTTTGCCATGGTTTCAGCGGTAATATCCATTCCGGTGCGCTGGTAATAAGCGGCCCCGGCCTGTAAAAACTCATGGGTCAGATGAAAACCGTCAATCGATTTTTCCAGCGCCTGAAGCACTTTGATGCAGGCGTCGATGAGTTCGTTTCCGATGCCGTCACCCGGGAATACGGCGATGTTGAATTTTTTTTTGGTGTTCAAGGATGTTGCCCCCCTTTATTCAATATTGAAAACCTGGTCCTCTGGGCCAGGTCAGAGATAATAGGCTGTGCTGCAGACCAATGCCATTGGACATCTCAAGGTAAACGCCACCCCTCTGGGGTGAAATCAATGCTGGCTTCTCTGGGCTCGGATTCTTTACTACGCCATATCCAACGCTTGACGCAGATCATCGATTATCAGATTTATGGACTCGATGCCGACCGATAGCCGCACCAGACTTTCGCTGACGCCGGCCCTGGTGCGGTTTTCCGGACTCAGGCCGGCATGCGTGTTGGTAATGGGCTGGTTGGCCAGGCTGCTTACCCCGCCAAGGCTGGTGGCCAATTTGATTTTTTTTAACCGGTCCATGAACTGTTTGGTCCGATCAAAATCAGCCATTAACTCAAAACTCAGCATGCCGCCAAAGCCGCTCATCTGTCGAGCTGCAATGTCGTGATCCGGATGCCCGGGCAACCCGGGGTAATGCACCGCCTTGATCCGTGGGTGCGAATTCAGGAACTCAGCGATTTGCATGGCATTCTCATTCTGCCGTAAAATGCGCAGCTCCAGGGTCTTGAAGCCCCGCAGTGCCAGAAACGCCGTCATGGGGTCCATGACGCCCCCCATAATTTTACGGTAAGTCCAGGTTTTGTCAAAATGCGGACTGTTGCAGCAGGCAAAACCGGCCGTAATGTCGTGGTGACCGCCAAGGTATTTGGTTGCACTGTGAATGGCGATATCAACTCCCAGCTCGACCGGCCTCTGGTTGACCGGTGAGGCAAAGGTTGAATCGAGTATGACAACGGCCCCGTTTTCATGGGCCCCCCGGGCCAGTCGTTTTACATCAGCCACCCGGAGCATTGGATTGGTGGGTGTCTCCAGGTAGAGCAGGGTACACCCATTTTTCATTTCTGCCAGGATCCGTTCTTTTTTCCAGCAATTGACAAAGACCGTTGTGATATTCAGGGCCGGCAGGACATCATTTAGCAACTCGAAGGTGCCGCCGTAGATTTCCCGGGTGGCGACGATCCTGTCCCCGGCTTTGACATGGGCCAGAACGGAAGTGGTTATGGCCGCCATGCCTGAACCGAACCCCAGCGCATGCGCATAACCCTCCAGGTCTGCCAGCGCTTTTTCCGCTTTTACGATGGATGGATTGTCCCACCGCGAATATATATAACCGCTGCGGTTCTGGACCACATCGATTAAATCGTCCGATTTATCAAATTGATAGGTCGCCGTGAGGTAGACCGGGGGTATCACTGGCTTGCCTTTCATCGGTGTGTTTCCTTCCCTGTATTCAATTTCGATCCGCTCATCGGCTCCGGTTTTGCGCTGAAACGCAAAAATGGATGGCACCCGGAGACCCGGCTGTGGCTTTACGCCCGGGACTGATTAACCCTTTGCCGATTAATCGAATTTCATCCCTTTTGATATATACGTCATCCCCATCAATAAAATCGACGTATGTGCCGTTGGAACTGTGATCGGTAAGTATGAACTTATGACGACGGTATTCAATTTTGGCGTGAAATCTGGATATGCGTTCGAATTTCAGCACAATGTCGTTGCCTGCGTTGCGACCGATCGTGCACCCGGGATTATCCTGATTTAGGCGGGTCGAGCAATTGCCGAATCGAATCTCGAGCTGGCTGAGACCGGCAAGCGGACTCGTATGCCGATCCAGCCGGACGGTCAGGTCGCTTTTATCCCACACATATTCATATATTTGTATGTTGCCGGATTTGCCTTTCAGCGATTGGGTGCCGATCAGTCGAGCTGATGACCGATATTGTGCTCCCAGATGGGCAACTGTGTCCCCTGTGGTTAGAATCTGCCGGGGATTGGCCAGTTTGGTTATCCGTGCCGCTACATTTACGGTATCGCCGAAAAAGTCATCGGACCGCCGTACAATCGGACCGGCATGAACGCCCGCGTGCAGGCACAGACTAACCTGATCGAGATTATCCCCTTTAGAGAGCGCTTCAATGCTTTGATGCATGCGCACGGCGGCTTGAACCGCCTGATCGGCATTCGGAAAAACACACATCACCTCGTCGCCGATCGTTTTGACGACCTCACCATTGAACGCACAGGTCGCTTCGGTGAGGCGTGACAGACACGAACCGATGATACGTTGCGCCTGCCGATCACCGAGCTTTTCATACAGTTGGGTACTGCCGACCAGATCGGCAAACAATACTGCCGCGAAACTATGATTTCGATCCATGCTGCGATCATAGAAAAGGGTTGCCTGATTGTCAATCAGCCTGAAACGTTCACACAGTGGAAATATTCGGCTGACTTCATTTCAAGCAGCTGAAGGCTGCAATTAGAACTGAACCTTTGCCGTCACAGGGCTAATATGATATAGCGTCCGGTTATGATCTGGGCGGTGATTACCGGCTATTTTATCCCAACACCCCAATTGTTTGGAAAAAGCATGAATGAAACCTTAATTTTTATTTTCGGTGTGCGCGTCACTGCCTGGAAACTAATCGGTTACGGTGGCGTGGCTATGTTTACCTCGCGCTGGTTCGTGCAGGTCTGGGCGTCAAAAAAGGCCGGCCGACCGGTTGTACCCCGGCTATTCTGGTTTCTGAGCATGGCCGGAAGCATGATGTGCCTGCTGTACTTTATTTTTGGAAAGAACGACTCGGTCGGCGTTCTCGCATACCTGTTCCCGTCTGCCATTTCAGCCTACAACCTGTACCTGGATATCACCCAGCAAAATCAGCCAAAACAGAAGTCGTCCGACGACCGCCAGACACCACCGGAAGACCCTGCCGCAAACGTATCTGCCAGTGATGGCTGAGTCAGTCCGGTCAGATTCTTTTGCAAGTTACCATTGCCAAGTTTGATGTCCGTTGATACTACCACAAGGTAGGAACGCAGGGAACGGTTCGCACAAAGTAGTCTGTTCTGAATTAAGATATCCATTTTCCGGTTCTTGATCTAAGTCAATCCAATTCCGGATGAAATATGTTTTCAACACCTGTAAGAACACACTTTCGCGTAACCACAAATCGCAGCTTTCGGTCCCCGTGGATCGGATTAAGATCCTGTCCGGCAGGCATGGACGGCAACCCAGACAGTCGGAAAACAACAGAATGCAAGATCCCAATGTAATAGCGGCAGAAAACAGCCCCGCGCCCAAACCGGCTCAAAAGCGTGAACGGCTGGTCATTGGTGACCGGGGGAATTATTTTTTAAATCGTATTGAAGGTGAGACGGCGGCCAATATTTCAGCCTGCTATCAGTGCGAACGCTGCACCAATGCATGCCCGGTGAGTTATTACATGAATGTAAAGCCTCACCAGGTCCTTCGTTACGTTCAGCTGGGCTGGCGCGAAAAGCTGCTGGAATCATCCACCATCTGGGTCTGTCTGTCATGTGAAATGTGCTCCACCTTTTGTCCCAACGATGTGGCCGTGGCCACCGTGATCAATCACCTGCGCAACCTGGCCTTTCACTCCTCCATCGAGCCCAGTGAGCGCCTGCTGGCTGTCTTTCATCAAACGTTTCTGGAGCAATTGCATCGCTTCGGACGTATTAATGAATTGTGGTTGATGAATGCCTTCAACAGCAAACCCAGAATCCTGAAAGAAAAGCTGGAAGCCGGTTTAGTGAAAGAAGAAATTCTGCTGGGACTGGACCTGTGGCGTAAGGGCCGGCTGCATCTAATACCCCGCCGGTCAAAAGCGATCAAAGAGATCAGGGATGTCTACCGCCGTAAGCGGGGGGAGGTTTTTTGATGCAACTTTCATTTTATCCGGGCTGTTCGCTGGAGGGCATGGCCAACGACTACGGACGATCCATCGATGCGGTGTTCCAGGAGCTTGGCATAAACCTGGTCGAGATCGATGACTGGTCCTGCTGCGGTTCGACCGCGGCCCACAGTCTGGACGAAAAGTTTTCGGTCGCCCTGCCATCCCGAAATCTGGCCGCGGCCGAAAAACTGGGCCTGGATCTGGTAACACCCTGTGCCCTGTGTTTCAACCGGCTGCGTTATTCGCAACAAATGATACAAAAAAGGATTTTCGATCTGCCCTGGGAAGTGACCGGTGAACTTCAAGTTCATGACATGACACGCTATTTTGCAGAGCCTGCGATGATCCAGCGGATCAAGGAAAGGGTCGCAAAGCCTTTGACCGGCCTGAAAGTGGTCTGCTACTACGGCTGCCAGATGGTCCGTCCGCCAAAAATTACCGGATTTACCGATTATGAAAACCCCCAGACCCTGGACCGTATCGTGGTAGCCCTTGGCGCGCAGGCCAAAGACTGGTCGTTCAAATCAACCTGCTGCGGTGCCAGTATCGGCATCGGTCGCAAGGAAATCCAGGAATCGCTCACGCGGCGCCTGATGGACAAAGCCCGCCAGACAGGTGCCGAAGCCATCGTGGTCTCGTGCCCGCTGTGCCAGACAAACCTGGACGTCATCCAGAAAGGATCCACCGGCGATAAGATCCCGGTGTTCTACTTTACCGAATTGATGCGGCTGAGCTTCGGTGCCGACGGCAACATGTTCAAGTGGTTCAAAATGCATTTCACCGACCCGCTGCCGTTACTTCGTCGAAAGAAGATATTGGATGGTTAGTAAAAAGTGCGGAGTGTGGAGTTTGGAGTGCGAAGTTAAGGCGTCGCTTTGCTCCATCGAATTAATAAATAGGACACAGATGAACGCAGATAAAAACGGATTAACAATTGTTTTTTACAGCTGTCAGACTATCCTCAAATCGGCGAAAACAGTTCCCCCTTTGACAAAGGGGGGCAGGGGGGATTTTAACAGACTCAACTGACAAAACTGACTATATTTATGACACAATTGATCGTCTTTAGCGAAAAGATATTCACAGTTAAATAGATATAAAATGCCTATTACAGTTAACAATCCGATCGGGAAAGTGATCGTCATCGGGGGCGGGATCGGTGGTATTCAGTGTGCGCTCGATCTGGCGGAAACCGGTTTTTATGTTTATCTGCTGGAACAATCCCACACGCTGGGCGGCACCATGGCGCGCCTGGACAAGACCTTTCCCACCAATGACTGTTCCACCTGCATGTTTTCACCCAAGTTGGTGCAGGTTGCCGGTCACCCGAATGTGGAGATCATTACCGCCAGCCGGCTGCTCGAACTGGACGGGCAGTCCGGGCGCTTTACCGCCCGGATCGAAGTCCGGCCGCGTTTCATCGATGCCGGTAAGTGCATATCCTGCGGCCAGTGCGCGGAAAAGTGCCCCAAAAAGGTGCCCGATGAATTTAATGGCGAACTGGGAATGCGCAAGGCGGCTTTTCTGACCTTCCCCCAGGCGGTCCCCCTGAAATATGCTCTGGATGCCGAAAATTGCCTGTACCTGACCAAAAAGCGTTGTGGTTTGTGCAAGAAAATCTGTCCCACCCAGGCCGTGGATTTCGAGCAGCAGGCACACGTCCTGACCCTGGATGCCGGTGCGGTCGTGGTTTCGTCCGGTTTCGAACTGGCCTTGACCGCCCGCGAAGGCGAATACGGCTACGGCCGCTATCCGAATATCGTCACATCATTGCAGTATGAACGCATGCTGTCGGCCACCGGCCCCTACCGCGGCCATCTGCAGCGCCCCTCCGATGGCAAAGAACCCCGTAAAATTGCCTGGATTCAGTGCGTCATGTCCCGGGATGCGGCCCGCAACCGGCCGTTTTGTTCCTCGGTTTGCTGCATGCACGCCGCTAAACAGGCGGTGCTGACCCGCAGTCATGCACCGGATACTGAAACGACCATCTATTTTATGGACGTGCGGGCCCAGGGCAAAGGGTTTGACGAATATATCGAGCGTGCCCGTCACGACGTCGGTGTCCGCTATAAACGCTCCATGATCTCCCAGGTTTACTGGAATCCCGAGAACGACGACCTGACCATCGAAACCTTCGACCATCATGCCAATCGCAAACTGGAAGAAGCCTATGACCTGGTGGTGCTTTCCAGCGGTTTTAAACCCACCCGCGCATTTGGTGACCTGGCCCGGCGACTCGACCTTACAACCAATGCATTCGGTTATCTGAATACCGCCTTCGACGATCCGGTGGCGACCTCGCGCCCCGGTGTTTATGTGTGCGGCGGTATCGAAGCGCCCAAGGACATCCCGGAAACGGTTATCCAGGCCGGAGCGGCTGCGGCCGAAGCGGCATCGATATTGAGTGCTGCCAGAGATTCTAAAACGGTTATCATGGAAGCGGTGGCGGAAAAAGCGCTCGACGACACAGCGCGGGTGGGCGTATTTATTTGCCACTGCGGATCTAACATTGCCGGTGTGGTTGATATTCCCACTGTCATGGAAGCGGTCCAACAGATGCCGCAGGTAGCTCTGGTGACCGATTTCATGTTCAGCTGCTCCAACGAAACCCAGCCGGCGATTATCGCCAGGATCCGCAAACATCGTCTTAATCGGATCGTCGTGGCGGCCTGCTCACCCAAAACCCATGAGCCGCTGTTCCAGGATACGATGCGCAAGGCCGGATTGAACCCGTATCTTTTTGAAATGGCCAACATTCGCAACCAGTGCTCCTGGGTCCACGGTCAGTCACCTGAGTCGGCAACCGTAAAATCCGTGGCGCTGGTTCGGGCAGCCGTTGCCCGGGCCATTCACCTCGAACCGCTGCATGACTTTACTTACCCTGTTATCAACCAAGGCCTGGTAATCGGCGGCGGCATAGCCGGAATGACCGCAGCGTTGACCATGGCCGACCAGGGCTTTCAGGTGCATCTGGTTGAAAAGGGTGAACAGCTGGGCGGATTTGCACGCAACCTGACTGAAACTCTGGAAGGCGATTCCCCGCAGCGCCTCATCCGGTATCTACAGGAACGGGTCACCCATCACCCCTCTGTGACAACCCATTTGAATTCCCGGCTGGCCAATCACAGCGGCCACGTCGGTGCTTTTGAGGGTACCATTCAAAACGGTGACACCCGGCACCGAATACAGTACGGCGCCGCCGTGGTGACCACCGGCGGCAGCGCCTACGAGCCCGATGAATTCCTTTACGGCCGCGATGAGCGCGTTTTTACCCAGGTTGAGCTGTCAAGGCGCCTGGCCGACGATCCCAACTGGGCCGCAAAACTCAAACACATCGTCATGATTCAGTGTGTGGGCTCCCGCAACGAGGAATTTCCTTACTGCAGCCGGGTGTGTTGTTCTGCGGCTGTAAAAAACAGCCTCAAACTCAAAGAGCTGAATCCAGAGGCCCAGGTCATCGTCTTGTATCGAGATCTGCGGACCTTCGGGTTCAAAGAACTCTATTATTTGAAAGCCCGTAAATCAGGCGCGCTTTTTTTTCGCTATATACCGGCTGAAAGTCCCGTTGTTTTCAGTGACGCGGGGCAGTTGACAGTCGATTTTACCGATCGCAGTTCCCACCAGGATTTCCGGGTCCTGCCCGACATCGTCGTTTTAAGCACCGGTATCCGCCCGGCCAAAGATGCGACCGGTATCTCCCAGATGATGAAATTATCCCGGACCAATACCGGCTTTTATCTGGAAGCCCACGTAAAACTGCGTCCGCTGGAATTTCCAACCCCCGGTATTTTCCTGGCCGGACTGGCCCACAGTCCCCGATTCATTAAAGAATCGATCATAATGGCCAAAGGCGCAGCCCAGCAGGCAACTAAAATACTGAGCCGTGAGGAAATGACCACTTCGGCCTCTGTAGCCTTGGTAGACCCGGATCAGTGTGCCGCCTGTCTGGCCTGTGTGCGCGCCTGTCCTTTCAACGCGCCTTTCATTAATGACAAAGGTGTTTCCGAAATACCCCCCGCCGAATGCAGGGGGTGTGGTATCTGCATTTGCGAATGTCCCGCCCGTGCTATCACGCTGCGACACAGCAGTGACGATCAGATCAACGCCAAAATCGACGCGATTCTGGACAACGCTCTTTAACGGCCGACGCCTTCTCTTGTTAATTTAATTATCTCTGGATCAGTCATCACCCCACAGCGTGCTGTGGGGTGATATAAAATTAATTCGTCGACGCTTAAAATCCAAAGCCGCCGGGGTGGACATGGCTGAGATGAAGACCAGGACAATTTTTTATTTGCCCAAAGAATTAATTTAAAGAGTTGGAAAATACGTCATTTTTCGGTACAATAGGTAAGTTGCGGAATTGTCAGGAGAAGTTGGTGGTGAGAAAAATCCGCCGAATCGAGCAGCACATATTTATTCACACAAGACTGTAACTGTATGACATCCATCGCAAAATACAATGCGGATCATTTGTATGGGCTGGAAGTGGGAACCGCCACCATCATCAAAGAGATTGCCCGGGGCGGCATGGCCATTGTTTTTCTGGCCTTCCAGCGAACATTGAAACGCCAGATTGCAGTCAAGATATTACCCCGTATACTGCTCACCGCCAAATCAGCCGATCTTTTTCAAAGGGAAGCCGAGGCGGCCGCGATTCTGTCCCATCCTAACATTATTCCGGTGTACGAAGTCGGGCAAACAGATGATTTTCTGTTTTTTACCATGCAGCTGGTGCAGGGCCAAACCCTGGGGTACTATATGACGATTGCTAAAAAAAATCCCATCCCCTCCAAGCACATTCTCCCGGTTAAGTTCACGCTGAATATGCTTATCCAGGTGCTGGATGCCCTCAACTATGCCCACAGCCAGGATATCGTTCATCAGGACATTAAACCGGGCAATATAATGCTTGAAAAGCATACCAAACGGCCGCTGGTTATGGATTTTGGCATCGTCCAGATTTTGAACCGCAAAGATGAAGATAAACCGGCCATTCGCGGCACACCGCTTTACATGCCCCCGGAACAGATACTCAGTCAAAAGGTTGACGGAAGGGCCGATATCTACGCCGTCGGCATAATGCTGTTCCAGATGCTGACGGTCAGTTTACCGCTGCCGGCGTTCACATCTAAAACGGATCTGCTAAAACATAAATTGCTATCCAAAAACGGCTTTTTTTCAGAAAAATTATCAGCCGTCAATCCCCGTATCGATCCCGATATGGATCGTATCTTGGATAAGGCCATTGCGTATGACCGTGCTCAAAGGTATCCAAGCTGCCAGGATTTCAAGGCAGATCTCGAGCAATATCTGAATAAAAATACTTAGGTGAACATTATGGCCGAATCGAATATACCCAAGGAGTTGATCACCAAAATCGGCAGAACTTTTGCGCTGGTTTTCAACCGGGCCGTGATGTACAATATCGAGCACCCTTCCACGTCAGAGGCTCTGTCCGAGCTTTACAAAATCCTTTCCGAAAGTCTGCAACATTCTGCCCCGATTGTCGTCATTTTGAACAAAGAAGAATTCTACGTCGATGATGAACCCTTCGACCCTCGTCTGAATACTTCCAGAATGCTGCAGCATTTCAAGCGTGCCGGACTGGAATCGGTTTCATTTGAACAGGGAATTGAAGCGGATGAGCTCAGTTTTTTTGCGTCAGTGTTCATTGACATACTCAGATATACCCACGCGGATGCCATGAAAGAGGCCTGCGACCGGCAGGGCGTCCGGCATGCCAAAATAAACCATGTGTTCTATAAAAAAGTCACCGCAGATGACGAGGTCATCGACCGCAAATTGCTGAAGGATAAAACTGTGGGCGGGGATGCGTCTGTGGCAGAGTCGCAGATAGGCCAGGCAATGGAATCAATGATGGAGAGTGTTCTGACCGAAGAGCTCGAAAAATCATTGTCGGTCGCCGGTATCATGAATAATCCGCAGGAAGCCTCCCAGCAGTTGCTGAATGCGGACGCCACCGCCGCCGCCCAATCCGGCGCCCAATCTGGCGCCCCGGGAACGTCCGCTTCAGGGGCGGTTATTGCCCAGCAGCTTCAAAATATACGCCAGGAAGTCGAAGCGGTTTCCGGCGATCCGCAGAAGGCGGATCTGCATCAACTGGCCGACGCCGTTTTCGAAATGAAAAGAAATCTGCTCAAAGGCCTGGAAGCCCAGAAAGCCACCGGTGTCGTCTTTCTGAACGAAGAGCAGATCAGGCAGGAAAGCGATGAGTTAACCGATAATGTCCTGATCCAGCTGGTTAAACAGGAATACCAACAGGGCCAGATTTCTACCCAGCGCCTGGCGCAGATCCTGCGCAGACTGATCCCCGAGCCGGGCGAAATACAGCGCCTGCTGCCCAAAATCAAGGAGGCCCTGCTGGAGGAGGGTATGCCGCTGGCAGAATTCCTGCAGTTGACGGTCGAACTGAAAAAAGAATTAAAAAGTGAAGAACTGGCCAACGTGCTGGAAAACAGTGCTGAAGAGTTCGGCGTTTCCGGTGATAACCTGATGGAAGAGATCCGGCGCAATCCGAAGGGGGCGGCCGAGCTCATATATCTGGCATCTGAAATTCGCAAAGGTACCGGTGACGAGACCGTGATGTCCGATCTGCTGGTTGACTACATCGAGCGCATCAGCTCCAAGATTACTATCGACGCGGCTCAGAAAAAAGGTGATGAAGGCGGCAAACAGCTGCGTAACATTATTGCCAGCGTCGAAAACGCGCTGCTGAAAGGGTTGAAAAACAAGGATGTCCACGCCGATGTCATTCACCAGGTGGCTCAACGGCTAAACGATCGCATGGAAGAATGCATCGGGAAGATCGAAACCCAAATGTTCACGCTGAAGCACAACAGCTATTCAGGCAGTGGTGAAGAAGATTCCACAACCGTGCTGGGGGTTTATGAAAAAGACGCCGAGGATGCAGCCAAGATCAAATCGATCCTGAACAAGGTCAAGGATTCCATTCATGATGATCGGGAACCAAAAGCAGATGACCCGCAACAAAAAGCAACCTTCAAGCCGCCTGAAGAAAAAGCAATCGTTGAACCGCAGCCCGGGCCGGGTGAAATACCCGGAGGCATTTTTGATCGTAAAACCATTTTGAGTTATCTCGAAAAAGAAATTGCCCGTGCCATGCGCTATGATACGCCATTTTCCGTGCTGGTGCTGTCGGTTCTGAAAATCACTCCCGGGATAAAAATGGAGATTGAAGACAGGTTCAAAAAGGCTGTCGTTGCGCAACTGCTGCGGACGCTGGCCAACGTGTTCCGGAATTCCGATGTTATCGGCATGCTGGATAAGAACAAGTTGCTGGCCATCCTGCCGATGACCATCAGCTCTGAAGCCAAACTGGCGATACGCCGCATCATGAGAACGATACACGAGCAGGAATATATCGTTGACGACATTCCGCTTAGCATTCAAATGGCCGGTTCTTCGACAACCTTCGACCAGGACCGGACACCCACCCTGGACAAATTCGTCAAACGGGCTGAAACGGACAGCTCCGAAATGGTCCGGCGCTTAAAGAACATCCACAATATATTTTAGTATTTTTTTCTCAACTAGCTGTAATCTTTTTTCATTCAAAATTCGACGTTGGACGTTCAATGTTCGACGTTTTGCTTTATCGACCCCCCTTTCCCCACTATTTTTGTCAAAAAAGGTGTTGACAAAATGAACGTTATTTAGTCTATGAATTTCATTAGAGCTGATGGTCGTTGCCCCGACAGCGTATCGAGGCAATGACTGACCGGCCACCATAATTCATTTGCACGAACTCAATCCTTTGGTTTTAATGTCCCAGAACCGTACCTTTCCGGGCATCGCAACCCAACCGTTCTTTCATTACCGAGTATTTACCTTGAGGAATATCGAACATGAATGACCCGCATGCTGGATCGGACATATTCAAAGACAAAGCGTTTTTCATCGTTTTGCTGGCCGCCTTTCTGGTGTTGATAGTCGTTTTTCTGTTCTCAGGACTGTCATCACCGGACAAACCGGAGACGGTTCAAGCACTCAAGCCCGAATGGTATACGCCCAAAACCGCCCGGGGCGAAGAGGTCAAAAACAAGGTCATGGTCGGCAGTTGCTTCCTCTGCCATGCTTACTGGGTTGGAATTCCGGATCCCACTGTGGTGCGCCCCCAATTTGCCCACTCGGTCATCAATCTGGATCACGGTACAAACGACCGGTGCTTCAATTGCCATCTGATTCAAGACCGTAACAAGTACACGGCCAATGACGGCTCTGGAATTATGTCCGCCAATGTGGAAAAACTATGCGCCCGGTGCCACGGTCTCATCTATAACGACTGGAGGAGCGGTACCCACGGCGTACGGCGTGGAAAATGGTCGGCGCAGACAGCGTTCGAAAGAGTCAATTTCAAATGTACCCAGTGTCATGACCCCCATGCGCCGCTATTTCAATTCAAGGAATATGCACCGCCGCCGGTATGGCCGGATCATTTTGTACGCCGCGCTGCGGTAGAATCCGGGCATACCGCCAATTCAGAATAGCTCAGACAGTTGAAGGAGATGTTTTGATGGACAAGGATAAGGAACAGCGACCCTCTTTGAACCGGCGTGATTTTATTACCGGTATGGCCGTGGCCCTGGCCGCGGCCGGAGCCGGTGTATCCGCACTGAGTCCGCTTCTCAAGGCCAAGGAAATTCCGACTGTGGATGAGTTCCTGCAGACCCATTACCAGCGGCTGACAGAAGAACAGAAAAAAGAGATATTTGCCCGATTGGAAAACCAGATCGACTCAAGATTCGGTATCAGGGCAACCATCGGAGACCCCCGGCCTCTGGACGGGGTCGTATATGGATATGCCCTCAATATCGGCCGCTGCATCGGTTGCCGCAAATGCGTATACGCCTGTATGAAAGAGAACAATCTGTCCCGCAATCCCCAGGTGCAATATATCCGAGTTTTGAAAATGAAAAAGGAAGGCAAGGGGATTGACCTGGAAAGTTCCGTCCACGACTATCCCTTGGAGGCGGCCGGAGACCCGGATTACTACTACATGCCGGTGCAATGCCAGCAGTGCAGCAACCCTCCTTGTGTCAAAGTCTGCCCGGTCAAGGCCACCTGGAAAGAAAAGGACGGCATTGTAGTGGTGGATTACAACTGGTGTATTGGATGCCGGTACTGCGAGGCCGCCTGTCCGTACCACGCCCGCAGGTTCAATTTCGGCAGACCGCAGGTGCCGGGCCGTGAACTGAACCCTGATATGGCCTATCTCTCGAATCGGCCCCGCTATATGGGGGTCATGGAAAAATGCACTTTCTGCCTGCAGCGGACCCGGGTAGGTCGATATCCCGCCTGCGCGGAGGTATGTCCCACCGGCGCCAGAAAATTCGGCAATCTCAGCGATCCTGACGATGAAGTCCGAAAAATCATCGACAGGGAAAGAGTATACGTCCTGAAACAGGATTTGGGCACCGTACCAAAGTTTTACTACATTTTTGCCAAATAGCGGGGAACATATGATTGATTTTATTCTCCACGGTTTTAGATCTGTTTTTTACGGCAGCCGGGCATACTGGATATGGGTATCGGTTCTGACGATCCTGACCTTGCTGGGTTTGAATGCTTATGCCAGACAACTGGCCGATGGGCTGATTACCTCCGGAATGGGCGATGAGGTATCCTGGGGTCTGTACATCGCCAACTTCGCTTTTCTGGTCGGCATGGCGGCCGCGGCTGTGATGATGGTGATTCCGGCTTATATCTTCAAGGACAAGGAGATGCACAAGGTGGTCATTTTCAGCGAGCTGTTCGCGGTTGCGGCCATGATCATGTGCTTGCTCTTTATCATGGTCGATCTCGGCCGTCCGGACCGGTTCTGGCACCTGGTGCCGGTCATCGGCTATTTCAATTGGCCCGGTTCCCTTTTGACCTGGGATGTGATTGTCCTCAACGGCTACCTCCTACTGAACCTGTATGTCTGTATCTACTGGCTCTATATGGCCTACCATGGCCAGCAACCGAAACCGATTCTTTATATACCGGTGGTTTTTCTGGCCATCGCCTGGGCGCCGACCATTCACACCGTGACCGCCTTTCTTTTTCAGGGTCTGGGCGGCCGGCCCTTCTGGAACACCGGACTTATCGCCCCCCGTTTTCTGGCATCCGCATTCGCGGCCGGCCCGGCTTTTATGATTGTGGTGTTTACGATTTTAAAACGCCTGGGCGCCATTGATTTTGAATCGACCGTCATCGATCGAATTCGGCTCATCGTGACCGTCAGCCTGCTGATCAATATCTTTCTGGCCGGATCGGAATTGTTTGCCGAATTTTACTCCGATTCGGCCCACACGGTGCACATCAGCCACCTGTTCGGCCTGCACGGTGCCAGTCTGCTGGCCCCCTGGATCTGGGCCTCTTTGGCCATGAATGTGGTTGCGGCCATCATCCTGCTGACCCCGGCACGGCGCCATCCGCTGGCCCTGACCGCTTCCTGCGCCATGATCGTCGTCGGCATCTGGATCGAAAAAGGCCTCGGATTTGTCGTGCCGGGTTTTATTCCTTCGACTCTCGGTGATTTCGTTCAGTATCTGCCGACCTTCAACGAAATATTGCTCTGTATCGGTATCTGGGCATTTGGTTTACTGCTGTACACGTTATTTTTGAAAGGAGCCATACCCATCGTCAATCAAGCCAACCCGAATATTTCATGAAATCTTTTATGCCAATGAACGCTTCAGGGGCGTGAATTATCCGGGCTAATCTGCATTAAGAAAGGAGGACATCGAAGATAAGATAGCGTCTTTCCGTAAAGCAACATATGCTACTAAAATGAAAGGAGGCAGGATGAAGACAGGCAAAATGGGGATACTCATGGCCGTGATCATCAGCGGTATGCTTGCCTTTGCTTTTTCTGCTGATGCTGCCGGCGGTTGCTCCACCGAAAAATGTCATCAGGGTATTGCCGATATCCGGTCATCTGACAGTGAGATGATGCAGACCATTAAAGCAAACGGAACCCAGCACGGAGACCCTGACGGCTGTGTCATGTGCCATGGTGGTAATCCCAGGGCAACAGAAAAAGAAGAAGCCCATAAAGGTATCCCGGCGACATTGAATATGGCGCCCGGACCCAAGGACTACTATCCGGATCCCGGTTCGATCTGGATCGCCGAAAATTCGTGCGGCGTATGCCACGTAGGCTACGTATACCGGGCAAAAATTTCGCTGATGAACACCGAGGCCGGTAAAATCCAGGGTAACCTGCATACCTGGGGATTCGAGGAGGTCGCCAACTTCAAGGTTCCCTGGGGAAATTACGATCTGGAAGACCTGGACGGTTTCGAACCGATCTTCGGGTCTGAGGTATACAAGGATTACATGCAACAGCAGATCCACCTGTATCCCGACCAGTATCCGATCAGCCTCGAGCAATTACCCTCGCCAACCATGGAAGGCATCAACAAAGATCCCAAAACAGCAGCGCTGACCTATCAGCGCCAGGATTGCCAGCGTTGCCACATCGGGGTCCGCGGCCGGGAGCGACGAGGCGATTTCCGCGGAATGGGCTGTTCGGCCTGTCACATACTCTACAGCAACGACGGCTACTATGAAGGCAACGACAAGACCATTCCAAAAGACAAGCCGGGGCATTTGCTCAAACATCAGGTGGTGGCTACCCGCAAGACCGGCGGTATTCCGGTCGAAAGCTGCAACTCCTGTCACAACCGCGGCAAACGCATCGGCGTATCCTTCCAGGGGCTGATGGAATTTCCCTACGGCTCTCCGTTTAACGCAAAGGGCAATAAACAGCCCAAACTGCACACTAAAAATTATCTTTTCATCTCGGACGATCTCCACCACCAGCAGGAAAGCCGCAAGGAGAATCCCAGCGGCGGATTGCTTTGCCAGGACTGCCACACCAGTATTGACATGCACGGCGACGGCAACATCCACGGCACCACTATGGGCCAGGTCGAGATCGAATGCACCGACTGCCACGGCCGACCGAACCAGTATGCCTGGGAACTGCCGATCGGTTACGGTGACGAGTTCGGTAAAAAGTTGAGCGACCAACCTCGTGGCGTGGCCACCGAACGCCTGAAGATCAGCTGGCAGTTTGGAACGCGCTACGAAGCCGAAGACGGTTTCCTGCTGACCAGCCGTGGAAACCCCATCGGTAATGTCGTTCGTCGGGGCAACCAGGTGATCCTGCATTCGGCAACCGGCCAGGATTTTCAGGTACCGGTTCTGAAAAACATCATCCAGGAAAAGACATGGAAAGATCCCTCAGCGCCGGTTGCCATGGCCGCCGTGACGCGTCATCTGGAGAAGATGGAGTGCTATACCTGCCATGCCTCCTGGGTGCCGCAATGTTACGGATGTCATGTCAAAGTGGACTACTCCCGGGACAAGGACGGCAAACAGAAGTCCGGTACCGACTGGGTCGCCTCCGGCAATGCCCGCAAGAAAAACGGCCAGACGGCTGAATCCGTGCTCGGCAGTGGCGGCATCAAGTCTGTCGGCAAGCCCTATGAGACCCGTTCCTACCTGCGCTGGGAAGACCCGATATTGGGGATCAGCGGAGAGGGAAGGGTTTCACCCCTGATGCCCGGTTGTCAGGTAACCTTTACGGTTATCAATGAAAACGGCAAAACGCTGCTGAATAATTACATTGCCGACAGTCCGGATGAAGCGCTGCAGCGCAAGCAGGATTTGGTGCCGTTGGGCATCGATATGGCCCCGGTCCAGCCGCATACGGCCCAACGCAAGGCCAGGACCTGTGAATCCTGTCATACCAATCTGAAATCGGCCGGTCTCGGCCTGGGGGGCGGCACCTTCGGGAACATGCAATACAAGGACATCGTCGAGGACCTGATCAATGCCAAAACGGGTGAAATCATTCCGAAGAGATATTCGGTTCAGATCCCGGGCATACCTAAACTGAAATTCGACTGGTCCAAAATCGTCGAACGTGACGGCACCCAGCTGGTGACCGTGGGCACACACTGGCCCATGAGCCGGGCGCTGAACAAAGAAGAGCTCGATACGCTCATAAGGGCCGGCGCCTGCATGGGCTGCCACCAGAATATGCTCAACAAGCAGGTCTGGGCCAAGGTGAGTGAAGAAGGCCGTCTCAATCCCCAGGAGCACATCGATATGATGAACAAGATGATCCAGTACATGGCCGAAAAAGCCCAGAAGGGCAAGGATTGGTAAGATACCGGAAAATCGCAGGTGTGCAAGACGGGTAATTAGAAAGTCCTCTTACACATGCGAAAGCAACCAGGGAACCGGTGGCGGGTGTGAGAGGGCGATTGGTAACACGATAAATCCCCGGCAGCATTATTGTGCCGGGGATTTATTGTTTGAAATTTGAGTTTTGTTATTTGGTATTTTTTATTTATCTATCTTCCCGGCATGATGATTCGGGAATCGTCTTTTTTCTGCTGTTGCTGTTGCTGCTGCATTTTTTTGAGCTTTTCAATGACCTCAGCCAGCGATTTTTTCATAGCATTGGGAAATTCCGCGATGGCTTCTTCAATATTATTGCCAACCAGCTCGGCTTGAATCGGCAGCGGGCCGTCGGGAGACATCAACTGTGTCTGACCGATAAATATGGGCGTTCGGGACGTGTCCTCGGTACCATCCGGTTTGATCGGTACCATGCGCCTTATGGATGCCACCTTCAGGTCGGTGATCGATTCCTCCCGGTATAAATTGTTTGTATCAACTGTAAAATCAATGTCCTGTGGTCCTCCGCCATTGCTCATTGTTTGCCTCCATTTGCCTGAGTTACTGGATCGCTCCAGCTACTACGAAATCAAGATGATTGTCAATCCCGTCAAATCCGGACTTGCCGGACCCGGATGTTAAACAGGTTCAATAAACCTTCAGGCAGACAGCCGTTCCGGGCTGCGCTGCTTTTTCTTCTGTTCTACTTTTCGGACCTGGATCAGTCGGCCATCCAGTTTTGCGTCTTTGACAGTGCTCCAGACCCTGCCGGCCACCTTTTTCTCCACTTCAAAAAATGAAAATTCTCTGTTCAGGTCGATTGCACCGATCCGGCTCGATCGAATGCCGGATTTGTCGCAGATCAGGCGGACAATGGCCCCGGCATTTATTTTGTCCAGCCGGCCCACATTAATAAAAAAGCGTTGCGTATTTTTTTTCCGGAAGTGATTTTTCCTATTTGAAATTTTGGCGGCGGTCTTACCTTCAACCGGAATCCTGGCATTGAGGTTGCCCGAACGGCTGTGTGAATCGGGAAAACGGTTGAATTCAGCCGCAACAAGCCGTCTGATCAATTCCTCCCTGTCAAAACCGTCCAGTGCTTCACGGAATGCCGGCAGATAGTCGGCAATCTCTTCCTGCTTTACTGTCGTATGCACGATTTTTTCGACCAAGTCCGACAGCTGCTTATTACAAACGGCCCGGCCATCGGGCAGCTGGCCGACTTCAAAACGGAAGTTGCCCCTTTTTTCCAATTCGCGCATATGACGCCCTTCTTTGGTACCGACAAGCGCAATGACGGTGCCGGACTTTCCCGCACGGGCCGTCCGGCCGCTGCGGTGCGTATAGCTTAGGGCGTCGTGCGGCAGGTGGTAATGGATCACATGGGTAATATCGTTTACATCCAGTCCTCTGGCCGCAACATCCGTGGCTACCATAAGCCGGATCGATTTTTGCCTGAATTTCCGCATGACCGAATCTCGCTGTGGCTGGGATAGATCACCATGCAGGGCCTCGACCCGGTAACCGTCCTGCAGCAGGGCTTCGGCCAGTGTCTGGGTGTCCTTGCGGGTTCGGCAAAAAACCAGTCCGAACATGTCAGGCGTAAAATCGATGATCCGCTTAAGGCCCGCCAACCGGTTCTTTTCATGGATGACATAGCACCTGTGGTTAATGCTGGCCGGGCTTTGATTTCGGCTTCCGACCGACACCTTCGCCGGATCGGAGAGGTAACTGCGGGCAATCCGGGCGACGCCTGCGGGCATGGTGGCGGAAAACAACCAGATATTTTTCCTGGCCGGCATGGCCGCCAGAATACGATCGATATCTTCCTGAAAGCCCATATTCAGCATTTCATCGGCTTCGTCCAAAACGGTAACAGTTATCCGCGAAAGATCGACCGCCCTGCGGCCGATCAGATCGAGCAACCGGCCGGGTGTGGCCACGATGATTTGGGGGCCTTTTTTGATTTGTCTGATCTGGACCGCGATACTGGCACCACCGTAAACCGGGACGATGCGGATTTTTTTCATATGTCGTGCAAATTTCAGCAGGTCGTTTGTAATCTGCAGGCACAACTCCCGGGTTGGACACAGCACGATTCCCTGCGGTCGGCTGAGGGCCGCATCAATTCTCTGGAGCAGCGGCAGGCCGAATGCGCCGGTTTTGCCGGTCCCTGTCTGGGCCAAACCGATTAAATCGGTCGTATCTTTGAGAAGGATCGGTATGACCTTTGCCTGTATCGGCATCGCCGCCTGAAATCCCAACCGCTCCACCGCTTCGACCAGTTCCACCCGTAATCCCATTTCATTGAAGCGCATCTTTTATTCTCTCTAATAATCCATAAAAAAAAGCCGTCCAGTCGAATCTGGACGGCATTAAGATCGTGATATCAGTCAGGCCGTTTATTTCGGCCGGCGATCAATTCAGTCCTGTTTCCATACCCGTTGTAGAGTCTATACCCTTCCCAAATGGATTAATCAACCTTTTTGAACGAATAATCCGCTTTGAATCAATATCCCGGTTCAATGATGGGCCATAGGACCTCAAACGTGCAGCCTTCCCCGGGCCTGCTTTTGACTGAAATTTTGCCGCCGTAACCCCGCACAATGCCGTGAACGATGGCCAGGCCCATGCCGGTACCCCCATTGTGCTTGCGTGTTGTGAAAAAGGGTTCGAATATACGGTCAAGATAATTCTTGTCGATGCCATTGCCCGTGTCGGACACGGTGAGTTTGAGAAAACTGCCCGAAACGGCCTGTTGACCGATGAAGCCATGTTCGTCGGTCAGCTCGACTTCTTGCAGCTGGACACCAAGGATGCCGTTTAGCCCATCCATGGCTTGCACAGCGTTGGTGCAAAGGTTCATCACCACCTGGCCGACCTTGGTATCATCGGCCATGATCATTGCGTTGGAGGCGATCTCCGGCCGGAATTCAATGGTGCCCGGCGCAGCCGGGGCTATCAATTTTAATGTTTTTTCCACAATGGGTGCGACGATGACCGGTTTGGGCTCATCGAGGTTTTCGCGGCCGAAGGTCAGAATTTGCTGGATCAGGGCCCGGGCACGTCGAATGGCTGCGTCAATCTGGTGCATGTATTCGCGTATCGGTGAGTCTTTGGGGGTCTCCCGCCCGGCTGATTCTGCAAGGGACAAAATGGTCTGCAGATAATTATTGAAATCGTGGGCGACACCGCGGGCCAGGCTGCCCATGGCTTCCATTTTCTGGGCCTGGAGCAGCTGGGTTTCAAGTTCCTTCCGGTCGGTCAGATCCTGCCAGGTTTCGATAACCCCCAAACGGTTTCCGTGCTCATCTTCAAAAGGGGCAATCGTTCCGTAAAGCCAGCGGCCATTTTTGCCCACCCATGGAACAAACACTTCGGTGCCCAGGGCGCCCTGCAATACGTCGGATTGCTTTATCCGCCGCCGGAACAGTTTTAATTGTTCCTTATGGGTCGTTGCCTCGGCCAGTATGCTCAAAAAAATTGATTTATGCAGCAGCTCCGGGTTCTTGCGTCCTGTCGTACCAACCAGATCTGCGGCCCGGATTCCGGACAGTTTTTCGCAAGCGCGGTTCCAGTAGGTTATTTTTCCATCCGGATCACTTACCAGGGTGGGAACCGGGGTCCCCTGAATGATTCGATCCAACAGCCATTCCCTGGATCTCAGGGCTCTGGTTTTCCGTTCCACGGTTTTATTTAAATACCGGATCAACAGGGCCGCCACTGCGAGAAACACGATCAGCGGGATAACAACAATTTTGCCGATCCGAATGATCCAGATCAGGTTTTTTATCTGTTCTTTGGTGGAAAACCATTTCAGGTATATCTGATCATATTCACCGCTGGTCTGAAGAATGTACAGGCCTTCGTTCAGTTTTGAAAGCAGGTCGGATTCTCCGGCGCGCACGGCAAAACCCATTTTACGGGTCAGCACCGGGGGCCCGACGGTCTGCAGATTGGTAATTTCCAGCTCCCGCATCAATTCCAAACCGTGCAGACGGATGAGTACCGTAGCGTCGTGTTGCCCGGCCGACAATATCCGCAGGGCTTTTTCGGGTTTTTCCACCGCGATGCCCCTGGGTGTAAACCGGTGGCGCTTCAACCAGTCGTGGGCGTAGACACTTTCGACGACGATGACTTCCTTGCCTTTTAGGTCCTCGGGTGTTTTGATATCCGAATTTTTGCGGACAAAGATAGCGTAAGATATGCTGATATGCGGAATCGAAAAGTCAAAGAGTTTATCTCTTTCTTCTGAATAAATGACACCGGTCAGGGCATCTATGCTTCCTTTTTCGAGATTTTCTCTTGCAAGGGCCCACGGTTCCAGCTGGATATGATACGTGAGCCCCATCACGCGGCCGATCGCCTTTATCATATCGATATTGTATCCGGCCGGAACACCTTTTTCATCAAGATACTCATAGGGCGCAAAGTCATTGTTGCCGCGGATTTGCAAAACGTCAGGCGATGCTGTCGCACCCGTATCGGCTGCAGTGGCAAGCGGCTTCACAAGGCCCATGAGAAGAAGGCCAAGCGTTAAAGTTTTTGAAAATTTAAAAAACATCGAAATCATCTGGTTTTTAAAGGCGCGCGTCCGCGGGAACAGGGTGAAATGATCGGCGACGCCAACGTGCGACGCATGCATTTAATTAATACCTGAATTTTGCACGCAAATCAGCGCTATGAACACTTTGCAGTAATTTTCTATTTTTACTGCAGTATTTTAAGGTCAATCTAACGGATAATTTTTTCTTTTATAATTACTTCT
>Ga0126335_1000142_pt1 | contig 33236 bp, 13 predicted proteins | sample OlaspJWI45metaG_FD_108409 | JGI IMG/M metagenome (GOLD analysis project Ga0126335, IMG submission 108409) | Marine gutless worms symbiont microbial communities from Oahu, Hawaii - Olavius sp. 1 OAHU.JWI-45 metaG | ecosystem: Host-associated > Annelida > Digestive system > Unclassified | place... | reverse complement strand
CTGAGGGCTGGGATGATAGGCCGTGTTTGGATATGATTGTCGGTTTCATAGGTGATACTCCTAACCCGCCCTACACTAATTTAGCAAGGGGTAAGTGTCTCACCTTCATTGGCACATAGGGGACCCCGACGCTGTCCGTGGCGGTCAGCGAGACGGTGGCCGGGGCTTCGATCCGGTGGTTCAGAGCTATAAGATCATTGCCGACTTTAACGTTCGTGATCTGCGGCCCCTGGCTGTCGGGAACCGGTGTGGCGGTGATCGTCGCAACCGCTTTAGCCTCACCGCCGGACAGGTTCACGGCGGTCACGGCAAAATGATAGGCGGTGTTGTTGGTCAGTCCGGCCACCTGGGCGCCGGTGCCGGTCGTGGTCACCGCTGCAATGCGGCCTTCGACCGTGCTGAACGGATCCCGGCTTACATAGACCCTGTAGTGCTTGACGTATTCAGCCGGTAATGAGGCCGACCAGGTCAGATCCACCTTGCCGCTGTGGCTTTGGGCTGCAAGTCCAGCCGGGTTGGCCAGCAGGGTGTAGCCGGTAGTGCCGGCGCCGCTGCTCTCGTTGCCCTGGGCATCGCGAGCATAGACGGTCAGCGGATAGGCCGCGGCCGGTGCCAGACCGGTCTTTTCAATACCGGTGGCCGGATCCGGGCCTTCGATTAGGGTGCACGGATCGGTGTGAAAGCAGATCCGGTAGCCGGCCAGGTCGGCCGAGGGGCTGGCGCTCCAGCCAAAGACCAGCCGGTCCGCAAAGGACTGGACCGTGAAATTGCCCACGTCTTTGGGCGGTGCGCTGTCTATCGGGCTGCCGGGCACGGCCGTCACGTCGGTGCGGAAATTGCCGGTCTGATCCACGGCCACCACGGCAAACCAGGTGGTGGTGCCGGCGCTGAGCCCGTCCACCTCGAAGCTGAATGTGCCGGCCGCGGTGCTGCCGATGGCGGCAGCACCTTGCTCGGTCACATCGGCAAAGGAGGTGTCATTGCGGTAAACGGCGTATGCGGCGATATCGCCGTGTTGGGCCTCGTTGTACGTCCAGTTCAGCATCACACGGCTGCCGTCGCCCTGGCCGGCGACGGTCAGGGTGGTCAACGGCAGCGGGGCCACGTCATCGTAAACGATTTCGACACTGACCGGATCACTCTGGTTGCCGGCCCGGTCCCGGGCCTCGAAGGTGAACCCATTCGATCCGCTGGCCAGGCTGACCGTCTGCTCCCAGGCGGTGCCGGCCGCGTTGTCCTGGATCTGTTCGCCGTTCATCAAAATGGCGGCAAACGCCTCCCGGGTGCCGCTGATGGTTTGGGTCGGGTTGACAGTGGGCGAGGCGACCGGGTTGACCACCGGCGTGGCCGGCGCGATGGTGTCCACCGTAAAACTATACTGGTGGACCTGTCCCTGGTTGCCAAAACTGTCGCGCAGTTGCAGGGTAACCGTGTAAATCGACTCGACCAGCGGGTTTCCGGGGGTAAAGACAAGCTGATCTCCGCCGGACACGGTCCACTCACCGGGCACCGTGGCAAAGCTGTTGTCGCGCAGGATATGGGTGGAGCCGGTCAGATCGAGGCCGCTGTTGGTTTCATTAAAGCCGATGGTAAGATTGGCCGGCTTTATCGGCAGGATGCTGTTGTGCGCCGGGGTCACACCAATGAACACCGGGGCGAACGAATCGACGAGCACCTGAATCGTCTCGGGCTCGCTCTGGTTGCCGGCCCGATCCTCGAGGGTGATGGCCAGAGTGTTGAGGCCCTGGATAAGGGTCAGGTTTTTGGACCAGTCGCCGGTGCCCGCCGCAACCGCCAGTTGGCCGTCGATCCACACGCTGGTGCCGTCTTCGCGGGTGCCGGTCAGGGGCAGGGCGGTGGTGTTCGATTCATTGACCGCCGGGGCGGGCTGGATCAGACCGCCGGCCAGGATTGGCCCGGTGATGACCGGTGCGGGCGGCGGCAGGCTGTCCACTGTAAAGGTAAAGGTTTGAGGCTCACTCCGGTTGCCGAGGTTGTCGGCCGGCTGGATGCTGACGGTGTAGACCGCATCGCCCATGGTCTCATACGGAACAAAGGTGATGCCGGTGTCGATCGGCAGCCACTCACCGTCCACGGTCGTGCCGGTGCCGTACACGATGCTGGTTGCGGTGGCGCCATAATCCAGACCGCTGGTAGCCTCGACCAATACGATGGTTACCTGTGCCGGCGGCGTGTCCAAAATGTTGCCGTCGGCTGGAACGACACCGGCAACCGCCGGCGCCACCGAATCGACATAGATCTCCACAAACTCAAGCGGGCTGGTGTTGCCGGCTGCATCGATGGCCATGATTTCAAGCCCGTTGTCCCCCTGGGCCAGGGTGAGCGTCACGGACCAGTCTTCTGTGCTGCCGGTGTCCACATCGGCGCCGTTGATCCGGATGACACTGCCCTTTTCGCGGGTGCCGGTCAGGGTAACCACATCATCGGCAGACCGGTTGGCAACGGGGTGGGGCTGAATGACGCCGCTGGTCACGGTGCCGCCGGTGACAACCGGTTTGGCCGGGGCCACACTGTCCAGGGTGAAAGAGAACCTGTAAGGCGTCGTGTTGCCGGCCATATCCGCGGCGGTCAGGAATACGGTGTAGATGCCGTCAGGCAGCGGCAGGCTGGCGGGGTCGGGGGTAAAGATTAATTGGTCGTCGGCTTCGCTCACACTGCCCGCGACCGTCTGGCTGGATTCATGCAGCACCTCGATGCTGGCGATGACTGCCGCATCATCCAGAGTTCCATGGCGGTCAAACAGGGTGATCACGATCTGATCGACAGCGTTGACGATGCTGCCGTCGGCAGGTTCGACAGCCACCAGCTCGGGCGGCTCCACATCTTCAAATTCCGCCAGCGTCAGCAGGCCATCGCCTTGTATCAGAAAATATCCCACCACCTCCTCGGCATGGCCGGTCTCTGAATCATAGGTGGTGTCCTCTTCCACCCTGATTTCGGCGATAAAGTGGGTCAGGTTGCGGACCCGCAGACCGGCATTGTCCGTGCCGTTGTAGGTTTGAACAGCTGCCAGAAAGCCGGGCGTCGTGGCAAAGCCGCTGAAGGTGATCTCGTGCCAGAATTCATCGACCACAGCCTGGGTCAGGTCCGCTTTGTAAGCCAGGCCGCCAAAGTCCCCGCTGCCCGGTTCGATCGCCAGCCAGCCGATGGTTTCGGCGGCCCCGTGGGGCGTGGTTTGGGCTTCTTCTTCCTCCAGGGCGACCGCAAAACCGGTGGGGCTGATGTTCTGAAGACGGGTCTTGACCCAGTGCGGATCGTTGTTGGTCTGAACCTGGCTGATCACCACCGGCACGTCCGTAAAGTACGGTGCCGCCGGTTCGACCGGTTCGAAGTCGCCCGACAGCTGCGCGCCGACTGTCACGGCGGTGTCCAGCGTGCCAACCTTCAGCAGGACGCCGCCGGGCAGCTGCCAGTCGCCGCCCTCCAGCACAAAATAACTGATGGTCTCGGCGGTATGCACCCCGCCGTCTGCAGTGCCGGGCACCTCCTGGATCTTGACGGTGAAGCGGTCGGACTGGACATCTGTGATCCGGACGACCGCCGGGTCGTTGCCGTTGGCGGATACCATCTGGGCGAACACCACCGGGTTCTGATAGGCGACGGGCAAAAGCACCGTCTGCGGGTCATGGGTCAGTTCCGCTATCACCCCGCGCTCACCCACAACCCCGGCCGGTTTGGCCATCAGGGTGGCGGCGGTAAGGGCCGCCCCGTCACTTTCGTTTCCGTCGTTATCCACGGCGGTCACCCGGATCGGGTAAGCGGTTGCCGGCGTCAGGCTGGTTTTTGCATAGGTGTTCACTGCAGGGTCGAGAGTTTCACCTGTGGTGTCTCCGTCAAAGTAGACACTGTATCCGGCCAGATCGCCGTATGAGTCGGCTGATGGTGCCCAGCTGAAGATCAGGTCCGTTTCGGTGCGCTGGACATCCAGGCCGGTCACATCTTCGGGAGGTACAATATCGACCGGCGTACCGGTCACCGGTGTCACGGCGGTCAGGAAATTGCCGGCCAGATCCACCGCCACCACTGCAAAATAGTAAGTCGTGTCCCTGCTCAGGCCTTCGACCGTGTAAATGAACTGACTTGCAGGAACGGTGTACTTGGCCGCAAGACCGCCAACATCGGTAAAAGGCGCCGCTTCGACATAGATCCGGTAAATATCCACATCACCCTGGACCGACTCTTCGTAGTTGCTCCAGTCCAGTACAACCGACGTGCCGTCCCCTTCCTCCTCCAACGACAGGACGGTTACCGCGGGCGGAGATTGGTCGTCAAAGACGATTTCGACCTCGGTGGGCAGACTCGAATTGCCGGCCGGATCCATGGCGCTAAAGACAAAAAGATTCGATCCGCTGCCCAGGGCCACAGTGTGGGCCCAGCTGGTGGCGGGCGTGCTGGCAATAATGACCTGCCCGTTCAGCAAAATAGAATCTCCGGCCGCCTTGGTGCCGATGATGGTCTGGGTCGGGTTCTGGGTCGGTGATATCACCGGGGTAATCGCCGGTGCGGCCGGGGCCAAAGTATCCAGTTCAAACCGGTAGGGCAGCGCCGGCCCCTGGTTGGCCAGGTTGTCTTCCAGCTGGACATTGATGGTGTATGCCGAATCGGCAAACGGGTTTTCCGGGGTGAAAACGAGCCGGCTGCCGTCCAGGTTGTCCCATTGACCGGGCACTTCCTGGTAGCCGGCGTCCCGGATTTTAAGGATGGTATTGTTCATGTTCAGCCCGCTGGTGGCCTCGGTATATTCGAGGGTAAAGCTCTCCGGCACCGTGTTCAACAGGCTGTTGTCGGCCGGGGAGACCGAATTGACCACGGGAGCGATGGAATCAACCAGCACCTGAACGGTCGCAGGATTGCTTTCATTGCCGGCCGTATCTTTCAGGGTGATGATCAGGGTGTTTTCCCCCTGGTTCAGATCCAGGGACCTGGACCAGTCGCCGGATCCGATCTCCACCTGCCGGGTGCCGTTGACCCACACGCTGGTGTTGTCTTCGCGGGTTCCGGTTAGCGTGACGGATACAGCATTGGACCGGTTGACTGCCGGCTGTACCTGAATGATGCCGCTGTAGACCATCCAACCGGTAATCGTCGGGTCGGCCGGCGGCTGGCTGTCGATGGTAAAGCTGAATCCGTATTCGGCCGTGTTGCCGGCCTGATCGACTGCGTTGAAGTCAACCGTGTATGGGCCGTCATTCAGGGGCAGTTCATCATCTGCAGGCGTAAAGGTGAATTGGTCGTTTGTTTCGGAAACTTGACCGACTATCTCCCGATCCAAGGCGTCCTTGACCAGGACACTGCCAGCAGTCGCATCGTCATCCACGATTCCGTAACGGTCGGAAAGCGTAAAGCGAATCTGATCGACCGGCTGCACCTGGGTGCCGTCCGCAGGATAGGTCCCGGCCAGGGCCGGCGGTGTCATATCGACATACAGATCCGCAATTTGCGCTGTTGACAGGGCAAAGTTATACAACTGGAACTGGTCGATCTGTCCCGTAAAAAAGTCTGTAGGGTTGCCGTCCCACTCCTGGGCGATGCTGTAGTAAACAGCGGTGCTCCAGGGCGTGACCGACTTGGTTGCGGATTTGATCTGTTTGTTGTCCACGTATATTTTAAATGCACCACTCCCGTATTGAATCACCACAAGGTGGTGCCAGATCCCGTTGTTATACCCGCTACCATATTCACTATCTTCAGTGTATACGGAGTGGAAAATTCCACCTGAATTTCCGGTTCCAATCCTGAAGCAATTCGATTTGCTACTTGTGTGAGCAGAAAAAATAACATTATGATGATCACTTGATTTTTTAGCCGTTGTTTTGAACCAGAAACTGATACTGACATCATCGCCGTTTTTTATCTCATTTTGCAGCGAATCAACTCCCACCCAGTCGCCGCTGCCGTCAAAGCTCTGGGCCTGGTCGATATACCCGGCCACCGGATGCGTGTTGCCGTAAACCGTCCCGTCATGAAGGCCGGTTTCATCGGCAAGGGTCGCATCGTCGATGCCGTCCATGGGGTAATGGGCCACCAAACGTTGGCTCGGTGTTGCCGTAATCGCCGTTACATCGGTTTTTTGACCGTCTGAAATATTAACCGTGGTGACGGCAAAATAATAGGCAATCCCGGGTGTCAGACCCGTCATGGTGGTTTCGGTGCCGCTGACGGCTTTGGGTGTCAGGCCTTCAACGCTGGTGAAGTCGACCGTACTTTGATAAACGACATAATGCTCGACCAGATCCGTCGGAGCGGCCGGGTCCCAGGTTAGGGCAACCCAGGTGCTGCCTGCCCTGGCCGCCAGATTGAGGGGGTTATCCAGGAGGGTGGCCGCGTCGATGCTGACGCCGTCGCTCTCATTGCCGCTGTCATCCAGGACCGTCACTTTGAACGTATAGCCGGTGGCCGGTGAGAGATCGGATTTTTCATAGACACTCTGATCCGGGGGCAGGAGTGATCCTTCGGTATCGCCATTGAAATAGACCTTGTAATTGATAAGGTCGCCTGCTGTGTTGGCCGAATGCCCCCAGCTGAAGGTGAGTCCGGTTTCGGTGCTTTCGGTTACGGTCAGGTTGACGATATCTTCGGGCGGCTCATTATCGGATATGGTCGTAAAGGAGGTCTCATCCGAAAAATCCGACCAGCTGCCTCTGCTGTCCCGATAGCGCACCCTCCAAAAATATTGGGTCGTCCAATCCAGGATTCCTTTGGGAACCGTCAATTGGGTCAAGTGCTGATTATCTTCGCCGCTGTCAAATACGGGGGTATCGTAAGTTCCGCTTGCGGCTCGAATTTGCCACCGGGAGGAGATGTGACTGTCCGAATCCTGGTCTGAAAAAGCGGAGGTTGTCAATACCGCCTGAGGCTCGATGTCGATACCGGCATCGGTCGGACTCTGGTTGCCTGGCCGGTCCGGAATGGTATTTTCAAAATTTATCGTGATGGTATCTGCCGGGCTTTGATTGCCGGCAGCGTCAATGGCAACCACACTGAACGTGTTGACGCCGACCGTCAGCTCACCTTCATATGACCAGCTGGTGGATCCCGGCGTGTACGTAACCCCGCTGCTGGAGCCGTTCACCAGAATCTGAACCGTATCGGCAGAACAACTTCCCTGAAAAACGGCCAGATGATTCTGGACTGTAAAATCGCCGCCGGTATTGGTCGTTATCACCGGCGCGCCTGCAGGGGTGGTATCCAGGATGATCGTGATCGAGACGGTCCCGCTTTGTTCTCCAAGGGCATTCTGGGCGACGACCTCGAAGGTGTTTATCCCTTCCTGCAAGGATACGGGGTAGCTCCAGGTCGATTCGCCCGGCGCATGCTCAACACCGTCTTTGGAACCATTGATCAGAATCCAAAAAGCGTCGGCCAGACAGGTTCCTTCAAGGGTGATGTCGGCGGTGTCGGTTGTAAAATCGATGCCGTTGTTGTTCGTAATGACCGGATTGCCCACTTCGGGGATATACACCGTCCCATTCTTGCCGTTGTTTTTGCCGGTGCCGGCCGCAACGCTGATGTTGGCAAGGTTATACGTCTCTGCCGGAGATCTGGTGGCGTAATACAGGGCGATCCTGCCCCCGGCACCGCCGCCGCCCCTGTAGTTTGCGCTGACCGCATTTCCACCGTTGGCGCTGATCACACCACTGCCCGCAAATTCTCTCGCCGTCAGATTTATGAATCCGCCCGAACCACCGCCACTGCTCCGGCTATAAGACGATGAGCTGTTATAGCCATTCGCCCTTATGACGCCGTCATTGGTAAAAACACCGCCGGCGCTCAATCGAATACCGCCACCGCCTTTGCCGCCGGCCGTCCCATACTTAGTGGCACGCCCCCCGCCGCTGCCGATCTGGGAAGGTTTGGCAGCCGAATCATAGGTGCCGCCACCGCTGCCATTGTAGCCGCTGCCACCTTTGCCGCCATGCCCGGCACCACCGCCACTGTTATAGCCATCTCCGCCTTTGCCCGGGCCGTTCTGTCCGGCGTAACCGCGGCCGTTGGCATCGATATAGCCGCCGGCCTCTACGGTGATGCTGCCGGAGATATCCAGATCAATAATGTAGGTTTGGGAACTGCTGTTGGAACCGTGCCTTAAAAAACCGCCGCTCTTGATGACTAAATTTTCCAGGGCGCTTTTTTTATTGGCATACAAATAGGCATTGTCAATTGTAAAATCTTCGGCGGTCAGGGCATTTGCAGTTACAACAACGGCCTTATTGCGAATAAATACATCGGGAAGGGTCCCTGACACATACGTGGATGCACCGGACTTACCATTATTGTCATAAATAACCCGTCCCTCGGCCGAGGTATTCGATTTAAGGTAAATACTGCCGGCAGCACCGTCCTGGTTTCCACTGCCGCCATACGCGGAAAAACTACCCGTGTAAGTGTTGGTGTTGTATTTAATTGCGATCCTTCCCCCGGCACCGCCGCCGCCCGTGTAGTTTGTGCTGGTCGCATTTCCACCAATGGCATTGATCACACCGCTGCCCGTCAATTCGCCTGCTGTTAGATGTATAAATCCGCCTGAACCCCCGCCGCTGCTACGGGAATAATTCGATGAGCCGCTGTAGCCATTCGCTCTTATGACGCCATCGTTGGTCAAAACACCGCCGGCACTCAATCGGATGCCGCCACCGCCTTTTCCTCCGGCCGTTCCATACTTAGTTGCACGACCACCGCCGCTGCCGATCTGGCTTGGATTGGCAGCCGAATCATAGGTGCTACCGCCGCTGCCATTGTAGCCGTTACCACCGTTGCCGCCGTGTCCGGCACCACCACCACTGTTATAGCCATCTGCGCCTTTGCCAGAACCATTCTGGCTGGCATACCCGCGCCCGTTGGCATCGATATAACTGCCGGTCTCTATGGTTATGCTGCCGGTGACATCCATATCGATGATATAGGTCTGTGAACTGTTGTTGGAGCTGTGTCTCAAAAAGCTGTCACTCTTGATAATTAAATTTTCCAGGGTGCTCTTATAATCGGCATAAAAATAAGCGTTATCGATTGTACAGTCTAGGAGGGTCAACTCATTAGCAGCGACAACAACGGCTTTATTTTGGATAAATACATCAGGCAAGGTCCCTGATACGTAAGTGGATGCGCCGGAATTACCATTATTGTCATAAACAACTTCATCCTGGCCCTGTGTGGTTGCCTTAACGTAAATGCTGCCGGCAGCACCGGTCTGTTTTCCTGTACCGCCATAAGCTGTAATCGTACCGGAAAAATTTTTTTCTTCGCAGTAAATTGCAATTCTACCCCCGGCACCGCCACCACCCGTGTATGTGGTGCTGACCGCATTTCCACCGTTGGCGGTGATCGCCCCGCTGCCTGTAAATTCGCCCGCGGTTAAATTTATAAAACCACCCGAACCCCCGCCGCTGCTCCGACTATAATTCGATGAGCCGTTATTGCCATTGGCTCTTATGATGCCGTTATTGGTAAATACGCCGCCTGCGCTCAATCGAATACCGCCACCGCCTTTTCCGCCTTCCGTTCCATACCTGGTGGCACGACCGCCGCCGCTGCCGATTTTGGCAGGATTGGACGGCGAATCATATGTGCCGCCGCCACTACCATTGTAGCCTTTACCACCGTTTCCGCCATGTCCGGCACCGCCGCCACTGTTGTAGCCATCTGCGCCTTTGCCCGGACCTTGATGACCGGCATAACCGCGGCCGTTGACATCGATATATCCCCCGGTCTTTAAATCTATGTTGCCGGCTACATCCATATCGAGGATGTACGTCTGGGAACTGCTGTTGGAACTGTGCCTTAAATAACCGCCGCTTTTGATGACCAAATTTTCCAGGGCACTTTTGTAGTTGGCATAAAAAGTGGCGTTATCGACGGTACAGTCTTTGGCGGTCAGCTCATTTACAGCGACAACAACGGCCTTATTGCGGATAACGACATCGGGCAGCAGGGTCTCAGATACGTAGGTGGTTGCACCGGACTTACCATTGTTGTCGTATATGACGCGGCTTTCAGCCGAGGTGTTCGATTGGAAGTAAATACTGCCGGCAGCACCGACCTGTTTTCCGGTACCGCCATAGGCGGAGACACTGCCCGTGTATGTGTTGGTATTGTATTCAATGGCAATCATTCCCCCGGCACCGCCGCCGCCCGCGTATGAGGTGCTGACCCCATTTCCGCCGTTGGCGCTGATTATGCCACTGCCCGCAAATTCACCCGCCGTTAGATTAATGAATCCGCCCGAACCGCCGCCGCTGCTTCGGTTATTATCGGTTATTATACGATGAGCCGTTATTGCCATTGGCTCTTATGACGCCGTTGTTGGTAATAACACCGCCGGCGCTCAATCGAATTCCGCCGCCGCCTTTTCCGCCGGCCGTTCCATACCTGGTGGCACGACCACCGCCGCTGCCGATCTGGGCAGGATCGGCAGCCGAATCATAGGTGCCTCCGCCACTGCCCTCGTAGCCTTTACCACCGTTGCCGCCGTGTCCGGCACCGCCGCCACTGTTGTAGGCATCTGCGCCTTTGCCCGGACCTTGATGACTGGCATAACCGCGGCCGTTGACATCGATATATCCGCCGGCCTCTGCGGTGATGCTGCCGGTGACGTCCATATCGAGGATATAGGTCTGGGAACTGCTGTTGGAGCTGTGCCTCAAAAAACCGCCGCTTTTGATGACCAAATTTTTCAGGGTGCTTTTATAATTGGCATAAAAAGTGGCGTTATCGATTGTACAGTCTTCGGCTGACAGCTCATATAGAGAAACAACAACGGCCTTATTGCGGATAATGACATCGGACAGCAGGGTCTCAGATACATAGGTGGTTGCGCCGGATTTACCATTATTGTCATAAATCGCCCGGCCTTCAGCCGAGGTATTCGATTGGAAGTAAATACTGCCGGCAGCACCGACTTGCTTTCCGGTACCGCCATATGCGGAAACACTGCCCGTGTATGTGTTGGTATTGTATTTAATGGCAATCATTCCCCCGGCACCGCCGCCGCCTGCGTATGAGGTGCTGATCCCATTTCCGCCGTTGGCGCTGATTATGCCACTGCCCGCAAATTCACCCGCCGTTAGATTAATGAATCCGCCCGAACCGCCGCCGCTGCTTCGGTTATTATACGATGAGCCGTTATTGCCATTGGCTCTTATGGCGCCGTTGTTGGTAAAAACACCGCCGGCGCTCAATCGAATACCGCCGCCGCCTTTTCCGCCGGCCGTTCCATACTTGGTGGCGCGACCACCGCCGCTGCCGATCTGGCCAGGATTGGCCGCCGAATCATAAAAGCCGCCGCCACTGCCCTGGTAGCCATTGCCACCCTTGCCGCCGTGCCCGGCACCACCGGCACCGTCTCTGCCATCTCCACCTTTGCCCGGACCTTGCTGACTGGTATAACCGCGGCCGTTGACATCGATAATTGATGTCTCATCGATAATCAGATCGTTGGTGATAGTTAAATCCAGAATATTATTCTGGGACGAGCTGTTGGAACTATGCGTAAGCCTGGCACCGTTTACGAGTGAAAGATTTTCAAACTGATGGGTACCATTTATCGTAACTGTGCAGGCATCTATGGTGATCGACAGATTGTCATAGGATAGATCGGACGCATTGATCGTCGTATTGGATGATATGACAACCAAGTCTGCTGACGATTCATCCGTTCCATAGACAATAACGACCAGTAGTAAAAAAGCGATACGAAGAATACCGCGAAAGGACAGGTTCCGGTCTGCATCCAACTTATTTCTCAAGAAGCCGTTGACGTTCATAAAGACCTTTCAATGTTTTCTTCTCTAATATGTGCCATTAGCAATGTGAAATCCGAATTGACTATCTCTTCTCAAGGCTGCCAATTTCGTCGATCTGGCTGCACGGTTCACACTCGTTTATTTTCTTGATCCTTTTTTCCACCGGCTGCCTGGACAGGGCCAGGTGGTCGAGAAACCGGCGGTAAACCTGCAAACCGCCTTCAAGGTAAAAGACCGGGCCCAGATCGGCAGCCTCAATTATTTTTTCCACGCCGGCATATCCTTCACCATCCCGGTTGGTGATCAGCAAGGTGTCGCTGGGCATCTTTTTCAGGTCGCTCACAGCGGCTGTCAGATTCCTCGCCGATACCGTTTTGATCGGCTGCTTTGCCAGACGACCGATTGCCGGCAGATGGATGGCCCCAGGCATCAATGTCCTGGTTGTATCGCCTTGCACTGTAGAGATATCGATGACGATCGTGTTTTTGGTTGCCTTTTCCTGGTAGTACGTCCGGGCCGAAACTGTGCTGAACGCTCTGGCGGCAAGCAGATCCCCTTCCAGCGGACCTTTCTTGTACTGCCAGGCATTCAGCCCGCCTTTGAGAAAAGCGGCAGTAAAGCCTTTCTTTTTCAATCGCCGACATTCTGTTTCAAGCAGCAGGTTGGCATAGCCGTCATTGACCAGGACGATGGGTTTTGTTTTCAAAAACGGCCTGGTCTTGACGGCATGCAGCGGAATGTTCAGCGAGCCGGGGATTCTTACGGCTTCATAGGCATTCTCAGGCCGCACATCGACGAGAAATATCCAGTCATTGCGGTGTTTGCGCAGGACTTTTTCCACCGATACGGAGAACTCCGAAACCGCCTGTTGGGCGTATGTTTCCTTTGGCGTCGATAGGGCGATAAGACTGAAAAGCATCATACAAAAGACGATCGTTGCTGTTTTACTTCTTTTTTTGGTCATATCTGTTTATCTTTCATCGGCGATATAGGGTGATTGAAGACAGTACAAAAGCACACCTGATTCTCTCCGTGTCATAGATGACGTCGTTCAAGCTCATTTACCTTCCGCAGAAGGCGTGAAGAATTTATTATCTGTGTTCATCTGTGTCCCAACATCTATAAATCAAGACATACGCCTGCTACTCGATCGGCGCATACTCAAGCACCAGGTTTTCTCCCAGGTGCCCTCTCGGCAGCAGGCTGCCGGTGACCGTAAAAACCGGATCAACAGCGGTATCCACCTGGTAGGTGCCGATTACATCCTTTTGCCGGCCGTCATAGGCTGTCAGGGCAATTAGATCTTTTCCGCCGACATACCTCAGGGTCAGGTCGAAATAGTGCGGCGGGCCCAGTGGCGATTCAAAGGTATCGATCACCATGCAATTGAGAATAGAATCGCCGGTAGCCACCGCCTTGTTGCCGGTCAGGTCAATTGCCGCGCGGTCCTGGCCGATCTCGAGGTACACCCGGTTCCCGGCAAGATGGTTGACATCCACCAGGACGTCTTCCCCCGGAAAAACCGGGTAGCTGCTTACTGGATGCTTTCGGCGCGAATCCTCATAGAGATTGATCTCGGTGCCGATCGAGCCGATATATCTCAGGAAAAGCTCCGTAACTCGATAATCCGCAAATCCTGCGGTGAAATCGACCACCTCGAAATCACCCTTGCGATCACCGATATGAAGGTCCGGCTCACCGGAGGTGTTGATCGGCTCATAGCTCATCGCCGGATCGACGTCTTTGGGCAGCTTGCCCTTGAGCTCGATGGCATCCAATCCGTGGAAAGAGCCGTCGAACGTGGCCGGATCGCCATCCAGCTCCAGCTCACCGGTAATCGACACCGCAATCTCCGGCGGCGGCGATATCAGCAGGACGAGCGTGTCATCCAGGTAAAGCCGGGCCTCGCGGGTCAGTTTCTTGCAGTTGATATCCAGATGCGGGTTGTTGCCGCGGGCGCCATGGGTCTTGATCGACATGTCCTGCCGCTGCGCATCCACGATCACGTAGCGCTCCGACCATTTGATCGGAAACGGCAGATCGTCGAATACGACGGTGTCGCCGATCACCAGTTTGGCTTTTTGGGGATGGCCGATATCCGAGATGCGGATGTGTTTGCGCGGGTGCTTGCCTTTGAGGGTTGCCCCGTTGTGGGCGGTCACCAGCCAATCGCCGCCCCGTTCGAGATCCTGACTTTCAAGCGTGGACATTACCTCGAAGCGGTTGAACAACACTTCCATGGCTACCAGCCTGGTTTCCGGCAAAATGGTGAGCGCCAGGGCACCGTCCAGGTAGATCCTGGCCTCGGCCTGGAGATTGTGGTGCAGCACCTTCAGCAGGTTGTCTTTGCCGGATACCCGGATGCGCATCATCTGCAGCTGTCCTTCGGTATCCAGGCTGAACCAGTCCTGCCAGTTGAAAGGGTAAGGTTCGTCGGCAAAGATCGTCCGGGCACCCACCGTAAGGGTCATCTGCCGGGGCTGCCCCACATTGGCCAGCCATACATGGTGCTTTTTCTCCCTAACAAACCCGTATGGCGGCTCGACTATCACCCCGGTTTGCGCCAGGGCCGATGCATCCTTGATCTTCAGCAGGGCACTGCCTTTGTTGATTGGCACCTGGCCGTTGAGAAGTACCGTTTCCGGGATGATGTGGGCCGCCGACAACTGCGGCGGATCGGACTGGTAGACGAACAGGACCGTGCGGCGGCCCAGATGACCGGACGGGCTGCCGTCGATCACAATTAGATCGCCGGTGTTGACGCTGAAATAGTCCTGCACCGTCTCACCGGAAAAGGCCAGGATGTCCACTTCCCCGACACCCGCATATCGCAGGGTCAGCGAGACGACTTTTCCCTTTCCGGGCTTGCCGCCTTTCTGGTCCACGGCGACATCCGCCACAACATAGTCACCATACCCGTCACCGGGCTTCAGCCTGGCGGACTTGTCGGTCGGGATAATGATCTCGATCTCGGCGTTTTCAATACCGATCTCCGCCTTGACGGTATCCTTTGAATTCCGGCCGTCCGGATGATCGAACGGATCCAGCCATTTCAGGCTCCAGTTATGCGGGTGAACGTGGACCTGTGCCGGCACGGGCCCTACTTCAAAGCGGACTGCCTGTTCGACCGAATTGCCGGCATAATCGGAAGCCGCCACGTAAAGGGTGTGCTCTCCGTCGGCAAGCCTGGACAGGTCCAGCAACGCGTCGGCGGCAATCGGCTGGTCGTCGAGGATGACAACCACGCTGTTGGCCACAAGCCCGCTCGAAACGCCGCCGCTATCAGGATCTGTGACCGTCAAATCGACCTTTATTTCATCGGTGTTTCGATAATAGCCGGTCTGTGGCTCGAATACGTCAATGACCGGCGGGGTCTTGTCGATCAGCACATCCATGGCACGGGGCTCGCATTCGGCACCGTCGTCATCGGTTACAGTCACGGTCACCGTAAACAGACCTTCTGCGGCATAATAATGAACGGCCGCCATGTTACCGTTTACTGCAGAGGTTTGATTTTCCTCCTCAACATAAATTTCGGTTAATGAACCATCTCCAAAATCCCACTGGCTGCTGTGGCTGTCCAGCCAGCCCGGGTCCATAAAAGAGGCTGTAAGGTGCACCTCACCGGTGGAGGGATTATCATTGGTCAAGTCGGTGATAACGGGTGCGACGTTGGCAACGGTTACGGTCAGTGTGTCGGTACCCACACCGCCGTCATCATCGGTCACCGTCACGGTTACGGTATAGATTCCGTTGTCCCCGTATGTGTGGCTGGAGGCGTAGCGCTTGTCCAAATTCAGGCTGAGCGGCTCAACCCCGGTGCTGTCGCCATAGTCCACCGTCGCCGTCCAGATGTCGGCCCCCGGATCCGTGAAACTGCCCGAAAAGCTGACAACCGAGCCTTCATCAGCGGCCTGATCCGCACCTGCATCCACCGACGGCGCCACATTGGCCACCGCGACCGTCAGGGTATCAATTCCCACACCGCCATCATCGTCGGTCACCGTCACGGTCACGGTATAGCTTCCGCTCTCGCCGTAAGTGTGGCTCAGAGCAAAATTCTTGTCCTCATCAAGGGCAAGCGCCTGGGTATCGGAGCCGTCCCCGTAGTCGACCGTGGCCGTCCAGGTGTCGGCACCCGGATCGGTAAACCAGCCGCTGCTTATAAAGGTGTCGCCTTCGTTGATGGTGGTGTCGGAACCCGCATCTGCGGTGGGTGCCACATTATTTACTGTTACGGTGGCCGTGTCGGTGCCCGATTCTCCATCACTGTCTTTTATGGTAACCGCAACTGTGTAATCGCCGTTTTCGGTATAGGTGTGGCTCAGAGCGAAACGCTTGTCCGGATTCAAGGCAAGGGGCTGGACACCGGAGCCCTCCCCGTAGTCCACCGTGGCCGTCCAGGTGTCGGCACCCGGATCGGTAAACGATCCGCTGCTGGTAAAGGTGTCGCCTTCGTTGATGGTGGCGTCTGAACCTGCATCAGTCGTTGGCGCCACGTTGTTTACCGCTACGGTGGCCGTGTCGGTGCCCGATTCTCCATCACTGTCTTTGACGGTAACGGCGACCAGGTAAGAACCGTTTTCAGCATAAGTGTGGTTCAGTGAGAAACTCTTGTCCGGATTCAGGTTAAGCGCCTGGACCCCGGAGCCGTCCCCATAGTCCACCGAGGCCGTCCAGGTGTCGGCACCCGGATCGGTAAACGAACCGCTGCTGGCAAAGGTGTCGCCTTCGTTTAGTGTGGCGTCTGAACCCGCATCTGCCGTTGGAACCACGTTCTTCACCGTTACGGTGGCCGTGTCGTTGCCCGATTCACCGTCACTGTCGCTGATGGTAACCGTAACCGTGTAATCAAGGTTGTTGGCATAGGTGTGGCTCAGCGAGAAACGCTTGTCCGGATTCAAGGCAAGGGCCTCGACCCCGGAGCCGTCCCCGTAGTCCACCGTGGCCGTCCAGGTGTCGGCCCCCGGATCGGTAAACGAACCGCTGCTGGCAAAGGTGCCGCCTTCGTCAATAGTGGCGTCAGAACCTGCATCAGTCGTTGGCGCAACGTTGTTTACCGTTACGGTAGCTGTGTCGGTACCCGATTCACCGTCACTGTCGCTGATGGTAACCGTAACCGTGTAATCAAGGTTGTTGGCATAGGTGTGGTTCAGTGAGAAACTCTTGTCCGGATTCAGGGCAAGCGCCTGGACCCCGGAGCCGTCGCCATAGTCTACCGTGGCCGTCCAGGTATCGGCACCCGGATCGGTAAACGAACCGCTGCTGGCAAAGGTGTCGCCCTCATCAATAGTGGCGTCTATGCCTGCATCTGCGGTGGGCGCCACATTGTTTACCGTTACGGTAGCCGTGTCGGTACCCGATTCACCGTCACTGTCTTTGATGGTAACTGCGACTGTATAATCGCCGTTTTTGGTATAGGTGTGGCTCAGTTCAAAACGCTTGTCCGGATTCAGGACAAGCGTTTGGATGTCGGAGCCGTCCCCGTAGTCCACCGCGGCCGTCCAGGTGTCGGCACCCGGATCGGTAAACGATCCGCTGCTGGTAAAGGTGTCGCCTTCGTTGATGGTGGCGTCAGAACCTGCATTGGCCGTTGGCGCCACATTGTTCACCGTAACAGTGGCCGTGTCGGTGCCCGATTCTCCGTCACTGTCACTGATGGTAACGGTCACTGTGTAGGTGCCGTTCTGAGCATAAGTGTGGTTCAGAGCGAAACTCTTGTCCGGATTCAGGAGAAGCGTTCGGATGCCGGATACGTCGCCATAGACCACCGAGGCCGTCCAAGTGTCGGCACCCGGATCGGTAAACGAACCGCTGCTGATAAAGGTGTCGCCTTCGTTGATGGTAGCGTCTGTACCTGCATCAGCGGTGGGCGCCACGTTGTTCACCGTTACAGTGACTGTGTCGGTGCCCGATTCTCCGTCACTGTCGGTGATGGTAACCGCAACTGTGTACGTGCCGTTTTCGGCATAGGTGTGGCTCAGATCGAAACCCTTGTCCACAGCCAGGGCAAGCGCCTGGGTGCCGGAGTCCTCCCCGTAGTCCACAGTGGCCGTCCAGGTGTCGGCACCCGGATCGGTAAACGAACCGGTGCTGATAAAGGTGCCACCCTCATTAATAGTGGCATCTGTACCTGCATCTGCGATGGGCGCCACATTGTTCACCGTTACGGTGGCTGTGTCGGTGCCCGATTCATCGTCACTGTCTTTGATGGCAACCGCAACTGTGTATGTGCCGTTTTTAGTATAGGTGTGGCTCAGTGCAAAACTCTTGTCATCATCAAGGGTGAGCGCCTGGGCGTCTGAGCCGTCCCCGTAGTCCACCGTGGCCGTCCAGGTATCGGCACCCGGATCGGTAAACGAACCGCTGCTGGCAAAGGTGTCGCCTTCGTTAATGGTCGCGTCGGAACCCGCATCTGCCGTTGGAATCACGTTCTTCACCGTTACAATGGCCGTGTCAGAGTCCGATGCACCGTCACCATCGCTGATGGCAACCGCAACAGTGTAAGTGCCATTTTGGGTATAGCTGTGGTCCAGAGCGAAACTCTTGTCCGGATTCAGGGCAAGCGCCTGGGCGCCGGAGCCTTCCCCATAGTCCACCGTGGCCGTCCACTCGTCGGCACCCGGATCGGTAAACGATCCGCTGCTGGCAAAGGTGCCGCCTTCGTTGATGGTGGCGTCAGAACCTGCATTGGCCGTTGGCGCCACATTGTTCACCGTAACAGTGGCCGTGTCGGTGCCTGATTCTCCATCACTGTCGCTGATGGTAACCGTAACTGTGTAAATGCTATTTTTAGTATAGGTGTGACTCAAAGCGAAACGCTTGTCCGGATTCAGGGCAAGCACCTGGACACCGGAGCCGTCCCCGTAGTCTGCAGTGGCCGTCCAGGTGTCGGCACCCGGATCGGTAAACGAACCGGCGCTGGTGAACGTGCCACCCTCGTTGATGGTGGCGTCTGAACCTGCATCAGCGGTGGGCGCAACATTATTCACTGTTACAGTGGCCTTGTCGGTGCCCGATTCTCCATCACTGTCGCTGATGGTAACCGTGACTGTGTAATTGTCGTTTGCGGTATAGGTGTGGCTCAGTGCAAAACTCTTATCCTTATCCAGGGCAAGCGCTTGGACCCCGGAGCCGTCCCCGTAATCCACCGTGGCCTTCCAGGTGTCGACACCCGGATCGATAAACGAACCGCTGCTGGTAAAGTTGCCGCCCTCGTTGATGGTAGCATCAGGACCTGCTTCAGTGCTGGGCGCCACGTTGTCCACCGTCACCGTCAGGGTGTCGGCCCCCACACCGCCGTCACCGTCTTTCACCGTCAGGGTGACCGTGTAGACCCCGTTGTCGGCATAGCTGTGCGACGGAGCCAGGCTGTTGGTTACCTCAGCTGAACCATCGCCAAAATTCCAGGCATACGTGTGCGTGTCAGTAGGGCTCGCATCACTGAAACTGCCGTCAAAGCTGACTTCTGCGCCTTCATTGGCGGTCCGGTCGGCGCCGGCTGCTACCATCGGTGCAACATTGGCGATAGTGACCTGGTGCTGAACCTCATTAGTGCTTCCGTCGTCGTCGGTCACCTTCAGGCGCACCGTGTATTCTCCGTTGTTGAAGAACGTATACTCGGGATTTTGATCGTCACTTGTCTGTCCGTCCCCAAAATCCCAGCGCCAGGCTGTAATATCGTCCGGGGCCGAGATCGAGACATCTGTAAACACCACGGGCGAACCTTCATACAGGGTGCCCGGCGGCCGGTTGAAAGCGGCGGTGGGCTCGCGGTCAGCGACCGTGACCTGGGCGACAACTATTTCACTTGCAGCATCTTCTGCATCCTGAACGCGCAGCGCCACGGTGTAGGTCCCGTTGTCTGCGTATGTCCACTCAGGTGCAGACAGGTCGGTTCCGCTTGCATCGGCGACAAATTCACCGTTGTAGTCAAAGTCCCAGTCATAGGTCAGTGCCGTCGATTCGATATCCGCGGCACTTGCAGTAAATGTGATGCTTTGGCCTTCACTGCCGCCGAATACCTGGTTTAATGCGGCTGTGGGTGCATCGTTGACCGCGCTGATGTCGACGTTCACAGTATCGGTGTCCGTCTGCGGTCCGCCGGAACCGCTGAACCCCTGATCGTCAGTATGAATGGTAATCAGCGCGCTGCCGAAAAAGTCTTGATCCGGCTCATAGCGCATGCCGTTAAGGGCCGTATTGATGGCCGCAACGGCGCCACTGAATGTCAGATTCGTATCTGCAGTGCCGCTGCCGGCGCTAAATGTCAGTCCATTCGTTTCTGCCAGGATCAGCGTGCCGTGGGTGGCCGACAAGGTTACCCGCAGATCGCTTGAATCCGCGTCGATATCGGCTATTGAAATAGATGGCGCAATGGTCAGCCCGGTATCCTCGGCGGTCGTCTGCTCGCCCGGCACGGTGTTCACCGGCGCGTCGTTGACCGCAGATACGGTAAACAGCACCTGGCCTTCATTCGACAGCTCCAAAGGATCGGTGGCCGTAAACGTGATGGCTTGGGTGCCGTTCCAATCGAGATGAGGAACCTCGATGTGGGCGACCCGGTCGTCATCGATCCAGACGTCAAGCGGTCCCGGATCGCCGTACGACCAGGAAATTTCGCTGTCAACGTGATTGCCGTCGGTCACATAAGCATCCAAATTTATGGTGGCCGAACCGGTGCCCTCTTCGATGGTCAGATTGGGAATCTCAGCGACTGCCGGCGCGGCATTGCCGACCACGGTCACCTGGGCCTGGTCATTGGTGTCGTCCGTATCGGGCGGGCTGGAAGATAGCAGGCCGGCTTGCATGATCATGGTGCCAGCGGTCTCGGCGCGGTAGGTGACGACAAGGGTTGCCGACTCGTCCCGGGTCAGATCGCCGAAAGTCCATTGGCCGGTGGTACGGTCATACACACCCTGGGACGGTGTATGAGACTGATAGATTAATACGGCCGGCGCTTCACCGACCACAACAACGCCGGTTGCAGCGTGGGGACCGTGGTTGGTGACAGTGATGGTAACTTCAAAATTTTCTCCTGGATTGGCGATCGCCGGATCGACCGTTTGGGTCACGGAAATATCGACGGCCAGACCGGCTACGCTGGTGGTTTCGGCGTCATTGACGTTGTCCGGATCGAACGCATTGTGGCTGACGATGCTGGCCGTGTTGTCCTGCGCGCCGGCCTGGGTGACATCTACGGTCATATCCATTATCGCCAGGGCGCCGGCCGGGACAATACCCACCTGCCAGCGCTTGCTCTGATCATCGTAGGTGCCCTGGGTTGGGCTGGCTAACTGCAGTTTCAGCCCGTCGGCCAGAAGGTCGGCGATCTCGATGTTGGCAGCGTCGTCCGGCCCGTTGTTTCTGACCAGCAAGGTGAAAACAGCCTGTCCGCTGACGTCAACGGCTGAAAGATCGGACAGTTTATGGACAGCCAGGTTCGCAATTACCGGATGAACGCCCGGATTCTGGTTGATGACGATGCTGGCCCGGTTATTGGTTGGATCCGGGTCGGATTGGTCGCCGGCGATCAGGGCGGCGGTAAGGACCGTCTCAACGGCGGTATTGCTGGTCAGCGTCAGCAGCAGTTCGGCACCGGCGCCTGAGGCCAGGTTGCCGACATCCCAGATGCCGCTGTTCTGATCATAACTGCCTGAAGAAGCGGTGCCGCTCACATAAGACAAATTGCCCGGCAGCAGTTCTTCGATGCGTACTCCCGTGGCGTCGTCGACACCGTTATTGGTGACGTTGAGGGCCACTGTGAGGATTTCGCCGGCCTCCGGGGTTAAATCGTCACTTGTCAGGGCCAGCGCCAGATCCGATTGAGTCACACCGTTTAACAGCAGGGCGGCCGAATTGTTGGAGCGGTCCGGGTCATACAAATCGGCGCCGGTCAGGGTTGCCAGTTTGAGGATGTTGCCGCTTCGCCGCACTTTGGCGCTTATCGTCAACGTGGCCGCAGCCGAAGCGGGCAGACTCCCGACAAACCATATGCCGCTTTGCCGATTATACGAGTCGCCGGCGTTATCGTTTATGTGAATCAAGCCGTCCGACAGCGGATAGAAAACCTCAACGCCGGCGGCATCCCGCGAGCCGTTATTGGTGGCGGTGACGGTCAGCGTCACAATGTCTCCGACGGACGAGTTGATGTTGTCCACCACCTGGCGAACGGCCAGATCGGCCAGGGCGGCCGGATCGGTTTCGTTCAAAAATTCATCCAGGTCCGATATGCCGTCACGGTCATAATCGCCGCTGCCGTCGCGCGCCAGGTTTCCGAAATACAGCGTTTCCCACTCATCGTCCAGATCGTCACCATCGGTATCTTCGAACCCTTTGACGGTGAGGCTGACCCGCCGGGAGGCTGTCAGGGCTCCATCAGAGGCGTTAAAGACGATTTCATAGTCCCCGGCCTGGCCTTCCAGCGGCACCCAGTCAAAGTTCCCGGTGCCGTTCAGCTGGTCGCTGAACTCGGCCCCCACCGGCAGGGAACCTGCCGATAAGACCGGGATCGTTCCGTTCGGATCGTCGGCTGCAACGATGAATGACAACTGCGCGCCTTCGGAGACGGTCTGGTCTGCAACATACTGGATCACCGGAGGCTGCGGCAGCGGACCGGTTTCTTCGAACTGGACGGTATAGCTGCCGGTGGTATCCACATCGAACAGATTGACAAAATACGCCCAGTTATCCCCCTTCATGCGCTTGTAGAGCCAGACGTTGTCGGCCTTTATCCGCTTGCCGTCGCTGCGCACCGCGCCGGTTAGGGCTTTTTCGCCCCGGAAAGGATCGGTCAGGCTCACGTAGATGAAGCCGGCCGGGGTGGGCGTCGTGAGGGTTCCCTCAAGACCGCTGAAGTTCAGGGCCGATTCTTCGGAGACATCCGCCACAACCGTGTCGTCGCTGTCGGTTTCGTAGACCCGGAAGATGTCGCCGTCTCTGGCCAGAAAATCGCGGATCTGGTCCCGGCCGGGCATGTCCACCAGAACGTCTCTGACCAGAAAATGGGTATACGTGTTCTCGGACTTGATCAGGGAAGTCAATTCGCCGCCCAGCTCATCGGAATGCGACACACGGGCATCGAACTCGATGAAGCGGCCGGACAGCGAAGAAGTCATTATCCAGCGGGCCGCACCGGTCAGCCCCGGTCCAATGTCGCCGAAATCGACCAACAGGCTGTCGGAGGCCGGGTTGCCGTTGACTTCCGATCCTTCGATGGCAAAACCGATCAGAAGCCCTTGTTTGTTTTCCACGATTTTAGGTTGGGCCGAATCTATTTTCAGCGACTTTACCGTGCCCGAGCCGATGTTTTTGACCCTTAGCCCCAGGCTGAAGGGCACCACTGGCTCGATGGCCCCGGTATTGGGATCGTCGCCGTAGACATCGGTGGGAATGAAGTAGTCCAGGGAGATTTCCGGCAGCGGTTTGACAAAGATGTAATCAGGGGTCACCTCGGTGACGTTTTCCTCGCCGCCGATCGCGTAGGTCAGGGTGGCGCCGACATAGTATAGTTTGCCCCTGGCATGGCCCTCGGCCGCTCCGGGCACGGGAATGATCAACCAGTGGATGTCGGCCGATGTGGCCGGATCGATGGTGCCCTGACCTTCGATGTCATCGATGTTCTGCATCGAGTCGACACTGATGAAAAAGCGGGCGCCGGTGGTGTCCGGATCGGCGTCGGCATCGAAACTGGCGAATACCGGATTGCCGTCTTCATCTTTGAAATTGACAACGATCTGCACGTTCTTCAGCGAAATATTGGCCAGGCCGTTATTGATGCGCATATGGGCATCAAAGGCCTGCCTCTCCAGGGTCAGCTCCTGGGAAATCTCGATCTTCACTTCGGCGCACAGGGTCTCGGCTGCGCGGGACAAATGCGGGAAAGCCAGCATCAAACTGATAACGATGAATAACGTCACATTGACCAGATTCACTTTTGGGGGGTAAGATTTCATACGTTGTTTTCCCGTCTTAAGTAATTCAAGCGAGTTGCCTGGCGCCTTGGTACGCACCAGATTCAACATGCAGCCCAACCGAACATTTCATTGCGATGGCTTCAACGTTCAGGACTTGCAAAAAACAACGACCCCTTGGAAATCTCTGCTTATCCCGCCGGGCCTGAACTACAAAAGGTCGCCATATACTTTTCTATCGCTTCCCATCGGCGTCATGCCGTGCAGGTGCCTTAAGGCTTGAAACGGGTGGTTGTTTTTTTCGTAAGATCCCTAGTCGTTCATGGTCGCTGTCAGACCATCGCCGATCAACTGAAAGCGGTGAAACCGCATTTCAGGGTGCTTTGGTGATGCATTAATAATCCGCATGGCCACCCGGTGGCGGCCGTCATCCATAAATTCCCCGTTAAGAGGGTCGGCCGGATGCCACCGCCCGTTGTCGTAAAACTCAGCCCAGTTATGAAATTCGACTGGTTTCAGAACCGAATCTTCAGCCGCGATATACCCCCCGATGCCCCGGGCCGGTATGCGGCCGGCGCGACATAAGGCGGTAAAAAGGTACATGTACGCCGTACAATCCCCGCTTTTGCGGGTAAATGCGTAAAGCGCCCCACGGTCCTGCTTGACATAGCCGCTGTAGGCCACGTGCCCGGCCACCCAGTTAAAGATCTTTTCGGCGGTCTGCTGCCGGGTGTCCGCCGTCAGCTTTCGGGCGGTCTGGATGAGATCAGGATGGTCGGACTCGATATATTTTTCCGGATCGAGCCAGCCCTGCAAGCTTTCAGCATTTATGTGGCTCGGATTCGGTGTCGGAGACATCAGCAAATTCGCGCTAATAGTGATCAGCCGGGTTGCATAGGGTGGCACATCACCCAACGCGAATTCGAGCATTTGATTACCCGTTGCATCGCTGACGATTCGGTATGCGGAAGAGGCCTCGATTCGTTCACACCGCTGGGCGCCGGTCTGTTTAGCAGGCGCCCAGGTGCGGAACAGGCCGTTTTTTACCAATTGATCGGTGGTGTTGTAGATGGTAAAGCCGTAACGGATTTGCTTGGGAATGGAATAATCGCCCGTATCGGCAACGGGCGGTGGCGGCGATTGATTATCAGTGAGGTAGAATAAGCCAATGAACAGGCAAAAGACAAGAGCCATAAGGCCTGTCAAGTTTCTCCTGGTGGGCTGCATTTCTCTCAAATATAGCAACATACGCTCAGGTTCAAAGTCAGGATAAACAGCAGTCGAATCAACACAGCATCTGGAATAACTGTACTGCCAATAATGACAGTACTGCTACTACTTATTTCAATAATTCATGAAAAGCAACCGTTTTTTTGGAAAGGTAGTAATTTCTTCAATAGAATGGAGATAACTTTCCGGGTGGGTATGTAATGTGGTTCACAGTCGCTCTGCTTTCTTACAAATACTTCTCATTTTTGGATATTTTTTTTCTCAATTGACGGGCGCAAGTAGACAAGGACCGGAGCATGTGCCAGGCGTATTTCGTGACAAGACGCGCGTAAACACGACTTTTCAAAAAGCTTCTCTTGAGTTAAATGTACTACATATGATGATACATGTACATATCATTGCCCGGCTAAACCCAAAGCTTGGAGGGCATTCACTATTGAGGTTTTTGACAACGTTCCACATATTTGCAGTTTCATGGAAAAAATTGAAAGGATCGGAAGTAATATCTCGTGGAATTAAAACTCTAAATGTGCGAAGCATACAATAACATGCCTGTGCAGTGGATCAATGCGATCCGCGATGAACGCAATCTGCGGATCATCCGTTTGCTCGGACTGCGGCCCGCAGCCGCTCGGAGTATAGAATCAGGTTTTATGCAATTAAACGGAGACTGATAAGAGATTTAACCTTCAAAATCCGCCGTCTGTCTTATGTTTCCAGATCTTTAAATATAAAGAACGTCGCCAAAGTATGTAAAAAGGAAAGCATATCAATCGAGAAGCTAAAAGCAGGTGGCCGACGCAGGCAGGCGAGCAGGGTACGGGCTCAAATTGCGATAGGGTTGGTTAAGACGCATGGGGTATCATTAGCAGAGGTAGCCAGACTCATAGGCGTTTTGACCTCGGCCGTATCAAAAATAATCTCACGGGTGAATCAGTAGGCAACTTTGTCAACAACGTCCCCTATATCCTCTACGCTGCCCGCGGAGAGAAACTGGAAAATGAGATGTGAATTAGCTTGCTCGGTAAGTTATGCATTTATGCATGTCCGTCCCTGATCCCTGATCCTATCCCAAAACATTAAAGTTCCATGACAGCTTGGCCCGACCCCATTAGGGCACATGGCGTCATTTAAGCTTGACCGACAAGCCCGTTGAAGCCTATATTGATTTGCCAATAAAGGGGAGTTCTTATCAAGTAATGCATACTGTTTTTCAATTTCTGGAGCCGTTTCTCAAACTGATTCGCCGAGAACAATTGCACCGGGTAGGCCTGATATTGATTTTCCTCATTCTTCTCGGGGCGATGACGTTTTCGCTATTTGAGAAAGACATGGGGTTCTTCGACTCCCTGTGGTGGACCCTGGTGACCATCACTACCGTAGGGTATGGCGACATCTCTCCGGAAACCGTTGGTGGTCGTATCATCGGCACCGCAATCATGCTCCTCGGGATCGGACTGTTAGGCGTCTTTACGGCCACGGTGGCCGGGGTATTCATCGAGAACAAGATTATGGAAGACAGGGGGATGAGAGTGTGTAAATTCAAGCAGCATTTTGTAATCGGCGGCTGGAATCTTAGGGGTTCTGAAATCGTGGCCGAATTTAGGGCCGACCCCAAATCTAAAAAATTGCCCGTAGTGCTTATCGCCGAAATACTGGAAAAACCTCTGGACGATCCGAACCTCCATTTCATCCGCGGCGAACTCGATCCGGAAACCCTGGAAAAGGCCAACTTGGCCGAGGCCCAGACAGCGATCCTGCTTTCTGATGACAGCCTCGATGCCAACGCCCGAGACGCCAAGACTATTCTGAATACCCTGACCATTAAAAGCCTGTATCCCTCTGTCTACACCTGTGTCGAACTCATGCGCTCCAAAAACGTGGATCACTGCCAGAGGGCCAAGGCGGATGAGATCATTGTTGTGGGCGAACTGAGCACGAACCTTCTGGTCCAGGCGGCACTAGACCATGGCATCACCAGAATGATCTCTGAATTGGTCAGTACCCGATACGGGAGCGATCTTTACAAGATCAGAGTACCGGAAAGTATGCACGGCCGAACCTTTTTTGATATAATGTGTGAGCTAAAAAAGAGTCACGGCCTTTTATGCGTGGGGGTTGAAGACGCCAAGGGTGCAAGACTGCTGGCCAATCCAGACTCAGAATACAGCGTCGGGCCGGACGAGCAACTGGTCATAATCGCCTCATCCAGGCCAAAGTTGACCTGAGGTATTTAAAAGACCCGGTGTCTAGCTGGATATCATAAATAAACCTGGAAATTGAATGATAATCTTTTATCATGGAAATAGGAGGTGTTTATGTCTGATAAATTCGAACTGGTAAAATCGTATCTTCTTGACATGGATATACCCATTGTCAGCGAAGACCCGGCCGAAGAGCTGGTAGTGGTTGATGATGAGGACAACGGTGTCAAGAACCTGATGATCGACTGCGAGGCGCCGCTCCTGGTCCTGGAGCAGGTGATCATGGAGGTTCCGTCCAGCCCGGGAGACCTGTACAAACGATTGCTGCAGATGAATCGCGAGCTGGTCCACGGCGCATTTGTCATCGATGCGGAGGCAAGGTTCATTCTCTTTCGGGACACGCTCCAGTTGGAGAATCTCAACCGGAACGAACTTGAGGCCTCCATTCAGGCTCTGGGTATGGCCCTGGCCGAATTCAGCTCCGAACTAATCAGTTACGTACAGCAATGATGGGTATGGCTCCCGACCCATCCTAAGGAGGTAACATAATATGTCTCTTTTCAAACGTCTTTTCAGAGTTTCTCAGGCCGAGGTACATGCCATAGTTGATAAATTCGAGGACCCGATCAAAATGACCGAACAGGGCATCCGGGACCTTAAGAAAGATCTTCAGGCATCTATGACCAGCCTGGCCGAAGTCAAGGCCATCGCCATTCGCACCAGGCGAGAGGCTGACAATCACAAAAAACGGGCCGTGGATTACGAACGTAAGGCCATGATGCTGCTTCAGAAAATGCAGAACGGCGAGATAGATCAGGCCGATGCCGAACGTCTGGCCACTCAGGCCTTGAACAAGAAAGAAGAATCCGCTGCCGATGCCATCAGACTCGCCCAAGAGGCTGAACGCCACGAACAGATGGCCGGACAGCTTCAGGCCAATGTCAACAAGATCAAGTCAGGTATCAACACCTATGAGAACGATCTGGTGACTTTGAAGGCCAGAGCCAAAACCGCGGCCGCAACCAAGAAGATCAACCAGCAGATCGCCAGGGTGGACTCCTCGGGCACCCTAGCCATGCTCGAAAAAATGAAGAGCAAGGTCGAGGAAGATGAAGCTTTGGCCCTGGCCTACGGAGAGATGGCCGACCTGGACAAAAGCGTGGACGATGAGATAGACGCGACCCTGAAAAGCGGCAATACGGTTACCGCTTCCGTGCATCTTCTGGAACTCAAGAAAAAAATGGGCATCAAAATGATTAGCGGCCCCACTGAGAAGGAGTGAAAGCATGGGTATCAAGGACCTATTTAAAAAAAACAAGCCCCGGCCTGACCCGCTGAGCGAGCTTACCCTGTCCAACCTGAAGGTAGGCTACTTCCTGGATTACGACCTTAAGACCTGGGAAGTGACGGCCTACAACGTCTACGATTTCAGCGAAGGCGACAAGACCTACGAGTGGCAGCTGAAAAGCAGCGAGGAGACGGTCTATCTCGAACTGGAATCCGACGACGAAGATTACTGGAGTTGGAGCGGAAAGATTCCTTTTGGGAGTCTGGACAGCGGTCTCAAGGAACACATACAACAGCACGGAGACCCGCCGGACGAGATCGAATTCGAAGGGATGACCTATTATCTGGAAGAGACAGGCGGCGGCCACTTTCTGAAGGGAGGCCAAGAACCGGGCCGGGAGTTTCTGCGGTGGAGTTTTGCCGACGAATCCGGGAAGAAGCTCCTGGAAATCGAGCAATGGGGTGAGAACGACTTTGAGGCCTCTGCGGGCAAAGAGGTAGAAGAATACCAGTTTACTAACATTTTGCCTCGAAGCTGAAGGCACGGGAAAATGGTCACGGGCGGGGACATACCCGGCTCAACCCTCAATAGACCCCCCACGACCCGGAACGATAATACCTCATCAGCACAGGATTGCTCTCTGTGTTTATTTTTATCTTGTCCACGTCAGGGCCTTCAAGGATGCCCTTGCCAAAATGGGCCATGGAGATCATAGCCCCGGTGTTGAAAAAGCGCGTGTTCAGGCCTTCAAAATCAAAGGCCAGGACTCTCCGTTTCAGTATTTCCTTGGAAAAATCTTCCGCCCTGGCCCCCAGGACCCAGCCCCATTCACCCATGGTCGGAATCTGATTGTGGTAAGGCAGGACGCTGAACCCGGCGGCTTCGAGTGTTTTCAAGATTGAAAGAAATGCCTGGCGTGAAAAGTAAGGGCTGGTGGCCTGAACGGTCAGCATGCCCCCGGCCATGAGACGCCGGTGGGCTATACGGTAGAAGTTTTGGGAATAAACGTGCATCAGGTCCACGCTATCCGGGTCGGGCAGATCGATGAAGATGGCCCCATAGAAGGTGGAATCATCCTTGAGAAAGGCGGCGGCATCCTGGTTGATAACCGTGACCCGGCTATCCTTCATGGACCCCTGATTTACGTCCAACAGGACGTAGTGCGTCTGCGCCAAATCAGTCATGGCCGGATCCAGGTCTACGAGGGTAACCGAGGAGACATCGGGATATTTTAGGACCTCCCTCAAAGCCAGCCCGTCCCCCCCGCCCAGGATCAAAATCTTTTGCCGGTCCGCAGTCAGATTCATACCCGGATGAACCAGAGGCTCGTGGTATTTCTCTTCATCGAAGGTGCTGAACTGCTCCTGGCCGTTGATATAAAGCCAATAATGGTTTTTCCACCTGGTGATCACGATTTTTTGGTGCGGGGTCTGTTTAGTAAAGATGACCTTGTCGCGAAACTGCCTCTGCTCCCCGTATAGGATAATAGGTTTGGACAGAACTCCCAGAGCCAGCAGAACGCTCAAAGAGACGACAAAACTCGATACCAACAGCTTTTTACGGTCGATGAGGTCGAAAAATTGCCATAGAAGCAAAGATGCCACGAGAAAATTAATAACCCCCAGGGCAATGGGCGTATAGGTCAGCCCGAGGTAAGGCAGGGCAAAAAAGGCAAACAAGAGGCCGCCCAGGAGGGCGCCGTAATAATCCTTTTCCATGATAGCGGCAATGTTTGACCGCAGTTCTTGATAGGTATTGTTCAACCGGATTACCAGGGGTATTTCCAAACCGATGAACAATCCGATGAAAAAAGCCTGAGTATAGATGAACAGGCTCGTGTATACGGTGTAGGCGGCCAGACCGTAGGCCAGGATGGCGGCTGAGGCACACAGCAGGGAAAGGCTGAATTCAATGATGATGAAGGTATCCAGGAGCTTACGACGGAAGATCACGCTGATCCGGCTGCCCAGCCCCATGGCGAAAAACATCAGGGACATTACCACGGTCCACTGCAGGACCGCGTTTCCGATAATATAGGTAGCCAGGGTTGAGAGAACGAATTCGGCGACGATACCGGCAAGACCGGTGGCAAAGATGGATACCTTCAGGACGGCGCTTACAGCGCGAGGCTTAGACACACCAGCTGATGATAAAGGCCGCGGCAATATAGGAAAAGGCCTCGATATAGGCCGCGCCGACATTGGGTTTTTCCTGGGCCGAAATTTCATCCGAAAGCTTAACCGAGGGGAGGAGCACCTTATCGCTAAGCAGGCGGATGATGGGCAGCAGGATTAGCCCCAGCAGGGCAAAACCTAAATAAACAGGCAGGTCTATGGACCAGGCCGTAAAGTCACCTTCTCCGGCCAGACCGATAATGACCCCGATGGACACAAGGGCACCGGCGAAACTCACTCCGGCGGCGACGTTGTCTTTTTCGATTTCCTCATGAATGTTGTAGGGCGTGATCAGTTCGTAAACCAATCCGGCCAGGATAAGAAGGACCTGACCTAAAGCCCAGAAGACCAGGACTGTCCAGATGCTCCCGCCTTCACCCGAAACGGCGCCGTAAATGATAAAGCCGGATGCCACGCTGATACCGGCTGAGACTACGCCGGTTCCCTGGTTATGGTCACGAATGAGTTCTTCGCTGATCCGAAACTTATAAAGAACGAGTTTATCGCACAAAAACCAGGAGATATTGAGCAGTATTATACTTAAAATGCCATAGATAACAAGGTCGTACAAGTCATCAACCAGCCCGACGCTGGGCCCGGCGATGGTCCCGCCGATAGCCAGGACCAAGCCGAAATAGTAGCCGACCACGGCCAGGGCCAGGGCGGCATTGTCTTTTTCCACCAGTTCGAATTTGAGCTTGTATTCGCGGTGGAGCAAGTCGTTGACGACCTTGCCGATAAAGAAGAAGATGAAGAAAACGATAATGAAGATCGCCGCTGAAACCAGGTTGTCAAGGTCCATGGCCTATTTCCCCCCACCATAACTCCGGCTGCCATAACCGGACCGATTCCTTCCAATACGCTTATTCACCCTTTGTGAAAACGATGTCTTTGAGGCCCTGACTTTGGCCGCTCGCCGAGCGTAAAAATTGGGTTTCTGGCTCTTGGTCAGACCTCCGCTGGTGCCGTACTGTTTGTTTGGCCCGTAATATGGCCGTCCTTGACGGCCGTAATCCCGATAGGTATTGTAGTCGGTCCTGTAGACCCGCGAACCGCCGAGCAGATGGGAAATTAGGGCATATTTACCGTAAAATTCCCAGAAAGAATTACCGCTGGAATCGCGCTGCCATTTTCCGTATTTATTATCGCCAACATAGTTGTAGCCGGGAGGTCCCACCGAAGTGTCATATTGACCTTCCTTCTTGGACAACAGGGTCATGCCCAGGAAGTTTTCGTTTTTTTGATAATAATCTTCAGGTACCTTCATCCAATCGGTTGTCCCGGTCCGCTCTTCCTGCACTATACGGTATTTGTGGTAATAGGACTTGAAAAAGGTGCCCTTTTCATCCATATCTTCGAGGTTTATGGAATAGGACGGGACATCCCGGAGGTCTTTTTTGATGATGTCAATGGGGAGTCGCTGGCCGGCGCATCCGTGAAGAAACGTGGCCACCAGGATCATGGCCAAAAGGAGAATGGAGAATCGAGACATAGGTCGATTTCCTTTTATCATCCGTGCCTTTGAATTTAACGGCAAAGTGGGCATGGAACTAACAGCCAATCGGTTTAATCGGAATATTAATGACAAATCAATTTATCTTTAACAGACTGCATGATGCTTGTCAATTATCCGTTATGCCCGAACATTTTAACCCCGCAATCGTTTTTGTCCGGTGATTTAGAAATCACTCAGATTATTATTTGCCAAAGTCTTCATAATTATCTATGGTTGGTCTATGCAGAATCATTTTTTCGCAGGAGAGCCTTAATGGACAGGCTGGGCAAGCATCTGATAATCGAGCTGTTTGATTGTGACTGCAGGATAATATCCGATTTGAAGGTCGTGGATAAACACCTGATCGAAGCGGTCCGTCTTTCCGGGGCCACCATTATCAGGTCTTTTTTTCATCTTTTCCCACCCGACGGAGTCAGCGGGATCGTGGTAGTGGCCGAATCTCATTTCTCCATCCACACCTGGCCCGAATACGGATATTCGGCCCTTGACATTTTCACTTGCGGCGATCGGATCAAGAGTAAAGAGGCCCTTAATTATCTCAAAAAACATCTCAAGGCCAGGCACGTCTCCACGATGGAACTCCGGAGAGGCCCTTCCGGCCCGGCCTTGATTCAAAACGTGGATTCAGACTGAAAGGCCCAGGTGTCAAGAAGGTCCTTCGCCCGATTTGGGAGGAGACATAAAACTTAAATCAGATTATAAGTTACAGGATAGAGTGGAACATTTTCCGATTAAAAGTTCACTGAAGCAATAGAAGTATTACTAGTAAGAATTTTATCAACTAATATGCGTCCCCAACATTTTTATGTTTTCAAAATTAAAACATGAGCAGACCGTTCATTAGAGTCCAAACATCCACTTAAAATAGAAGCCATCAGGAAGAATACTTTCGTCTAAAATTGCTTTAAGTTTAAATATTAAGAACGAGCCCTTAAATTCCCGTCCCCTAAAATTCCTTCGTCAGCAGCGTTCCTTACATCCATGGCAACTTCGACAACAACGTTCCCTATATCGAAGGTGTGATCCAGCAAATACCTAACCCGGACGAGCCGGAACCAAACAGGGTTTAGCGTTAAAGTTTTGTAGAAAGTCGCAAATACCACTGCACGGGTTTGTACTGCTGCTCAATACGTCATCTGTGATCATAACCGTG
>Ga0126335_1000141_pt1 | contig 33324 bp, 28 predicted proteins | sample OlaspJWI45metaG_FD_108409 | JGI IMG/M metagenome (GOLD analysis project Ga0126335, IMG submission 108409) | Marine gutless worms symbiont microbial communities from Oahu, Hawaii - Olavius sp. 1 OAHU.JWI-45 metaG | ecosystem: Host-associated > Annelida > Digestive system > Unclassified | place... | reverse complement strand
GCCGAAAAGATCCTGGTTTATGATTTCAAAGAAAATAGGTTGCTTTGAGCGAATTGAATAATTCTATAGGTGGGTCAACTCGGTTGAGTAAAGGCGGGTCAGTTTAAATGAGCGTCAAGGGCTATGGCGCTCTTTTTAAGAAAGGCTCTTCTGTTTTCCATGTTCATTCCCTTATTTTCATCTGCCCAAAATTTTGAACCGGACGTATTGATTACACTGGTCTATATTATGTTGCCAATATCACAAATCCGTTAAAACTGCATATATGTTCAAGATATCAACAACCGAGGACAATTGCCTTTGGTGCTTGGCTTTAGATGCTATATCTCAACTGTGGGATGATTCTGGTATTTTGAGGCGTCTTGCCAAGATCGAAAACGTTTTAGACTACATGAACTCCAATAATATCATTTTCTGCCCCCTAACCATGTCGAAAGCACATGCTGGGCATCGCTCTTCTGCGCTACTGATTCCGCCTCGCTTATTTCATCTTGATCCACAACAACCGTGCTGTGTCCGAACCTGGGTTGGTCCACTCGGCCGGATTATCCGCCTTCAGGTAGATGGTTTCCCCGGCTTTCACCGTATAAGCGGTGTTGTTGATAACCGTCTTCAGCTCACCTTCCAGCAGATAGCCCAGCTCTTCACCCTTGTGGGCAAAAAAGTGGGCCGCCAGCTTTTTGTTGGCTTCGATTTCCAGCAGATACGGTTCCGCTTTGCCCTCGAAGTCAAGCGGTGACAGCTGCCAGCCCTGGATGCTGCCCTTGGGCAGGTCTGGAAAATTCACGGCCACACCCTCACCGGAGAACACCGGTCTCCCGGTTTCGGCCGGACTCTGGAAAAATGCGCTGATTTCGACCCCGAGGACCTCACCGATTTTAAAAAGAGCCGGGATCGAAGGATAGATAGTGCTGCTCTCGATCTGTGAGATGGTGCTGGGCGTGACCCCCACAAGGCCCGCGAGCTCTTTCTGGGACATGCCCTTCTTCTTACGCAAGTCCTTCATCCGCAACCCCAGGTCGCTGCGCCGGGCCGTCCCCTGGGCACTCTCGAAATTGGCTTCCAGACCGCTGGTCCAGTAGCCCTGTGGTTTGTCCAAGATCGCCGGATTGCGCTTGTCTGCCTTGAGAACGGTCAGGGATGATTTGCCCCGGTTGAGGTTCAGCTCGACGGCCACCTGGGCAATGTGGTTGATGCTGGCCCGCAGTCGGCTGGAATGGGCACCTTTTTCGATGACCCAGTAGGCAATGGTGTCCAGCTCATAAAGACGCGGGCAGGAACGGGAGTAGAATTTCAAGATATTCTCTTCGCTGCCCCACAATTCCTGCATCCCGGTCAGGCTTTCAAAAACCAGGCGCACATCCCCCTCCAGAGTCTGGTGCAGGTTGTAAATGGCATCCATGACCTGTGCAGGTTTGGAAGGCTTTTCCATTTTCAGTACGTTGCAAGGCAGTGGCTGGTCGTCTCTTTCATAAAAGCGGCTGAACACCTCGGACCCGTCGCCCTTGCCGTAGGTGAAGCAGTCCAGCAGGGTCAACTGCGGGTTCTCAGCCAAGGGGCCCAATTCCTCGATCACGGTTTTCGGCGAGCGGTCGAAACTCACGTAAATGATGGCCTTGCGCTGCTCCTTGGATTCACGGATAAAGTTAAGACAAAACAGGGACGCCAGGCTGCCGGCATCATCATACCAGATCACATTGTCGCCGATGAGAAGGCCGCCCAGCAGGTTGTCAAACTGGCTGACACCCGAAGATACACTTACTTTTTTGGAATACATAACAAGATTTCTCCCTTATTAAGTGTCCGTTTACAAGTGGCAGGTTTTGGATCAGATTGCAGCTTGAGAGATTTTGAGACCATAGGCCTAGTCAACTATCAGGTTGATAGCACATCTTCCCCGATCACTCAAATCGACTGATGACCGATTGACTGAGACATTATCGATCTGCTATCCCCTTTTTAAACACCCCAATCATGAGGAGGCGTCCTTGAAAAGATGGCGATGCACTATTTGCGGTTATATTCATGACGGCGATCAGCCGCCCTATCAGTGCCCGATCTGTCGCGCGCCGGCGGCCATGTTCGAAGAAATCGAGTCACCTGATCCACAAGGATCCTCAAAGAACAACCTGACCGACCCCTGAACAACGTAACATCGTTGCAATCTGAGGAAATACAGGTATGCCGTGGCATAGGTGCGTTATTTAATGATAAACCAATAATCGTCGTTTTATTGACTTGTGTTTAGCGGTGCTTTAAAATTCTAAAAACACATCATTCCACCCGAAAAAGGGGATTCATCATGGCCCAGAACTGGAAAGAAAACATCGCTTGTGCCACCCATTGCCCGGTTTGCGATAAGAAATTTGGGGCCAAAGAACCACGTATCTTTTCCATATTCGATCATCAACCGATCTGCATGGAATGTAAAAAGAAAGAGGAAGATAGGGACGATTACCCGGAAGCTTCCCAGGCCCTCATCGGCCAGTGCATGACCGATTCGGAACTCAGTTATGGTGTTGATCCGGAGGCCTTTTGCTATCATCATTTTTATCCTTTTCATTGCTGACCCACCGACTTTAGCCAAATTGTGAAACCATTTTAGTATGTTAGAGCAGATAAGATTTTCCTTGAAATGTCCGAAACTAAATGTTAAATGATAATAATTATCATTTGGTAGAAATTCCAATTACCAGACAATCGAGGCAGCATGAACAATCCCCAGAACAGATACACCACTATCGTAAAACGCTTGCGGGAAAACGACCACAAACTGACCCCGCAACGGCTGGCTATCGCAAAAATCCTTGCTCACAATCAAGGACATCCGAGTGTGGAAACAATCCACCAGATGTTGCGAGATGAATTTCCGACCATGAGTCTGGCAACGGTGTATCGCAATGTGCTGCTCATCAAATCACTGGGAGAGGTGCTGGAACTCGGTTTTGCAGATGGCAGCAACCGTTATGACGGCAACAAGCCATACCCCCATCCCCATGTCGTGTGTGTCAAATGCAAAACCATTATTGACCCGGATCTGGAAAGCCTCATAGACATGACCGCGGAGGTTTCCGCCGAAACCGGATATACCATCCTCTCACACCGGGTTGATTTCTTCGGTATTTGCAAGGCCTGCCGGACCAGGACAAAACAGTAAAATTTTTTGGTTTTTAAATGATACTGATTATTATTTGGATATGATTTTCATATAAGAGCCTTTCTAACAATAAAGGAGGTAAGTTATGACTGAAGAGACCAAATGCCCGGTGACGGGCAGGACAGGCAATCCCACTGCCGGCGGCGGTACGTCGAACCGGGACTGGTGGCCGAACCAGGTGAACCTCAGAATTCTTCATCAGCACTCGCGCAAAGGCAATCCGATGGATGCCGCGTTCAACTATGCTGAAGAATTTAAAACGCTCGATCTGGCGGCGCTTAAAAAGGACCTCTATGCGTTGATGACCGACTCGCAGGACTGGTGGCCGGCGGACTACGGTCACTACGGGGGACTTTTCATCCGGATGGCGTGGCACAGTGCCGGCACCTACCGCATGGGCGACGGCCGCGGGGGCGGGGGGACCGGCAACCAGCGCTTTGCGCCGATCAACAGCTGGCCGGACAACGTCAACCTGGACAAGGCGCGCCGCCTGCTATGGCCGATCAAACAGAAATACGGCCAGAAGATTTCCTGGGCCGATCTCATGATCCTCGCCGGCAACTGCGCGCTGGAATCGATGGGATTCAAAACCTTCGGTTTCGGCGGCGGGCGTGAGGACATCTGGGAGCCGGAAGAGGACATTTACTGGGGAACCGAGACCGAGTGGCTTGACGACAAGCGGTACTCCGGTGACCGGGACCTCGAAAATCCGCTGGCTGCCGTGCAAATGGGCCTGATTTACGTGAATCCGGAAGGGCCCAACGGCAATCCCGATCCGGTCGCCTCCGGCCGTGACGTCCGCGAGACCTTTGCGCGCATGGCCATGAACGACGAAGAAACCGTTGCGCTGGTCGCCGGGGGTCACACCTTCGGCAAGTGTCACGGCGCGAGCGAGGCAACCCATGTGGGACCCGAGCCCGAGGGTGCCGGCATTGAAGAGCAGGGCCTCGGCTGGCGAAGCAGCCACGGCAGCGGCAAGGGCGGCGATACGATCTCCAGCGGCATCGAGGGGGCCTGGAAGCCGAACCCGACAAAATGGGACATGGGCTATCTGAAAGTGCTGTTCAAATACGAATGGGAGCTGGTCAAGAGCCCGGCCGGTGCGCACCAGTGGCTGGCCAAGGACGTGGACGACGAGGATATGGTGGTGGACGCCCATGACCCGTCGCAGAAACACCGGCCGATGATGACCACCGCGGACCTCTCTCTGCGCTTCGACCCGCACTACGAGCCCATCGCACGGCGCTACCTGGACAACCCCGAGGAATTCGCGGACGCCTTCGCCCGGGCCTGGTTCAAGCTGACCCATCGCGACATGGGCCCGCGCGCACGCTATCTCGGTCCGGAGGTTCCGGCAGAGGAACTGATCTGGCAGGACCCGGTACCCGCTATTGATCATGAGCTGATCGATGACCAGGACGTCACCGACCTCAAAAACAAAATCCTTGCCACGGGCCTGTCCATCCCGGAACTGGTCTCGACCGCCTGGGCATCGGCATCCACGTTTCGCGGCTCCGACATGCGCGGTGGCGCTAACGGGGCTCGCATTCGTCTCACGCCACAAAAGGATTGGGAAGTCAATCAGCCGGCCCAGCTGAGTAAGGTGCTGGAAACCCTGGCCGGCATCCAAGGGGATTTCAATAACGCGCAGGGCGGCGACAAGCAGGTGTCACTATCGGACCTGATTGTCCTGGGGGGTTGCGCCGGTGTCGAGCAGGCGGCCAAGAATGCCGGTCACAATGTAACCGTGCCCTTCACACCCGGACGCACGGATGCGTCTGATGAGCAGACGGACGCGGTGTCCTTTGCCGTACTCGAACCAAAGGCCGACGGGTTCCGCAACTACCAGAAGGAAAAATACGCCGTCTCGGCAGAAGAACTACTGGTGGACCGGACGCAACTGTTAACGCTTACCGCACCTGAGTTGACGGTTCTTATTGGCGGACTACGCGTATTAAATACCAACTTCGGACGGTCCCAGCACGGTGTCTTTACCGATCGACCTGAGACGCTTACCAATGACTTCTTCTTAAACTTGCTGGACATGGGCACTGAGTGGAAGGCAACTTCGGAAGACGAAGACGTGTTCGAGGGTCGGGATCGCGCATCGGGCGAACTCAAGTGGACCGGCACCCGGGTTGACCTGCTCTTCGGTTCGAACTCCCAGCTCCGGGCCCTGGCGGAAGTCTACGCATGCGAGGACGCCCAGGAGAAGTTCGTACACGACTTTGTAGCGGCATGGAACAAGGTCATGAATCTTGACCGTTTCGAACTTGACTGATCGAAGCATATACAACTTCGCATATTTCTGAAGGCTATTGTCAACCCGTACGGGCGGCGTTTCGATACAATCCGTTACGCCGCCCTTTTTGTTTGCATAATGCTATTCAAGTGGCTACAATTGGGCCCAAATCAACACCCTATCGTTGTTCAACAAGCAAACAACCGGTGACACTCCTTTTCATAAATCGAGGACTCTATGCCATCATTGGATAAACTGGCCCGCTTATCAGGATTGTTCATCTTAATTCTATTGCTGACGCTGATCGGCTGCCAGGCGCAACCGCGTAAAACCATGCTGGATCGGGTTGAAACCAAGTCCGGAAAAAAACTGCGCACCACCTCGGCAGAGCTGCGCCTTAAAACCCACCATGCAGCCTTGCCCCTATCCGGCTTAATCGAGGCCCATGCAGATTTGATCCTGGACGACACCGTTGATCCGGTTGTTCGCAAAAACGCACTGTTGTGGAAAATCAATGGCATCCCGGCCATCCAGCAGGCCGCTTTTCAACCCGACCCCTTACTGGCCTTTCTGGACCTGTGGGTCCTGTCGGTGCAAATGCGACTTTTTTTTGAGGAAGGTCCGGGCAAGAACGCCCTGGGAACGTGGCATCCTATGGCGGTGAAAGGTGCACACAAAGTGGAATCCATCGTCGAATCCATGGCCCGGAAGATCAGTGGAGATGGCGACATCACCTCCGCCGAAGAGAAAATTGAAACCTGGAGCCGAGAACATCCCATTGAGTCACTGCATTTTATTCGTCCGTCACTCACCATTTTGTTGGCGGCGGAAATCGGTGGCCAGGACCTGGGCACGTTTGAAATCGTGGAGGCGGTGGCGGTGGGCGTTGCCGACCTTTCCCAGCAGATGTCCGCCTATGCCGATTACCTGCCCAAGCAGGCCCGCTGGCAGACGGAACTGCTTTTGGAAAGCCTGACAGCTTCGGAAAAAATCGATCAGGCCCTCTCCGAATTCATGCGTGTCTCGCGCGACATCGACCGCCTGACGGCCCTGGCCGAAACAGCGCCGCAGACACTTTCATCCGAGCGGGCCATTGTCCTAAAATCCCTGGCGCGCGATCTGGATCGGGCCCTGGCCGCCCTGGATACGCAACGGCGAGCTACCTTGGAAATACTTGAAAAAGAACGCCTGGCCGTCATGGAAGATGTGAAGACTGAACGCGCCGGCATGTCGGCGGACATCACCGCCGAACGCATTGTGGTATTGAAGGAAATCGAACGGCAAAGGCAGGAAACCCTCGCCAAGCTGGAAGCCATCGGCAAACGCCTGCTCGACGATGCGCTGGAAAACAGTAACGAAAAAATCGACCACTTCTTTATTCGAACCCTCCAAGTAGGCGGTCTGCTGGTCTTTGTCGTGCTCTGCTTCTGCGCCGCCGCCATCTACTACATCCACGGTCGGAGTAAATAAATCTGGGGACGGGGCGTTTTCTTACTAAATGCCCGTCATCCCGGCCCCGCATCAAGTGCGGGATAAACTGCAGCCGGGATCCAATACACTTTAAGAAAGCAATCCTGGATGCTCCCGCATCGCAGTGCGGGACAGGCTCCTCAAGTCCGGCATCACGACCAAAACTCCCAACCACTCAAATAAATACGATTACGAAAAAAGTGGTTTATAAACTTTCTCTCGGGTTCGAGATCAAGGCGGCCCCGAGATTCAAATCCGAGGCATACATCAGAGTATTTCGAGGTTTTGAATTTCAGAGCCAACGCCGATATCGAGCTCGAGAGAAAGTTTATAAACCACTTTTCAGGGGACTATCCACAGTGCGCCAGTAGTCACCCTATCGATGAGGTAACGCGATACGCTGCCCATGAAAAAGGCTTTGTCGATGCCTCTCCGGCCAACGACAATGGTACCGAATTTATTCTTGGCCGCGAACTCCATAATGGTCTTACCGGCCTTGCGGCCGCCTTTGACCACCTCCAACTTCACGCGCTCTTTCGGCAGCCCGGCTTCTTCGAACAACTTGCGGGCCTGGCTGTAGAACAAGTCCATACAGGCCTTTTCGCCCCGAGCAATAATTTCAGCCAGTTCTCGGTCCGGATCCTCTCCAGTCCCCATCTGGCAGGCCTTTCCGAAGGTACCGGCCACATGCAACAGGGTCACCCGGGCGGTGGGGCTTTTGGCAAGCATAAAGCCGACGTGGTCGATTACCCGCAGGCAGGCCTCGGATCCGTCGATGGCCACCAGCATATCACCGGCCGTGTTTTTACCGCTCACCAACCAGATCGGGATCACCCGGGACTGCTCCAGGATATTGGCGGTCACGCTGCCTGAGTACAACTTTTCCAGGCGGGACAACCCCCGCCGGCCGGCGACGATCGCATCGTAGCGTTTCTCCTGCGCAAATTCGATAATGTCTTTGGCAAACCCCAGGTTGCGCTTGAGGGTAATGCATCCAATTCTGTCCTCCAGGATACCATGCCTTACCATCTCATCTCGGTAGGCTTGCACCAACACCATGGCAGCCTTCTCGTTGGCCTGCATAAGACGGTTTAGCTGCTTGCGGGCCTGACCGTCCTTGCGGGCCTCTTCCTGCAGGAAGCTGGATATCATGGGCTGGCTATGAAACAGATCAAAGTGCAGGTTCTCTACCCTGGCAGATATCTGCACGGCATAGCGGATAGCATTCTTAGAATGCCGCGAATCGTCGACGGCAATCAAAATTTTCTTTTCCATATAGATAATCCTCCAGATGCTCGTAGCCGTTTAAAATGTCAGGAGATAATCAAGCCCTTAATGTTATGAATGGGTATCTGTCAACAGATTAAACTTTTTTCTAGCTGGGCGCGAAATCGGTCCTCCGGCGTTCTCCCACAAGTCAGTACTACGCTATCCGGTTTCAGCACATATCCCTCTCTACAAAGGCGGCTCAAAAAAGCCGCCTTTTAGTTTGCCCGATCCAGGGTCCGATACTGAATCGCCTCGGCAATCTGGTCGGCGCCGATGTTTTTCCGGCCGGCCAGATCCGCCAGGGTGCGGGCGATCTTCAGGATGCGATTGTAGGCCCGGGCCGACAGCCCCAGTTTGTCTACCGCGGTTTCCAGCAAACGGCGCGAGTCCGGATCGACGAGGCAATGGGTGCGGATATGCCGGCTGCCCATCTGGGCATTGCAAAAGATCCGGGCGCGCTGAAAACGGCGGGCCTGAATCCGGCGGGCAATCGCGACCCGTTTTTGAATTGCGGCCGACGGTTCGGCTTTGACCTTGCCCATCAGGTCCTGGTACGGCACCGCCGGCACCTCGATGTGAATGTCGATCCGGTCCAAAAGCGGACCGGAAATCTTCGACCGATAGCGATGGATCTGGGTGGCGGTACAGCGGCAGGCGTGTTTGGGATCGCTCAGAAATCCGCAGGGGCAGGGGTTCATGGCAGCCACGAGCATGAAGCTGGACGGGTAGGTCAGGGTGGAGGCGGCCCGGGAAATGGTAACGGTTTTATCTTCCAGGGGCTGACGCAGGACTTCTAGAACATGTTTTTTATACTCGGCCAGTTCGTCCAGGAACAGAACCCCGTTGTGGGCCAGACTCACCTCCCCGGGCCGCGGAATGTGGCCGCCACCGATGAGTCCTGCATCGGAAATGGTATGATGGGGTGACCGAAACGGCCGCCGGGTCACCAGGGCCTGGCTTTTTGCCAACATACCGACCACACTGTAAACCTTGGTGGTCTCGATGGCCTCGGCCAAGGCCATGGGCGGCAGGATCCCGGGCAGACGCCGGGCCAGCATGGTTTTCCCGGACCCCGGGGGACCGACCATCAACAGGTTATGACCACCAGCCGCCGACACCTCGAGAGCCCTTTTCACCAGTTCCTGGCCCATAACCTCAGCGAAGTCGTCCCCTGAAACAAGACGTGTATCAAACATTGCAACCACATTGGTTTGGACCGGTTTGATGGCTATCATTCCCCTTAAAAATTCCACCACCTGCGAAAACGTGCTTACCGGAATGACCCGAATACCATCTACGACGGCGGCTTCATTGCTGTTCTCCCGGGGTACGATAATCCCGGCCTGCTTCCGCCGGGCCGCTTCCAGAGCCATGGGCAACGAGCCCCGCACCGGTTTTACCCGACCGTCCAGGGAAAGTTCACCCATCACAAGGTACCGGGAAATCGCCTCCTGGGGAATCAGGCGGGTGGCCGTTAAAATTCCCAAAGCCATCGGTAGGTCGAAACCCGTGCCCTCCTTTTTGATATCGGCCGGGGCCAGATTGACCGTGATGCGGTCATCCGGAAAGGTGTATCCCGAGTTGCTGATGGCGGCCTTGACCCGCTCCCGGCTCTCCTTCACCGCCGCCTCAGGCAGACCAACCGTGGTATAGGCCGGCAACCCGGAAGCAATATCCACTTCCACTTCAACCATAACCGCCTCGATACCAATGATGGCACTGCTCAGCACTTTTGCCAGCATAGCTGCTCCCCGCAACGGGTCGGACCATATGCGTTGGTCGTCGAACAAGGTCCAACCTGTTGTATTTATATAGATTAATTTTGATTACAGCCGCGATGGGCAGCTTGGCATCCTTGCAGTTCAGATGCCGTTATCAGGCGGAAAATGTACGGTGAGGACCGTTTGACGCGCAGGAGGGCGCTACCGCCGAATTGCCGGCCGGAACAGCCTGACCAGCCGATCAGTGCGGCAACCATATCAAATTGACCGGACGCGGGCAAATTAATTAATCCCAGCCGTCTGGAAACCACAATTAAATGGCGGGTTGATTTGACATTTGCCTGTTTTTGTTTATTATAGGGCCTTATCCGATTTAGGCTAGGTGCAGGCGGAATAATATAAGACACGTACCGGACGAAATCACGGTGACAAGCGCGCCCATTTCGTTGCGGATCAGATAGAAAATCATGTCCATGCAAACCAACCAGAGAACCGTGGCACGGTCAGTGACCTGCAGCGGTATTGGTGTCCATTCCGGTAAAACCGTCACTGTGACCATCAAACCGGCACCGGTCAATCACGGGATCCAATTTGTACGTACCGACCTGATGGACAGCCCCGGCATTGCCGCCCGCTTCAACATGGTCGTGGACACGAGTTTGGCCACGGTCATCGGGTACAACGGTTTCATCATCTCCACCATCGAGCATCTCATGGCCTGCTTTACCGGGCAGGGAATCGACAATGCCCTGGTCGAACTGGACAACTACGAAATGCCCATCATGGACGGCAGCGGGGGACCGTTTGCTGAAATCATCAGCTCGGCCGGCGCGGAGGATCAGGCCGGCGCGCGCTGCTTTTTTGTCATAAAAGAGCCGATTGAAGTGGAGAGGGACGGCAAGTTTGTGGGAATCTACCCTGAATCCACCTACAAAATCACCTACACCATCGATTACGACCATCCGCTTATCGGCCGCCAGACCTGCACAGTGGATGTCAACGACGGAACATTTGAAACCCAGATCGCCCGGGCCCGCACCTTTGGATTCCTGGAAGAATATGAATTGATGAAGCACTACGGCCTGGCCCTGGGGGGCTCGCTGGACAATGTTCTGGTCGTCGATGAGGATGATGTGGTCAACCCGGGTGGATTGAGATACCCGGACGAATTTGTCCGCCACAAAATTCTCGATTGTATCGGTGATTTCTCACTGCTCGGCATGCCCATCCTGGGGCATGTCGTCGCTGAAAAGTCAGGTCATGCCTTTAACCACGAGTTTTTAAAAACCTTCTTCGAGAAGAAAGACTGCTGGGCAACCGAAACAATCCACCCCCCCGAAACCCGACCCACCCAACCGAAACAACTTGCCATTTAAGCTAAATTCCATTAAATATCCGGTATATCTGAACCATTTTGAACAGCACCAAATATTAACCCGGGTAACCTTATGCCAGCTGGTTCAAACCGGAAAATCGTCATCCTGCTGCTCGTCCTGACCCTGCTGACCGGCCAGGCAGTTTTCGCCCAGGAAGCACGCTTGACCGATGTCATCGTGACCAATACCCGCGATGACTTGCTGGTTTACCTGACCGTGGAAGGTGCTTTTACAGAAGAAATGGAAAACGCCATCAAAAGTGGAGTGGCGGCCACATTTTCCTTTTTCGTCAACCTGTACCGCACCCGGAACTGGTGGCTGGATAAAAAAATTGCCGAACGCACCATCACCCACACCATTAAATACGACAATCTGAAGAAGAAATATCGGATCCAACGATCCTGGGAAGCGGAACCCCACATTACCCAGTCTTTTTCAGAAGCCAAAAAGCTGATGACGGAAGTCGACAGTCTAAACCTGATTCCCCTGGCCGAACTTCAGAAAGGAACCGCTTACCAGATACAGGCCAAAGCCGAACTCAGCAAACGCACCCTCCCGCTAAAACTGCACTATGTGGTTTTCTTCATGTCTCTCTGGGATTTCGAAACAGATTGGTACTCCATCTATTTTATTTATTGACAGGCGACGGTGAGCGGATTTGCCGGATCAGAACATGAGCCAGAACCTTAGCGACAGCACCCCGACTACCAGACTTTCTCCCGAGGAGCGTCGACGTCGGAAACGGGAAGCCATCATCATTGTCGTGGCCATCGCACTCGTGGCTTTGCTGACGTTCATCGAAAGCCGGGTCATTCATTTCGGCCCCGATCTGCCGATCTCCAACACCATCTTGATGTTTATCCTGATAAACATCAACCTGCTGCTGCTGATCCTGCTGTTGTTTCTCGTGTTGCGCAACTTGGTAAAGCTGCTCTATGACCGCCGCCGCAAAGTGATGGGCGCCCGGCTGCGAACCCGGCTGGTAATTGCCTTTATTGCCCTGACACTGCTGCCGTCCACGGTGCTGTTCTTTTTCTCCATCAACTTTATCACCAACAGCCTCGAATTCTGGTTTAACGTGCCCATTGAACAGGCCCTGGAAAATTCGATCCGCGTGGGTCGCAGCCTCTACAATCGGTCGGAAGCGAACAACCTATTTTTTCTTGAGCGGGCCGCCTACCAGATCAAAACCAAGAAAATGTTGGGCGCTAAAAAGCGCAAGGCCCTGAACAACTATATCCAGGTGGTACAGCGGGCTTTCAACCTGGATGCCATCGAAGTGTACGACATCAACACCAAAAGAATAACTTACGCCATCACACCTGAGCTGGAGGAAGTGCCTTTCAATCCCGTTTCTACAGACGACCTGCGCAAAGAGATGATGCCCAATGGAGTGCGCAGCATCACGGAAACGTTACCCAACGGCGAGTTTGTACGTACGATCGGCACAATTCCCTTTAAGAGCGACCTGGCCAAAGCCGATGCGCTGTTGGTCATTTCTGTCCTCATCCCACCGGCCATTGCGGAGAATTTGCAATCCATATCCAGTGGAATCGAGGAATATCAGCAGATCAAACTGTTGAAAAAACCCATTCAGATCTCCTATTATATCTCGCTTTCAATTGTCGCCCTGCTGGTTGTCTTCTGCGCGATCTGGTTTGGTTTTTATCTGGCCAAGACCATTACCATCCCCATCATGGATCTGGCGGACGGTACCCGCAAGGTAGCCGACGGTGACCTCAGCTTCACCATCAGCATGGCTGCCGATGATGAGATTGGATCCCTGGTCGACTCTTTTAATAAAATGACCCAGGACCTGCGGGTGGGACGGGAACAGCTGGAACATTCGGCCAAACTGTTGAAAGACCGCAACGTTGAAATTGAGGAGCAGCGGCAGTTTCTATCGATCGTACTGCGCAACGTTTCCGCCGGGGTGGTAACCCTGGACGCCGAGGGTGTCGTCACCACCATTAACAAGTCGGCTGAGCGAATGCTGGCTCTCGAAGCGGCCCGAATTTTGAACCGCCCCTTCTACGATATTCTCACCGACCAGCACCTCAACCTGGCTCGGGAAATCATGGACATCCTGACGCAGGGCCCGCAGGATGCAGTGGATCGCGCGATCAAGGCAACTGTCAACGGCCAGACCAAAAGTTTTCTGGTAACGGTAAACGCGTTGAAGGACGATGAAAACCGCAACATTGGGGTCGTGGTGGTATTTGACGATCTCACCGAGCAGGAGCGGGCCCAGAAGGTGGCCACCTGGCGCGAGGTCGCCCGCCGGATTGCCCATGAAGTGAAAAACCCATTGACCCCCATATCCCTGTCAGCCCAGCGCCTGAAGCGTAAATATGTTGAGCAGATAGAGGACCCGGTCTTTGAAGAGTGCACCCGGATGATCATTGACCATGTAGACCTCATCCGCAACCTGGTCAATGAGTTCTCCGCTTTCGCCCAGTTTCCAACGGCAAATCCGACCTTGTGCAGCATTGGCAGCATCATTGAGGAGACCCTCACGCTCTATCGCGAAGGGCTGGACCAGGTGGCGTTCGATTTCAGGGCTACCGAGGATATCCCCGAACTGAACCTGGATCGCCAGCAGATCAAACAGGCCATGATCAACCTCATCGACAATGCCGTGGCAGCCATGGAAGAAAAGGGCCATATCACCATTGATCTATCGCACGATGAGATTTTGAAGATAGTCCGCATCGAGGTGGCTGATGACGGGCCGGGAATTCCCGATGAGGACAAAACCCGGCTTTTCGAGCCGAATTTTTCGACCAAGCGCGCGGGCATGGGGCTCGGTTTAACCATTGTCAGCTCGATTGTCCTGGACCATAACGGCCGGATCCGGGTACAGGACAATCACCCCAACGGGTCGAAGTTTGTTATTGAGTTACCGGTGGATATCAATTAGTGTCCGTTCACAAGCGGCGTCTTTTAGTCCACAGCGGCGTTTTCGCTCTTGTGAAATCCTCAACATAGCATCAGCTATGCCTGCGGTTTCAAAAGCGCTCAGGCCTTGCTCTGAACTAAAACCCACCCCTTGTGAACGGACACGCGGGAAAAAGCGGCGTCTTTTAGTCCACAGCGGCGTTTTCCAGGCTTCGCCTTAGGCTACGCCCGGCAGGCGCCCTTGTGAGCACGCAGTGAAGCTATAGCGCTATCCTCAACTTAGCATCAGCTATGCCTGCGGTTTCAAAAGCGCTCAGGCCTTGCTCTGAACTAAAATCCACCCCTTGTGAACGGACACGTGTGAAAAAGCGGCGTCTTTTGGTCCACAGCGGCGTTTTCCAGGCTTCGCCTTAGGCTACGCCGGCAGGCGCTCTTGTGAACGCATACAGAGCATAATAAGCGGGAAAAGGAGTTATGTAGATGTTCCCTTCGATATTGATTGTCGATGACGAAACCTCCATTCTGCAGTCCCTGGGGGGTCTGCTAACCGACGAGGGGTTTGAAGTGATCGCCGCCACCAACGGCTATGAAGCCCTTAAAATTATCGATGCAGAGTCACCCGACCTGGTTCTGCTCGATATCTGGATGCCGGGGATTGACGGCATTGAAACCCTGAAAGAAATAAAAAAGTCGCACCCCATCCTGCCGGTCATCATCATCTCTGGGCATGGCACGATTGAAACCGCCGTGCGGGCCACCAAACTGGGGGCTTACAACTTTATCGAAAAACCGCTATCGATCGATAAGGTAATCGTCACCATTAACAATGCCCTCAACTTCAGGCGGCTGGAAGAAGAAAATCAATACCTGCGCAAAAAAACCCTGGAGAAGAACTCCATTACCGGCAGTAGCCCGGCAACCATCGAACTTAAAAAAGAGATCTCCATTGCCGCCCCTAAAGATGCCTGGATTCTGATATCCGGTGAAAACGGCACCGGCAAGGAACTGATCGCCCGAACCATCCACCAGCTCAGTTCACGGGCCCAGAAGCCTTTGATTGACGTCAACTGCGCCGCCATCCCTGAAGATTTAATAGAAAGCGAACTGTTCGGGCATGAAAAAGGAACCTTCGAGGGAGCCGCCACCAAAAAACGCGGTAAATTCGAATTGGCCAACGGCGGCACGTTGTTTCTAGATGAAATCGGCGATATGAGTCTGAAAACCCAGGGCAAGATTCTGCGGGTCCTTCAAGAGATGCAGTTCCAGCGCGTCGGCGGCTCTCGGACGATCAATGTGGATATCCGGATCATTGCGGCTACCAACAAGAATCTGGAAACTGAAATTCAAAACGGCACATTTCGCGAAGATCTTTACTACCGGTTGAACGTGATCCCGATCAACGTACAGTCCCTGAAGAACAGGCGGGAAGACATCCCACTTCTGGTAGAAACGTTCATTCGGGAAAATGCCCATGAAAATCTGGGGCGTGAAAAGACGCTTACCGACACCGCCATGGATAAACTGTGCGGCTATAATTGGCCTGGCAATGTCAGGGAGCTTAAGAATCTCGTTGAACGCCTGATGATCATGGTCGAGAACGATACGATCGACATCACCGATCTACCCCACCTGGGCGGGGCCCCGGCAGCGGAGCGTGGCCTGTCGGAACAAGGTCGGTTGTTCGCGATCGAAAACCTCAAGGAAGCCAAAAAAGCCTTTGAGAAGGCCTTTATCCAGAGCAAACTAAGCGAGCAGGACAACAATATCACCAAGACCGCCGAGGCCATAGGGGTCGCCCGCAGCTACCTGCACAAAAAGCTCAAGAGTACTTCATAACAATCAGGCTTGGAGGCTGTAGGCTTTTAGGCGTTAGGGAAACCCCTTTATTATTTTCACCGTAGAAAATCGGTCCTACTTCGACTGATCATCAGCACTTAGAAAAACGCGTAGATATAACAGTCAACCTAACAGCCTTCAGCCTACAGTCTAAACACCTTACAAACCCATGCGCATCATCAGTGGAAAACTGGGTGGTCGCAGGCTGGTTTCCCTTCAGCGGCCAGCGCATCCGACCCACATCCGACCGGGTAAAGGAAGCGCTCTTCAACATCCTTGCCGAGCAGGTTGCGGCCGCAACAGTCCTGGACCTGTTTGCGGGAACCGGCGCCCTGGGCATTGAGTCAGCCAGCCGGGGCGCCCGGATGGTGGTCAGTATCGACAACAGCCGCGACGCCATCCATACCATCCAGAAAAATGTGCACCAGCTGGCCCTCGAAGATACCATCCGGATGATTAAATGGGATATCGCCCGCAACCTGAGTTGTATCCAAACCACCGACCCGTTGTATGATCTGGTTTTCATGGATCCACCCTATGAGTGGGGTTTGGTCGGAAAGGCCCTTGACAACCTGCACGCGAGTCACAGCGTAAAACCCGGCGCTACGCTGGTGATCGAGCACTCGCACCGGGAAGAACTCCCGGCGGAGAGGGCTTTCTTGGAAATATCGGATCAACGCAAATATGGAAAAACGCTTGTCTCGTTTCTGACATATGTGGTATGAACGCCATCAAAATAGAAGCTATCCTAAAAAAGCCTTTTGGCCCGATCTCGGCGTTGGGCGCTCATATCAAATCCTCGAAATACCTGATGTTTTCTTCCGGTTTGATATTCGCAACCACCTTGACCTTGAACCAAAATTCTTCTTTGAGATAGTTTCTAGTCATCTCTTAGGTTAACAGTCGGCAGGCGCCACCACACGATGAATCTTTAACCAAAGGTTACGCCATGGAACGTATCGCCATCTACCCCGGCTCCTTCGACCCGGTCACCAACGGCCATCTGGACATCATCGAGCGCGGGCTTAAGATCTTCGATAGAATCATCGTTACCATTTTGCACAACCCGCAGAAGAAGACGCTTTTCTCCCTGGCGGAGAGGATCGAACTGCTGGAAACCTGTCTGGCTGATTGCGCCAATGTAGATGTGGCTTCTTACGACGGCCTGCTGGTTGATTACGCTGAAAAACGCCAGGCCCATGCGATCTTACGGGGCATGCGCGCCGTCTCCGATTTTGAATACGAATTTCAGCTGGCCTTGATGAACCGGAAATTGAAAAAAGAAATTCAGACAGTTTTCTTGATGACCGGTCTGCGTTGGATTTTTACCAGTTCGTCCATTATCAAGGAAGCGGCCCAGTTTGGCGGTGATATCGACGATATGGTGCCGGCGGAAGTCAACCGCAAACTGATGGAAAAACTAGGAACGAAAAAGTAATGAACCCTGCCCCTAAGCGTCAGGTTTCAGGCTATCAGGCCAAAGACTGAAGGCAGAAGAAGAATCTTAAAACCAATCTGACCAAATTGCTTACATTGAAGACAAAAGCTGCGCTGAATCGGATGAGCCCTTGTTGTATTTGTTTTTTATCGCTTGCACCTTCATACTTCGGACTTCAGTCGTCGGACCTGACCTGATCCCCAGCCGCCATCCTCTCCAACCAGAGAACCACTGCAAACCCCACCCCGGCCAGCCCGATTGCCAGAAAAAAAGCGCCGTCAATCGCTTCCGGCAGCATATTGCGAACCTGGATGACATGTTCCTTGCCGCGGATGATCTTGGCTTCCACCACTTCTTTCCAGGGCCAGATCCGGGGTAGAGATCCCGCCATCAGGCCGGTGAGAAACGCAATGGTCAGATTGTAATACCGGTTCAGCAATAGATTCAGCACCCGGGCAAACGCCGTCAATCCAACCAGACAGCCAGCGCAGAAGATCATGATCGTAATGAAATTGTCGACCAGGAAGGGGTTTTTCAGACATCCGGTAATAAACTCGTATTTTCCCAGAATCAAGAGTATGAAGGCACCGCTGATACCCGGTAGAATCATGGCGCAAATAGCCACCAGCCCTGAAAAGAAGATAAACCCGGCGGTTTCCGGGGTGGCGACCGGGACTGCATTGACAATCAGCCAGGCCAGCAAGCCGCCGGCGATAAAACTGATACCGGTAGGCACGGACCAGCGGGAGACATAGCGGCTGACCACCAGCACCGATGCAACGATAAGGCCGAAGAAAAGACTCCAGATGAAGACCGGGTGGGTATGCAGCAGGTAGTTGACCAGCCGGGCCAGGCTGATGATCGCCACCCCGATCCCTAAAAACAAGGCCAACAGAAACCTCACATGCAGCGCGGCCAGAGCACCTTTCAAATCAAATTTCAGCAGCATGGCGGCCATCTTCGTGTCGGCCGACTTAATGGCCTGCAGCAGCTGCTGGTAAATACCCGTAATCAATGCCATGGTTCCGCCGGAGACCCCGGGTATGATATCAGCGGTCCCCATACACAAGCCCTTGAGGGTCAGCAAACCCGCCGCCCGCACCGTCCGCGGCCCCGGACTGGCCATAAACGCTTCTCTCCAAGTCAACTTCTCATTTTCCATATACATCCAGTTCCCTTAATTAGAAAAACAAAATCTACTGTAAGAAAGGCCGTCGAGAGCCATACAGGGGAAGATCATTCAGAGGTGTCAGGAGGTTTACGCCAGCTTTTGTCCCCCAAAGCCGATTGCTTTACATGCAAAAGGGCGCCTGGGCACAGGTGGTAGATTTTGGTTCAGGGCAAGGCCGCAGCCTTCTTTGCAACCGGAGGCGTAGTTATTCTACGTCGAGGATTGCAAAGAAGCGAGAACGCAGCCCTGGGCCAAAATATGCCGCCTGTGCCCAGGCGCCTATTCGTGCCAACCGTGCTCGCCGATCAGCTTGACAAACCGACACCCCCCCATCTTGGTCTGATGAATCCCATCCTCGTCCCGGTACAGTTTGACCAACTCCTGCACGTGTTGGTCGCCGACCGGCATCACCAGCCGACCGCCGACCGCGAGCTGTTGTACCAGAACGGACGGAATCTCCGGAGCACCGGCCGTCACGATGACGGCATCGAAAGGGGCCTGGTCAGACCAACCGGTGGTTCCGTCCGAATAGCGCGTGACAATGTTGTGGTATTGCAACCGGTCAAAAAGTGCCCGGGTGCTGACAAACAAGGAATGGATGCGCTCAATGGTATAGACCCGAAAGGCAATTTCAGCAATAACCGCCGCCTGGTACCCCGAGCCGGTTCCGATTTCAAGCACCCGATCATCCGGGCCCAGTTGCAGGGCCTGGGTCATCTCGGCCACGATATAGGGCTGGGATATCGTCTGTCCGGCCCCGATCGGCAGGGGGTAATCGCCATAGGCCTGATCCATCAGAGCTTCACTCACAAATAGATGCCGCTGCACCTTTTGCATGGCGTCCAGAACAGCCGGATCCGAGACCCCCCGGGCCTCGATCTGCTTTTTAACCATCGCTTCGCGCTGACGGCGATATTTTAAGGGGTCTGTTTCCATGCTCCCATGCATTTTTGTCTGGTTGCCCCCGGAGACCTATATGAACAAGCCGGGCCGGCCAGATTGGCTCGTCAGCCATGTCAAGGGGGCGCTGCCTTGGTTTCTAACAAATAAGCCACTTTTCGTCAACTGCTCAAATCCCTTGATTTTTAAGAGAAATTTGCAGATAATGGGCCATCTAACCGACATCCGGAAAATCGAATAAGCAATTCGTCCTGGCAGATACATAAATGGAAACCTCGAAACATATTATCATTTCAACTATTCTGTCGGTAATCATCATTTTTTTGGGCACCGCGGGATACATGCTGATTGAGGGTTGGAATTTTCTGGACTCCCTCTACATGACAATGATCACCATCTCCACCGTGGGCTTCATGGAAGTGCAGCCCATGGGCGACGCGGGACATCTTTTCACGATATTTCTCGTAATTTTTGGAGTCGGGCTAACGCTATACGTGGCCGCCGCAGTGGTTCAGTTCATGGTGGAGGGCCGGATACGGATCATAATGGGGAGGCGCATAGTGGACCGAAAAATCAGTCATCTCAACAATCACTACATCGTCTGCGGCTACGGCCGTATCGGCCGGGTGCTGTGCAACAAACTTCGGCGCGGGCCGGTGGGTGTGGTGGTCCTGGAGCAGGACCGGGACCTGATCCCCCAGATGGACGAGGACAAGGTCCTGTATATCAGTGCGGACGCCTCGGCTGAGGAAACCCTTTTGAAGGCCGGTGTGAAAAAGGCCAAGGGCTTGATATCCGTCCTGGCCACGGACACCGACAACGTTTTTCTGGTGCTGACCGCCCGGCAGCTGGCCCCGAAACTGACCATTATGGCCCGGGCCAGCCGGGAATCCTCTAAAAAGAAGCTGCTGGCCGCCGGGGCCACCTCGGTGGAATCCCCCTACGAAATGGGCGCCCTGCGCATGGCTCAAAAAATACTGAGCCCCACGGTCACCAGTTTCCTGGACTTGGCTTTCGAGCACAGCCACAAGGAAATTCAGATGGAAGAGATCCCGGTGTTGCCTTATTCGGAGTTGGCCAATGTCATGTTGAAGGACTCCGGTATCCGCCAGCGCTTCAACCTGATCCTGATCGCCATCGAACTGGAAGGCGGGGAGATGCTTTTCAATCCCTCATTTGATTACGTGATCAAACCGGGTGATACCGTCATCGCAGTCGGCGAAAAGGGAAACCTGCGCAAACTCGAAGCCATTCTGAGTCCGGGCGGGGTATCGGCCACAGAAAAAACTTGACAGCCCGCCGGGTTTAACTATAGGTTGCGACGACACAGGAAACTGAAGCGATGGAACGAAACGTCAACAAAGCAGCAAATATTGAAAACGCCCGCTGGTGGTGGTGGCAGAAAAGCGTCAACTGTCCTGCCGGCGGACTGTAAGCTCGAATAAAATACATTAGAATTTCGGGACCGTGGCAAGACAGGCCACGGTCCTTTTTTTGTTTTGGGGCCGTGGGAAACTGCGGCCCTTTTTATTTACTTGGTCGCCACGAATAATCATGGCGACGACGCTTAACCAGGCAGATAAGAGGATATATGCAATTAAGTCAATTCCCCGCAAAAGAACAATTTGAAGCGCTGGCTGCCCGGCACAACGTGGTGCCGGTGTGTGCCGAGATCCTGGCCGATACGGACACGCCGGTATCCCTGCTGCGGAAATTCTACACCGGCAGTGGCCCGGTATTCCTCCTGGAAAGTGTGGAGGGGGGTGAACGCTGGGGACGTTATAGTTTTTTGGGAACCTCGGCCCGCAGCCACATCCGGGTTTTCGGAAGCCACGTCGAGGTGACCTCCCGGGGTAAGTCCCAAAGGATCCCCCACGACGGCGATCCGCTTAAAATCCTCAAAGACCTTTCAACCGGATTCGACCCGGCCAGTGTTCCCGGCCTGCCGCGGTTCTGGGGCGGCCTGGTGGGCTACATGACGTATGAAATGGTGAGTTTTTTTGAAAAGATCCCCAACCGGCTGCCGGACACAACGGCGCTGGCCCATTTCATTCTCCCGGACGAACTGATCATTTTCGACAACATCCGGTTTACCATAACCGCCGTGGCCATCGCCTTTATCGACGACCAAGACGATGCCGCGACAGGCTACCGGCGGGCAGCCGAACGGATCGAACACATGACCGCAACCATGCGCACCGGCCTGCCCGCCGATGAACAAGGCACCGGCGGCTCCAATGGAATGCCGGTAGCCAAAATCGCGCCGGGCATGTTCAAAGAAATGGTGATCCGGGTGAAAGACTATATCCGGTCCGGGGATGTTATCCAAACCGTGATCTCGCAGCCGTTTACCTGCCGGGCCCCGGATGATCTCTGGATGCTCTACCGGGCCCAGCGGTATATCAATCCTTCCCCTTATCTTTTTTTCATGCACCTGGCCGATACCGCCTTGGTGGGTTCATCACCGGAAACCATGGTGCGGCTGGAAAACCAGATTGCAACGCTGCGGCCCATTGCCGGCACCCGCCCCCGCGGCGAGTCGGAAAAAGCGGACCGCCTGTTGGCCGACGAATTGCTGGCCGATGAAAAAGAACGTGCCGAGCACCTGATGCTGGTCGACCTGGGACGCAATGACCTCGGCCGCATCGCCCAAACCGGTACCGTCCAGGTAACCGACCTGATGTTTGTGGAACGCTATTCCCACGTCATGCACCTGGTTTCGAACATCACCTGTGATTTGAAGCCGGAAATGGACGCCTGGGACCTGATTCGGGCCACATTCCCGGCCGGAACGCTGTCTGGGGCGCCCAAGGTAAGGGCCATGGAGATCATCGCGGAACTGGAAAACGCCCCCCGGGGTCCCTATGGCGGCGCGGTTGGTTATATTTCCTTCAGCGGTAACATGGACCTGGCCATCACGATCCGGACCGCCAGCGTGGAATCCGGAAAACTGACCATCCGCAGCGGAGCCGGCATTGTGGCGGACAGCGATCCGGAAAAAGAACTTCAAGAAACCGTCAACAAGGCCATGGCCATTCAGAAAGCACTTGAAATGCTAAAGTGAGGTTCCCCATGATCGTCATGATAGACAACTACGACTCATTTACTTACAACCTGGTGCAATACATCGAGCAGATGGAGCACCCGGTGCATGTGGTTCGCAACGATGCCCTCTCGATAGACGACCTGGAGAACCTGGCACCCACCGGCATCGTTCTTTCGCCTGGTCCCGGCCGGCCCGATACAGCCGGGATCTCTCTGGCCGCCGTGCAAACGTTTTCGGGCCGGGTCCCCATCCTGGGTGTCTGCCTGGGTCACCAGACCATCGGTCAGGCCTTCGGCGGCCGCGTGGTTTCCGCCCGGGCCCTCATGCACGGCAAAACATCGATGGTCACTGCCGACGGTCAGGCCCTGTACAAAGGGATCCGTAAACCGTTTCAAGCCATGCGCTATCACAGCCTGGCCATCTGCCGGGAAGATTTTCCGGATTGTCTGACCGTAACTTCGGAATCCGACGATGGTGAAATCATGGGCGTCCGCCACCGCAGCCACCCCACCGAGGGCATTCAGTTCCACCCGGAATCGATCATGACCCCGGTCGGCAAGCGGCTGCTGCGCAACTTTTTAAATTCAACTATAGGCGACCAATAACATGAACCCATCTCAAAAAAGTCTTTTGGCTCAAACTTCAGCCTTCGCTCAAGCTATGGCTAATAAACTCTGCTGGGAGCCTTGCTTGTCCGGCGTCTTGTGCGGCGTAGCCCAAGGCGAAGACGTAAGCTCGAAGAGCGTAGACGGGATTTTGAACCAGAATCCGTTTTTTGAGATAGGTTCTCATGAGGATAGCTTATAAATAGGAGACACCGCATGTTTAAAGAATACCTTAAAATGATCATCGCGGGAGTGGAACTGAACGAAGAACAGATGACGGAAATGATCAGCGCCGTGCTTTCCGGCGATATTACGGACGCCCAGATCGGGGCGATGATGGCGGCTCTGGCCACGCGCGGCGAGACCTACGCCGAACTGGCCGGCGCGGCCAAGGCCATGCGGCGCAAGGCCCAGCGCATTCAGCCGCCGGGAGCCATCGTCGTGGACACCTGCGGAACCGGTGGTGACGGTGCCCAGACGTTCAACATCTCCACCACGACCGCCTTTGTGGTCGCCGGCTGTGGGGTCATCGTGGCCAAGCATGGCAATCGCTCCGTTTCCAGCCAGTGCGGCAGTGCGGACCTGCTCGAGGCGCTCGGCGTCAAAATCGATACTGCCCCGGAAATCGTGGAAGAGGCCCTGCATGAAGTCGGCATCGGTTTTCTCTTCGCACCGGTCTATCACAGCGCTATGCGCCATGCCGCCCGGGCCCGTACCGAAATCGGCCTGCGTAGTATTTTTAATATGCTCGGCCCGCTGACCAACCCGGCCGGGGCCAACTGTCAGTTGCTGGGGGTCTACGCGCCGGAACTCACGGAGATGTTCGCGCGGGCGCTCTCACATCTGGGCGCCCGGCAAGCCATGGTCGTACACGGCCACGACGGCCTCGACGAGATTTCCGTTTGTGCCCCCACCCGCATATCAGAATTGAAGGACGGTCTGGTGAAAACATTCGACCTGAGCCCCCAGCAATTTTTCGGCCGCCTGGCCGAACCGACGGCCCTGGCCGGCGGTGATAGCGCCGCCAATGCGGTCATCACGCGGGAAATCCTGGATGGCGTCGCGGGCGACAAACGCAACATTGTCGTTATCAACGCGGCCGCCGCCCTGATCTGTGCCGGCCAGGCGCCGGATTTCCCTGCCGGAATCGAACTGGCCGAGGAATCCATCGATTCCGGCGTTGCCCGGGAAAAACTCGCCAGCCTGGCAACCTTCACTGCTGAAAACGGGTAACCGCCATGGTTCCAGACATTCTAACCCAGATCGTGGCCCGGAAACGCGCCGATGTCGAAAAAGCAAGGCATACGCTGCCGCTTGGTGAAATCCGGACCCGCGCCGCCGCAGCCGCCCCACCGCGGGCTTTCCTGGAACAGTTCACCGGTGAAAAGCAGACCGCCGTGAACATTATTGCCGAGGTCAAACGCGCCTCACCCTCCAAAGGTCCCATCCGTCCGGACCTGGACCCGGCCGCCCTCGCCGGGGCCTATGCCGCCGGCGGTGCTGCGGCTATATCGGTTCTGACCGACACGCCTTATTTCATGGGCAGCCTGGATGACATGGCGGCCGCAAAGGCGGCGGTCGGTATCCCTGTTCTTCGCAAAGATTTCATCCTCTCCGAATACCAGGTATACGAATCCCGGGCCCACGGGGCAGATGCTATCTTGCTGATCGTAAGAATCCTGCCTGCGAAGCAGCTGGAAGCACTCTTTCAGTTGAGCAACTCTATGGGAATGGATGTCCTGTTGGAAATCCATTCCCGGGCTGAGATAGAAATCGCCCTGGCCGTGGGTGCTCGCCTAATCGGCATCAACAATCGCAATTTGAAATCTTTCGAAACCGACACGCAAAATGCCATGCGCCTGGCTGATCAACTGGGGCCAGACTGCATACCAGTTGCGGCCAGCGGCATCCGCACCAAGGCCGATATCAAAGCGAACCTGGCGGCCGGCATCCGCAGCTTCCTCATTGGTGAGAGCCTGGTGCGGGCTGCTGACCCCAGCCGGTTGTTGCGGGACATGCTAAACGGGCAGGTGCAATGATGACCGAGACGGTCGCTGCGGGTATATTCACGGTCCAGCCCCAGGTTAAAATCTGCGGCCTGACACGGCCGGAGGAAGCCGTAGCCTGTGCTCGAATGGGAGCCGACGCCATCGGTCTGGTCTTTTTCCCTAAAAGCCCCCGCCACCTGAGCCCACCTCAGGCGCGGGACATCTGTCGCCAGTTGCCGCCCGATGTCACCCCGGTAGCCGTCTGTGTGGATATGCCTTCTGCCGACATATTGAGCCTGGCAGCCACATGCGGTTTCAGCACCGTCCAACTACACGGCCTGGAAACACCTCAAAAAGTTGAGCACTTAAGCCAGGCGGGGTTGCAGGTGATCAAGGCCCTGTTTGCCAAGCGGCGCCCTGGATTTGACCAGGCCTCGAATTACCTCGCGGCCGCGGCCCTGCTGGTGGAATGTGGACAGGGCGCCCTGCCGGGCGGTAATGCCGAGGTATGGGATTGGCAGCTGCCGCGGAAACTCTTTGAACAGCAGCCGGTCATCCTGGCTGGCGGCCTGGATCCCGGGAATATCCGCGCGGCCTTGCAGCATGGCGGTCCCGATGCCGTCGATGTAAGCTCTGGGGTGGAAGCATCTCCCGGCCGCAAGGACCTGGACAAGGTGAAGGCTTTTATTGACGTTGTCAAAGGGCGGGCGAGGGGGCGGCCGTTGTCCTTCGAAAGACCATTGCGGAAAGTGTTTTAGCGGAAGTTGAAGACCTTCAGAGTCCAAGTATTTTGTTGATAGCGTCGATGATAACCGTCAAGTCCGGTATGGGTTTCAAAAACAAATTTTCTGCTCCCATACCGATCGCTTTCAATTCACCCGGCAGCCGGTAATCGACCGAACCGGTGTGAATCAGAAATTTCATATCGGGTTTCATTGCATGGGATTTTAAGATCATGGTATCACCGCTGATGCCGGGCAGGCGCAGGTCGACAACGGCAATATCCAGGTCTTCGGATTCAACGATTTTCAGGGCCTTTTCAGCGCTATCAGCCGCAAACACATCAAATTCGTAATCATCCAGAAAATCCGAAAGGCTTTCCCTGATACCGGGTTCATCATCCACTACAAAAACCTTCACTGGTAATTCTCTGGTCATAAAACAGTCATCCCCTTGTTTAGCGCGCCCATATCAGTCGATAGTCTCTCTGAACCAATTTCCCAATCCCAGAGGTAATTTAGTCTGTTTATGGCTTTTTTACAATTTAAAAAATCGATCATTTGTCCAAAGTGACCAATTTTGTGATCAAATTCACCCTCACTGCCATAACGGAAACCGGCTTCAAGATCCTGTGCTCAAGTCGTATGGCGATCCCCCGCATTCAAGCGGATAGCGATCAATCCCCCCAATCCGGCAGGGATGATAAACCTGACAGGGGGATACAGTCGGCGGGATAAACCAACCGATGTCTTGCCCCTGATTCCCGGGAGTCTTAGATTCTCTACCGGTACATCTTGGCGCTTGCTCACCGGGAAAGCAAGAGCCGCTTCCAAGCTGTCGACCGCCGTCGTCGGATTTTTTAGTCCTCGAAAGAATCCTGGCGGTTTTCCCGGACGGCTGGTTCGTCATCTAAAATCAGGACAGTGGTTCCCGAACAGGCATACCCACCTAAACGTGTTAGGCTAACATTTCAAATTGGTTATCGGTATTATAGCGAAAAACTTTAGAAACTTTGAATACTTAAGAATCTTCACGGGGCGATTGACCCTTGCGTGGACAGGTTCGGCAGGGCCGGTCTAAATAGAACCTATCTTAATCCTCGGATAAACCCGCTTACGGTCTCAACACCGACCTCATTCACCAGGCGGATTGTCTGGGTGCCGATAACGGCAATATCGGCCCGGCCCTTTAGAAAATCGATATCGGCTTTGCTTTTGACACCGAAACCCAAAGCCAGTGGTAGACTGGTAGCCTGTCGGCAGCGCGCCAGGTAACGATCCAGGTCATCGGAAAAGGCGGTCTTGTCGCCGGTAACCCCCTTGCGGGCGACACAGTACATGAAGCCCCGGCCATGGGAAGCGAGGTACTGCATGCGCTCATCCGAAGTGGCGGGGGAAAAAATCAAAATCGGGTCCAGCTGGTTGGCAGCCATTCCTTCTAAATAGACGGCGCCCTCTTCCGGCGGCAAATCCGGCACGATGGCCCCCTTTAAACCATGGGCTGACATCGTTTGAGTAAACCGGGCCACCCCATGCCTGTATAATATGTTGTAATAACTCATAAAAAGAAACGGTATGTCGAAGGTGGCCGCGGCTTGCTGCGCAAATTCGAGACAGTCCCGGACGGTCGTTCCGCGGGCCAGCGATTTCTGATTGGCATGCAGGATCACCGGGCCGTCGGCGATGGGTTCCGAAAAGGGGATCTGCAACTCCATCAGATCCACACCGGCCCCCACCATTTTCTCGATAATGCGAAATGAACTTTCCAGGTCGGGATACCCGATGACAAGATGGGTCATCAGAAGAATTTCTTTTTCCTTTAGTCGATCTTTTACGTACGCTTCAAGCATGGTACCCCTCCGCTTTGGCCATGATGAATTCTTTCCACTGGGAATCTTCGAGGGCATCGGCCACCGTGAATATGTCCTTGTCGCCGCGCCCGGACTGATTGATGATGATGCTGTCATGCGCCGATACATCGGGTGCCTCCTGGAAAGCCCGGGCAAAAGCGTGGGCCGATTCCAGGGCCGGGATGAGCCCCTCCTTTTGCATGGTCAGCGAAACCGCTGCGACCACCTCCGCGTCCGTGGCAGCTTCGAACCGAACCCGGCCGCTCTCACTGAGGCTGGCCAAAATGGGTGAGACGCCCACATAGTCTAGCCCGGCGGCCACACTGTGCGTTTCCATCATCTGGCCATCGTCATCCTGTAGAAAATAGGTTTTATAACCCTGGGCAACGCCGATGCTGGCATCTTCTGAGGCCAGCCGGGCAGCATGTTCACGGGTGTCGAGTCCCCGGCCCCCGGCCTCGACGCCAACCAGCTGCACGCCGTCATCTTCAAAAAATTCGCTGAAAATACCCATGGCGTTGGATCCACCGCCCACGCAGGCATAAATTCGGGCCGGCAATGCGTCTTCGGCGGCCAGGATCTGTTGCCGGACTTCCCGGCCAATGATGGACTGAAACCAGGCGACCATCTCGGGAAACGGGTGCGGCCCACAGGCTGTTCCCAATACGTAATGGGTGGTGTCCATGTTGCTGACCCAGTCCCGGAAGGCCTCGTTGATGGCATCTTTCAATATGCGGGTACCTTCTTCTACCGGTACGACCGTGGCGCCGAGCTGTTCCATCCAAAACACATTGGGCCGCTGGCGTTCGACATCGACCGCCCCCATGTAAATGGTACAGTCGAAACCAAAGCGGGCCGCCATGGTGGCCGTGGCCACGCCGTGCTGCCCGGCCCCCGTTTCCGCAATCACCCGGGTCTTACCCATCCGGCGGGTCAGCAGGCCCTGGCCAATGACGTTGTTGGCCTTGTGTGCACCGGTGTGGTTCAAATCTTCACGCTTGATGTAGATTTTACCGCCTCCGAAATGCCGGGTCAGGTTGTCACAATAGGTTAGCGGCGTCGGTCGACAGGAATAGGTAGACATGATTTCTTCATATTCGCGCCAAAAGGCCGCGTCCCGTTTGGCCTCGTAAAAGACCTTTTCCAGTTCATCGAACGTAGCCACCAGAATTTCCGGTAAAAACGCCCCGCCGAACCGGTCATAGTACCCTCTATTATGCATGGGAAAATCCTCCAAGTGTTTGTGAAAAAACGAACTGGTCAGTCCGGCACAGCAGTTCGGAATAGATCGCGTTGCGGGACTGGGGAAAATGAATGAAACGTTGGACTTCCAGAACCGGTTCTCCGGATGAAAGTGCCAGCGCAGCGGTCTTAGCGCGGTTCGGATAAACGATCCGAAAGTTCTGTCTGCCCCCCCCGGGTTGCATGTAATAATGCTCGTCCACCAATTGCGACAGGGACATGGTGTCCTGAAACACCCGATCGATGCCCCGAAAAAGATCCGGGTGGAGCCAGATATCTTCGAGCACGACCGGTTGCGCCTCAACCGCTTGCAACCGTGAAAAAAAATAAGCCGCCTGCCCCTTGAACGGGTTCTCCGGTCCGCCGCCGGCTTTTTCCTGCAGGGTTACTTTTTTCAGCATTTTAGTACTCACCCGGATGCCCTTGGCCTGAAAAGAGGCACTGGTTCCGGCCAGGGAGAAAAGATCCACTTCCTCCGCACGCCCCAACACAAAAGTCCCGGCACCCCTTTTGCGGACCAGCACGCGCTTACGGACCAGAACATCCGTGGCCTGACGCGCAGTCGGCCGCCCAATACCGTATTCAGCAGCCAGCTGATGCTCCGATGGAATCCGGCCGCCGACTGTGTATTCGCCGCGGCGAATTTTAGCGGTCAATATTTCGGCCAGCTGATGATACAGTGGAACCGGTGACCGGTGGTTGAGCATGGGCACCCCCTCCCGTTACCCTGTATTAAAATCCCCCGGCATGCGGCCGGAAATGGATAAGCTTAAAGGGTCCAACATGAGGTTTGACCTACATCTTATTGGTAAAGTTGTCAAGACAAATTTGGGACGCTTGAGATCACCGCCCGGCCGTTGGGACAATAAGACGGCGTCCGGTTGGAAAAGATGCGTAAAATGTTGCCACACCGCATAATATGATCGATCTGCGGTGCTTTCAGGGGTTTAATTTCACGTGGGTTTATGATATAAAAGACCGTTCAAACCCGAGTCCGTTGCTCGAGTTGAGGCCGCCTGCTCTCGCCGGGAATCACACTCTTCGCATCCTCCAGGCGCTTCACCGTTAGGACGGCCGAGCTGTATTGCGCACAGTACCGCTCAACTCAATCTGGCCCTGTTTTTCTGCGAGGTAACGCATGCTGTCCGAGAGTGAACAGCACTACTTTCTCAAAGCCGCGAAAGCTTTCGGCCTGCGGATGATTGTTATCTCACCGGATTTTAAAATCCTGGCTTCGAACAGCAGTCCCGCGGGTATGCAAATAGGGGATACCATTGGCAAACTCTGTCACGAGGTGTTCTACGAACGACCGTCACCCTGCCTGAACTGCGCCGTGGTAGAGGCCGCAGCTACCCACAAACCGGCCTTGTGTACCAATGATGACGAATCCGAGGATTTGGGTAAAATTACCTGCTTCTATGCCTACCCAATCTTCGCGAACGGTGAAGTCGAAGCCTTTGCCAGCATGGAGTTCAACCTTCCCATCCATGGGGGGATCGAAAATCGCTTGCAGCGCACCAACATCATGCTCCGCAACCTGATCGAGAGTTCGGTGGACGCCGTTATCGCCGCGGACAGAAAAGGCAATATCCTGGTATTTAATGACGCCGCCACCAAAATTACCGGTTACAGCCGCAATGAAGTTTTAGAAACAGGGGATATCCGCGATATTTATACCGATGACCAGGCCTACAAAGTCATGCAGGATCTGCGCAGCGATGAACACGGCGGCCCCGGTAAATTGAAATCCTACCGGGTGGACGTCATGGGCAAGGATGGTCAAAAGATCCCCATCAGTCTGAACGCCTCAATCGTATACGAAGATGAGCGCGAGGTGGCCACCATCGGTTTTTTTCATGATCTACGCGAGGAGCTCAAGATGGAGGCCGAGTTGAAAAACACGCAACTGGAACTGCTGCAGTCAGAAAAAATGGCCTCGCTGGGCAAGTTGTCGGCGGGCGTGGCCCACCAGCTGAACAATCCCCTGGGCGGCATCACGCTGTACACCAACCTGGTCCTGGAAGATTACGAGCTGGAGGAAGAGGCCCGCGAGGATTTGCACCGGGTGATCAGAGACGCCGAACGCTGCCGCGACACGGTGAAGGAACTGCTGGAGTTTACCCGTCAAACACGGCACTTCATGAAGCCCAATGATCTCAACCAGGCCATCACCCGGACGCTTTTCCTGCTGGAACGCCAACCCCTGTTTCACAATATCGCCATTAAAAAAGACTTATCCGAAACCCTCCCCCTGGTCACCTGCGACCTGCAGCAGATGAACCATGTGATCATGAATCTTATCCTGAATGCAGCGCAAGCCATGGATGGCCGGGGAGCCCTGAGCCTCAAAACGGCTGCCAAAGAGGCCGGTAAGCGCATCCTCTTTGAAATCTCAGACACTGGCCCAGGCATACCCCCGGACATCCTGCCCCGCATCTTTGAACCCTATTTTACCACCAAGAAAGAAGGTCAGGGCACCGGCCTGGGCCTGAGCCTGGTCTATCGCATCATCGAAAACCATAATGGCCATATACTAGCCAAGAGCACGCCCGGAGAAGGAACAACCTTTACAATCGAAATGCCGGCTACCATTAACTTTTCTGGAGATGGAAACGATGACTGACGCACTCGACAGCATAACGATTCTGGTAGTTGATGATGAGCGGGATATCCGCGAAGGATCTGCCCGGATCCTGTCCAAGATGGGCTGTGAGGTCCGGACTGCGGACCGGGGCGAAAAAGGCCTCGAGCTTCTGGAGGAAAAGCCCGCCGCCCTGGTCTTGCTGGACATGAAAATGCCGGGCATGGACGGCATGGAAGTCCTGAAATTGATTAGACAGGATTATCCGGAAACCCTGGTGGTCGTAATCACCGGATTCGCCACGGTCGAAACCGCCATTGAAGCCATGAAGGCCGGCGCCTATGATTTCATCCCCAAGCCGTTTGAACCAGACCAGCTGCGCATTGTCGTCAACCGGGCCTGGGAAAAGATTCGCCTGAGCGCTGAAACCGAGCGCCTGGCTGCGGAACGGTTGCGGACCCTGGTCGATCTCGATACCGAGAAAAGCCGGATCCACACTATTTTGGCCTCACTGCCCAGCGGGACTGCCGTCACCGACACCAACGGGCAGGTCGTGTTGATGAACCCCGCCTTCAAGCGGCAGCTTGGTATCGCCGCCGATGCCGCCCTGGGTAGGTCGATCGGAGAGTATGTATCCGACACGGGCCTGAACGATCTGGTCATGGACATATCCCGGGGCCGGCATATCGATTATGACGATATACCGGTTTACGAGTTTTCTTTGGATAACAAACAGCACTTCATGGCTGCCGGGCGACCGGTACTGGGGGAGAACAATGCCTGTCTGGGAGCCGTTATCAGTATTACCGATATCTCTACCATGAAATCGCTGGACCAATTGAAGTCGGAATTCGTCGCCAAGGTCTCCCATGAATTGCGCTCGCCCCTGTCAACCATCCACGAGCAGTTGGCGGTGGTCATCAACGGCATCGTAGAAGTAGCCCCGGAAAGCGACCAGCAGATTCTCTCGCGGGCTAAGGAGAAAACATTCGGACTGATCTCGCTGATCAGTGACTTGCTGGATCTGTCCCGGATTGAAGAAGGCGCGATTTGCCGCGACATCCGCAGCATCCCCGTGGTCGACCTACTGACGAATATCGTGGATTTTCTCAAAGCCAAGTCGGACGCCAAGAATCAAACCCTGGCCCTGGAAGTACTCGCGAATGAAATACCTGAAATCACCGCAGACGCCATTGCCCTCGAGAGCGTTTTCGGGAACCTGATCACCAATGCCATCAACTACACCCCCGACGGCGGCGCTATTACCGTCAAAGTCGATATGGCCGGTATCAACATCCGGGTACAGGTTATTGACACGGGGTTCGGCATCGAAGCCAAGCATCTCGAAAATATCTTCGACCGCTTCTACCGGGTCAAAAATGAAAAAACCCGGTATATCACCGGCACCGGTCTCGGTCTGCCCATAGTGCGCGAATTGGTCTCTTCGATGGGGGGCATGGTGGATGTGGAAAGCACCCCCGGCCACGGTTCGACCTTTACGGTGCTGCTGCCAACAACTGGGTAGTAACGCCTGCCCTGCTACCGCCGGCGCGACAGTTTTCTTCGATAACGGGGTAGAGTTGGCTATCAATCTGAAAGTTAGCTGAACGGCATTATAAAAGCGTAGACTATCATAGATGGTCCACGCTTTTTTGTTTATCATTGTCATCAGGGACAATCGGTTCAAGTGTGCTTGCACCTTGACGCTCATTTAAACTGACCCGCCTTTACTCAACCGAGTTGACCCACCTATAGAATTATTCAATTCGCTCAAAGCAACCTATTTTCTTTGAAATCATAAACCAGGATCTTTTC
>Ga0126335_1000140_pt1 | contig 33486 bp, 23 predicted proteins | sample OlaspJWI45metaG_FD_108409 | JGI IMG/M metagenome (GOLD analysis project Ga0126335, IMG submission 108409) | Marine gutless worms symbiont microbial communities from Oahu, Hawaii - Olavius sp. 1 OAHU.JWI-45 metaG | ecosystem: Host-associated > Annelida > Digestive system > Unclassified | place... | reverse complement strand
GTGCTCATCCTGACGCGAAATGGGTAGCATGGCCTGCCTCCTATATTTGGGGTTGTTTCGTAGTATTGCAGGCCATTACTTAAAAATCAAGTAATAATTGATATAAGTTTCGTTGTAGGGCTACGCAGACCATAACTATTTCATGATTTCCAGAAATTTTTGCAACCTCAGTTCGCGGCTCGGATACCACTTCAGCACCCTGGAAGCATACGTGACCGACCGTTCGGGGGAAAACTACATCAAGTTTCAGTTTAAAGGGGGGGCGGCGGACTACAATCGTCGCCTGCAACGCGTGTTGTTTATCAAAAAATTGCTCGAAGATTTTGGCTTTCGGGTAGATATTACCGAGGATAATCTCGTGTCGCGGATTGACGGCCGCGAATCCGAGTTCATTATCGATCGTCTGCTGATCCTGGGTTATCTATCCCTGCACACGCGTCAAATAGATATGGTCATGACTAATCCTGCCAGGGTCAAATACTATGGAGAGAAATTCAGAAAAGAGATCGACACGCTTTTAAACGAACACGAGCGGCAATTCATTGTACAGCCGATTTTTGGTTGATGACCGCCTCTTTGAGATAATAAAACGCATCCTCTCCCTTAAACGGGGCCGGCTGTTCTCCGGCGCCGACTTTCTGATAGTACGCCATCTTTTCTTTATCAAAGCTGCCGATGGCCTGATCGATCAGCAGCAGTTCGTTATTCATCAGGCTGTACAGGGCCGCAGGACCGTAGACGATCTCACCGCTGTCTTTTTTCACCAGGGCGCCGTATATTTCATAATGGCGCACGCTGAAAGCTTTTGAGGGCGGGCGGTAGCCAAGTATTTCGGCCAAAAGTGCCAGGGACTCTTTTACGCCCTCGGCATAGGTGCTGTGAAGCGAAGCGATACCGTCCCTGGTAATGTCGGCGATGTCGGCGTCCGTGTAGGAAAGATCCAGTCCGGCGAGGCTTTCGGCCTGAATCCGCCGGACCGACTCATCCTTGCGACTGACAACCACATCCGAGTCGTTCAAGATTTTGATGACTTTGCGAATGCTCACCATTTCCTTTATCAGAGGGCTTTTACGCATGACCACGTCATCGATGGTGGCATCGTAAATGGTCAGATCATTGTCCAGGACCAGGATGAGTCCTTTATCCCGATCGGGATGGCGCAGATAAAGATCCAGATCGCGTTCCTGGCGCAACGTATAGTTGCCGAATTTGAGTAGCTTGCGCATGGCATCTTTGTCGACCTTACGACCGCTTTCATATGATGCGGAGGCTATCGAGTGGCATACCTTATCTGCCAGACGGTTGATCTCAATCTTGTGCAAAAGATTTTCTCTAAATGACATGCCGCCTCCCTTCAGTATTGCTGTTTCGATCCTGACGCAGCAAATTGTCATGTTGTTCAGGCAACATCAGGATTGATTGTCTTTAAGGTAACACAGGGCTGCCTGACTGTAAATGCGAACCAGCGGGTCACGCAATCCACTGCGGCCTGACAGGCACGGGCAGGTATGCGGGTACGATTGCATAATCGGCTGTCGGCTTGACCCCAGGTCCAATCTGAGGCATAGTGTGGCCGTTTTTAATTTGCAGATCGACACGGTTTGATCTTTTCTGAAACATTTAGCCAAAAAGAGGGACTGGAATGAGCGAAGTTGTTAAGGTTATTTATGGTGACAGGACCTACGAACTACCGGTTATTACCGGATCGGAAGGTGAGAAAGCGATCGATATTTCCAGATTGCGGCAGCAATCCGACCTGATCACACTCGACTATGGTTATGCCAACACCGGTAGCTGTTTGAGCGCCATTACATTCATGGATGGAGAGAAAGGCATTTTGCGCTATCGTGGCATTCCGATCGAACAGCTGGCCCAGCATTCCACCTTCATAGAAACAGCCTACCTGCTGATCAACGGCCGCCTGCCAACCCGCCCACAACTGAACCGTTTCTCGGTCATGCTCAATGACAACTCGCTGGTGCACGAAGATATGCGGGCTTTTTACGAAAAATTTCCCCGCGCCTCGCATCCCATGGGAATCCTGTCCTCGATGGTCAATGCACTGCGCAGTTTTTATCCGGAGCTCCAGAGCCTGGAAGAAGATATCAACATGATGATGACCCGCCTGCTGTCCAAGGTCCGGACCATGGCCGCGATGTCATACAAAATTTCGCGTGGGCACAAGATGGTCTATCCCCGGGCGGATCTGACCTATGGCGCCAATTTTCTGAACATGATGTTCGACACCCCGGTAAAACCGTACCGGATCGATTCGGATGTTGTAAATGCCTTGAATTTATTTTGGATTCTGCATGCCGATCACGAGCAGAACTGCTCTACGTCGGCCGTGCGCATCGTCGGCAGCGGACGGGTAAACCTATATGCGGCCATATCGGCCGGCATTGCCGCTTTGTGGGGCCCTTTGCACGGGGGTGCCAATCAGGCCGTCATCGAAATGTTAAGCGCAATTGCCGCCGGCGGCGGTGATACCAGGTCGTTTATCAAGCGGGCCAAAGATAAAAAGGATCCGTTCCGGCTGATGGGCTTCGGTCACCGAGTCTACAAGACCTACGATCCCCGGGCTAAAATAATGAAGAACATGTGTGACAGGCTGTTCAACAAATTGAACATCCAGGACCCGCTGCTGGATATCGCCAAGAAACTGGAGCGGGTCGCCCTGGAAGATGATTATTTTATCGATCACCATCTATATCCGAATGTCGATTTTTACAGCGGCATCGTGTTGCGTACCATCGGTATCCCGACCAATATGTTCACGGTGATGTTTGCCATCGGCAGACTGCCGGGTTGGATTGCCCAGTGGAAGGAGAGCATGGATGATCCCAACTGGAAACTGTGCCGCCCGCGGCAGATTTATACAGGGCCCGCATTAACTGATTACGTGCCGGTCGATCAAAGGCCGGCCGTTGATGCAACCGATTGAACTTCCGGACCGTTTTCAGCGGTCACACTTCAGTACCGCCCCGGTATATGGAAAAATTGCCTGTGCGAGATTAATCTGTTATACTTAGTTGCTTTTGCAATGATCAAATAGCGAATGAATTCGAAGGGATTTGGCCGAAATTGGCGTTGCCGAATAAATCATCGCCGCTGGCCTGCGAGTCAGTCATTTGGGTTTGGCGCCAGGGTTGCGCAGGCCTGCAAGGCAATCGGAAGATTAATCGCAAACCATGCTCATCGTACCTTTAACCGGTAAACTCAGCTGGCGCAATCCGCCGGCGATTACAGCCGTTATCATCCTCATCAACTGCCTGGTTTATTTTTTGTGGCAGGCCGATGACCTGCAGCGTTTATACAAGGCCGAATTGTATTATTTCGATTCCGGGCTGGCCCAGATCGAAATTCCGCTCTACCTGAAATACCGGACTGAACAGTCCGATGCCCCGCCATCCGCCGAAGAGGGTCTGGATGAAGCGGCCGTTGCCAGGGCCTTCCAGCAGATGGAAGCCGATGTTGAATTTCTGCGGCTGCTTCACAACGGCCGGATCGTGACCGGCGCTAATCCCCAATACCGCCACTGGCGGCATCTGCGCAGAAACTATAACCATATGCTGGAGGGCGTGGTGACGCTTCAGTACGGGTATCGCCCGGCGTATCCGTCCTTACATACATTTTTCACCTATATGTTTTTACATGGCAGTTTCGGCCATCTGCTGGGCAACATGATTTTCCTCTGGATCGTCGGCTGTGTGCTGGAGGTCGGATGCGGCCGGTTTATCTACATCGGGGTCTATGTTCTGGGAGGTCTTTTTGCCGTAATACTTTATGGGCTGGTCTATTCGGCCAGTACTGTGCCGCTGGTAGGCGCCTCGGGCGCAATCGCCGGTTTGATGGGCGCTTTTACGGTTCTGTTCGGTAAAAAGAAGGTCAGTATTTTCTACTCATTGGGATTTTATTTCAATTATTTGAAGATGCCGGCCATCACTTTGCTGCCGATCTGGATCGGTAAAGAGCTCTTCCAGCTTTTATACGGATCCGTGCGGCATGTTGCCTATGTTGCCCATATCGGCGGTCTGGTCACCGGGGCGCTGCTCGGGTTTTTCATCTGGCGATATTTCAAACTTTCAAATAAGGAAATCTTCTCAGAAGACCTGCGCGACGAGATTGCACCGCTGCTGGAACAGGCGTTTGAAAAAATTGGCGAGTTGGATCTGGACAACGCCCGGCTGCTGCTTTACCAGGTGCTGAAAAAGGACCCCGACAATCTGAACGCCCTGAACCATTTGTTCAATATTGAAAAACACGATGCCGACAACCAGCGCTTTCATGATGTCGCCAAAAGACTACTGATACGGGTCAGCGGCGATCTGACCGAATCCCAGCGGGCTTACGGCATCTATGCAGACTACCTGAAGCACGCATACCAGCCAAAACTTCCCGCCCCGCTGTATCTGCGTCTCAGCTCGGTCTGCATCGCTACCGGCCACCTTGATCAGGCTGCTAAAATTTTGGCGAACCTGATTAAAAAGCGCTCGGACCTGCCCGGCCTTTCAACCGCCTTGCTCAAGTTGGCCAATTGCTACCGGCAAACAGGCAACAGCCGGCAGTACGACAAATGCCTGCGGGTACTCACCAGCAATTTCCCCCAATCCCCGGAAGCAAAAATAGCCCAAAAAACAATCAATCAATAGCGACCTGGCCTGGTATAGTAGCTTTCATAAATATGTTCCTTTTAGATGGGCCGTGCATCAGTTGAAAAGCAAGCCGGAACTGTTATGGAAAAAGTTTGGAGTTCGGAGCCCGCCCTGGTGCTCAGGCGAAAAACGGGGTAGTTATGTCAAGATTATTTTCAATGCTCAGATAATTCGAGATTCGATCTGTACCCAGTTCTGGGCCAGGGCCCGCCCTGGTGCTCAGGCGAAAAACGGGGTAGTAATGTCAAGATCATTTTCATGGCTCAGATAATTCGAGATCCGATCTGTACCCAGTTCTGGGCCAGGGTTGTGGAAGCGCCAGCGCGCTGTCAAATATTGGAATCTTGAAACTGGAAATTTGAAATTAGGGAAAGGAATCCTATCTTTTTTGATTTTTCTCTGAGCGGGCGTGTAACCAATTTTTTTCCAGCTTTTTCAGATATGACTTTGCCCGGGGGATGATTTCATGGTCCGGAAATTTGGTGACCAGATGGCTTAAGATATTGCGGGCTTTATCGGGTTTCATCAGGCGACCATCTAAGATCTGGGCCGATCGAAAATAAGCCACAGGCAGCAATTCGCTATCCGGATAGGTTTTGATGAGCCGATTGTAGGCACCCATAGCGGCATTGTCTTTACCTTTTTCAGTCAGCCAGCCGCCGATTTTCAAAAGCGTGGCCGGAGTCGGCCTGAAATCACTTTTAATAGAAATACACCGGGCATAAAGTTGGCACGCCTTGGCCTTTTCATCGCAGCGGGTCAGAATATCGAGATGAATGGCGCTATGGGCCATAAGTTCCCGGGATCGCTTTGTGACCTTCAACAGGTTGTAATACCGTTGCGACAGTTTCAGATCCTGAAACCCTGTGTCCCGCGTGTGTTGCTGGATCAGCTCAATGGCTTCGTCCAGTTTGCCTTCGGTTACCAGAACGTTGAGCTGACCGAGGAGCGGATCCCTGGCACCTTCCTTTTTTAAATTTTCCTTCTCCAGTTCCGGATCCCGAAATGTTTCATAGTTGACTTCGTATCCGATGGCCTCGTGATATTGGATGATGACATACCCCATCAAATGATAGGAAATGATGGTGTAGTAGGATTTGGCGATGCCCAGCAGAAAAAAATACATTGACGGCGGCAGGGTGCTGAAAACATATCCACCGACCACGGCCGGCGCCAGAGCCAGCAGGAAGAGGAAAAAATACATCAGCAGATAACCCCACCCGATTCGCATGGCCAGCCGGATGAACAGCATCGGATTAAGCGCCTGCAGAAGACTATCGGTGGTGACCAGCAAAATGATCATTGCCGGAACGAAAAGAAGTGCTGACACCAGGAACAGCAGCGCCGGGGTATATCCGAAAATCACCGCCACCCGGCTGAAAATGAAATAGATGGCGATGTATATGCCCAGTTGCTTGAATACCTGGTGAAAGTCCGCCGAGATCGTCTGGATGCTGATTTTGGGGGGTACCAGATCTCCCTGGGCTGTTGTTTTGAGTGCCGAGAATGAATATTTGAACAGCACGCCCCAGAGCACTAACCGTACAACCTGACCGATGACCGGGAAACCGACCACCGCAAATCCGATCGATGACAGGATGATCATCAGCACAAGCGGCTGCAGATGAATCGGATACAGGAAAAACTTGGGCAGCCTGTTCCAGAAAGGATCGATTAGGTTGGCCGCTCCCACCCAGCGCGCTGCGACCATGCACCTAGGGCACAGATGCTGCTCCTCACCTTCGAACCCGATGCCATTTCTTTTACGATTAATGACGCAATTCGGGCAGAATGCCTGGTGACATTGCGGGCAGCGCCAATGCGCCAGTCTGGTCGGGTGATGGCTGCAGTATTCCTTCATGATTACCGCTTGGAAGTTTTTTCCTTTATTATCGCACGGTTTAAGCCCTGAAAGCAAACGCTGTCGGCCTGTCGGCCTGGCGGCCAGGTTGAGCCGGTTGAGCCCGTTGAGCCAGTTAACCAGCGATACCTGCTGCTAAACCGATCGAAAATAGATTCAGCTTGCAGATCCATAGCGTGGGTATCCCTGTAATCAATTCAAAAGACTAAACTGAAATACGGGCTCAACCGGCGCAACCGGCCCAACTTTGACGAAAAAAACCCGGGAGGGACAACCCCCCCGGGTTTTAGTTACGTCAGGTTGGCCGTTCGATTCAAAGTACTAGAAAAGACCGGATACCTTGCCGGTTTCCGTATCCACGTCGACCCTTCTGAAGGCCGGGTTGGAGCCGGTTCCGGGCATCAGGCTGATGGTGCCGGCGCAGGGGCACAGGAACTTGGCGCCGGAGTAGATCAGCACGTCACGGATCGGCAGTGACCAGCCCTTGGGAACACCCTTGAGTGTCGGATCGTGGGACAGGCTCAGGTGCGTTTTGACCATCATGGTGGCATAGTCGGCGTATTTGGGATCGTTTTCCAGCATTTTGGCCTTGGCTTCGGCTTCAGGCGTCCAGTTGACACCGTCGGCACCGTAGACTTCCTTGGCGACGGTTTCAACCCGATCGCGCAGTTTCATTTCCAGCGGATACAGGAATTTAAATTCATTTTCTTCATTGCAGGCATCGATGACGGCATCGGCAAATTCCAGGGCGCCGTCGCCGCCCAGTTCCCAGTGCTTGGATTCGGCACAGCGGGCACCGGCCGCCTCGGCGGCCTTGCGTACGACCGCACATTCGGCATCCGTGTCGGTGTAGAACCGGTTGATGCAGACCACCGGGTTGATGCCGGCTTTGCGGATCGTATTGATATGGTGCACCATGTTGGCGCAGCCTTTTTCCACCAGCTCCAGGTTTTCCTTGGTGTATTCTTCGGCCATGGCGATGCCGGGAACCACCTTGGGGCCGCCGCCATGCATCTTCAGGGCGCGGATGGTGGATGTCAGGACCGATACGTGGGGTTTGAGACCGCTGAAGCGGCATTTGACGTTCCAGAATTTTTCGAAACCGATGTCAGCCGCAAATCCACTTTCGGTGACATGGTAATCGAACAGTTTCAGACCGACGCGGTCGGCAATGATGGAAGACTGGCCCACGGCGATGTTGGCAAACGGTCCGGCATGGACCATACACGGGTTGTATTCGGCCGTGCACATCATGGTGGGGTTGATGGTGTTGCGCATGAAAGCGGTCATGGCATTACCCACTTCCAGGTCGCCGGTGGTAACCGCTTTGCCACTTTTGTCAAAGGCGACGGTGATGTTGTTCAGGCGTTGTTTCAAGTCGGCCAGGTCACGGATCACCGCCAGAATGGCCATACATTCGGAACCGACGGCAATGCCGAATTTGGATTGCATGGTAAAACCGTCAAAACGGCCGCCGATGCCGATGATGATGTTCCTGAGGGCCTGGGCGCAGTAGTCGATGATCCAGCCCATTTCGATGCGGGTGGGATCGATATCCAGGCGGCGCATCCCGGTCAGGCGCTGCAGCTGCTCGTCGTTGTAATTGCGCTCGTGTTGCATGCGCGAGGTCATGGCCACCATGGCCAGGTTGTGGGCGTTCATGATGTCATTGATGTCTCCGGTCAGACCCAGAGAGAATTCGGTCATCGGAATCAGCAATGAGTTTCCGCCACCGGCCGCGGTACCCTTGACATTCATGGTCGGACCGCCGGAGGGCTGCCGCAATGCGCCGCCGACGTTGACGCCGCGTTTGCCCAGACCTTCCATCAGACCGCAGGATGTGGTGCTCTTGCCTTCGCCCAGCGGGGTGGGGGTAATGGCGGTCACTTCGATGTACTTTCCGTCCGGCTTGTCTTGCAGACGATTGATGATTTTCAGGAAATCGAGCTTGGCCAGGCGCCCCATGGGCAGTATTTCATCTTTTTCCAGGCCCAGTTTCTCGCGCCAGTCGTCCGGCGTCGGCATGTTCTTTTCCGCCGCTTCCGAAATCTGCCAGTCAGCCATGTTTACTGCATCGTAAGCCATCTATCCTCCTCCTCTTATAGTTGGTTAATAATGTCGGAACCGGGCATTGCCTGTCCGGTTCGGGTATGGATTCTTACAATAACGGGTACAGACCCGTATTTTACGGCACAACAATCTCGAGATGAATACAGGCAAGCTATCTTTGAGTTCGAATGTATAGATGGGAAATTCACTGCGGACAATGCGTCACCAGACTTATTCGTTTTAACCGTATTGGGCATCTTATCCGATTTTGCTAAAACCTGCCACAGGCAGGCTATTATTGCTGTCAACACACCGGGATAACCCTTTAGCATGGACTTTCGGCTTTGGCAAGTAAATATGTATTGGATGTCCGTGGTCGGTTGTCAGGGGCCCGTGGTCCGTTTGCCCGTGACCCGTTAGCCCGTGATTGAAATTGGAAATTGGAAATTGGATTGAATGGGTTAAAGATTTAATTCTTTGGGCGATAAAATAGGATAAAAAGTATCCAATTTCCAACCTGAAGTAACGAATAAGGGCTAAAATTGTCGCCTCTCTGGAACAGTTGGACAAATACCGCTATTGTGGGCATAGCCGCTTATTGGGTCGGATTAACGATCGTTGCCGAGCGATAGATGCGGTACATAGTTTATTTGCCAAACCTTTGGCCACTTGTCGCCGCCGGTAACGTGAATTTGTGAAAAATGGGATCGTGATAGGCAAGCGCCCGGAATTGACCGCAGTCAGGTTGATCCGGAGCGTGGTCGGATGGCAAGAATTCAAAACGATGCGTCAAGATGGGGGTGCACCTGAAAGGTGATGAACGGATATTGGGTGAGAGCGACTTATCAAGGCCAGAAGTCTGGTGTGCTATTGGGCGTTAAGTGATCTGGGGCCCAACGGGACAGCGATCGATCGGTGTCCGGGTTTGAGCCAATCTGTGGTAAATCTGGCGGTTCAGCACGGGCAAAGGAAAGCTAAAGAGTCTCAGTATTCATTTGGATCAGAAAAACGCATTAAAACATAGGCCAATAACTCCCCGGATATCGAACAAACAGCCACGGCAGAGCATTGGATAGTGAGTCATCTTCAGCATGGTCAGGAGAAGGACAACGAGATACCAGGCGAGTAAATCAGCAATATGTGCATCAGTTGAATTTTTTTCAGATGGGTCGTTATTTTGACCGGCGGCCTGAAGAAATACCGCGCAGCAATCGGCCTAATATGTCCGCTCCTGTGACAATGCGCTTGTCATCGCCCCAGAGAAGAATAGTGTCTTTATGGATAACTTCGTCGTCGAGATCGTCGGAATCCCCTTCCAGAAAGTGCAAAATTTCCCCCAGCGGCAGATCGGATTGCGTAACGATAACTGGTCGATGACAAAAGGTCAGCGGATCGCAGGCGTTGGAATCAAATATGGCGGACCGCAAAAACCCGTCAGCATCCAGAAGGCAGACTACTGCTCCTTCTGAATCGGTTAGCACTACCCATTTGCGCCCCGAGGCCTGAACCTGACGCAAAAAAGGGTCATCCGGGTGTCGTTTAAATGCCGGAAAAACCGGTTTTCCTCCGTCTACCGCGATGGGTAGAATACTGTACGGATCAACAGGTTCACCCTTTTCCGAGATCGGCACGTCATCAAGTGCGAGAAAATTGATAGCGCCAACCCCTTCGACATGATCGACATCGGATCCGTCGGCGCCTATGTGCCGTCGGATAACCTCCTTTAAGTCCTTCTCCCTGAAGTAGTGAATACCCTCTCGTCCCAGCCACGCATCGAGAATAAGGGCGCAGGGTTTGGCCACTGGATATAGTAATACGCGGTAAATCCTCAGTATCGGTACAAACAGGGCCGCGGTTTTCATCGCATGCCTGGAAAAATAGGCTTGAGGGATGATCTCTCCCAGAAAAGTAATCAGGAATGTTGAAAAAAGAAATGCAGCGGCACCGACCATCACGGAATTGGACAGTAATGTGAGCAGCACGTTGATACCGACGTTTCCCCATAGAATGGTGGTCAGTAGCCAATTGGCGTCATCTCGGAGCGAGAGCACCATTTCTGCAACCCGGTTTCCGGCGGCCACTTCGACCTCTAACCTTAAACGGCTGATGCTGAACAAAGCCAGATTCAGACCGGAAAAAATGGCCGACTGAGAAATACAAAAAACGATACCCAACCAAATGAGAGGAACTGTTGCTATACCCATACTCACACCTCGCTTCCAGCGGTGAACTTGTTTCTGAATTATTAATAAATTATGGCATGGGTCCGCCTGCAGCAGCTATCCCGGATATTGCACCAGGCGGAGACCTTCATGGCAAGACGCACACCCTTAATTCAAAGGATCCATTATCCAGAATGGACTTTCCGGTTTCATTTCCTCACCCCTGCACCTGGTGCAGGCGGTAGTAGAAGCCCTGGCTTTCAATCAGCTGGGGGTGGGTGCCGGATTCGACGATGCGGCCATGGTTGAGAACAATGATGTTATCGGCATGGCGAATGGTGGACAGGCGGTGGGCAACGATCACAGCGGTCCTGTTTTTCATCAAGCGGTCTAGCGCCAGTTGGATCTGCATTTCGGTCTGCGAATCGATATAGGAGGTGGCTTCGTCAAACAGGATGACCTGCGGGTCACGGGCAAATGCCCGGGCGATGGACAGTAGCTGCCGTTCACCGCTGGAGATCGAAGATCCGCTTTCGGCCAGAACCGTGTCCAGTCCCTCCGGCAGGCTGTCGATCAGGTGCGTGCAGTTGGCACTCTCTGTAACGCTTTGCATCTCCTCGGATCCCATGCCGTTGGTGCCGCGGAAGATGTTGTCCCGGATCGATTCTGAAAAAAGAAAAGGTTCCTGCATCACCAGCGCCATGGCTGAACGGTATGCTGCCGGGGAAATCTGGCACATGTCCTGACCGTTGATCCGGATGATACCGGACTGTGGTCGATAGAATCCCATCAGCAGATTGATCAATGATGTTTTGCCCGAGCCGGTTGGTCCGACGATGGCGACTGTCTGCCCGGCTTCGATGGCAAATGAGACGTTTTTTAACACCTTTTCCCCGGCGATGTAGCTGAAGTCGACCCGATCGAGCGAAATTTGGCGGATACGAAGCGGTGCGGCCAATTCGGGCTGGCCAACCGCGGGTGTTATTTGTGAGCGCCGTTCGGTGTCCAGGATTAGAAAAATTCTTTCGGCCGAGGCCATGGCATTTTGCAGGATGTTGTATTTTTCGGCCAGGTCCCGGATCGGACGGAAAAACATCCGCAGGTAGGCCAGAAACGCCACCAGCGCGCCGATGCTCAGGCTGTCGGTCAGAATATTGCTGCCGCCATAATAAATGACGATGGCCGTGGCCGTCATACCGATGACCTCTATGGCCGGCAGAAAAACAGCCAGGATTCGAATCTGGTGCATACCGGCCAGATAATTCTCGTGATTCAGTTCGGCCAACCCGCTGTAGTTCTGTTCCTGGTGATTGAACATTTGGATAACTTTGATACCCCCGATGGTTTCCGAAAAGCGGGTGTTGATCTCGGCGATTTTGATCCGCAGGATGCGAAAGACGTCCCGGGCTTTGCCCGCAAACACCACCGCGGCATAAATAACCAGCGGGACCAGGGTGAAAACCGCCAGGGCCAGCTTCCAGTTTAAATACAGCAGCATGGCGGATATGCCCAGCAGCAGGAATATGTCTTTGAAGATAAAAGATATAAATGACGTGAACAGCTCGTGCATGTTTTGCACGTCATTGGTGACCCGTGTAACCAGGCGGCCCACCGGGTTGCGGGTGAAAAATTCAACCGGCAGGGCCTGAATGTGAGAAAACAGCGCCATTCTCAAAGCGTGCATAATCCGATGGCCGGTATATTCCATGATGAGTCGCTGGAAAAAGTTGAAAATAAAATTAGCCAGGACAATCGCCAAAAATGCCAGCGCAATTCGACCCAGTCCGGAAATATCACGGGCCCGCAGCCGGGCCTGTTCCACCCTGTTCAGCAGGTTCTGATTTTTCAGTGCGATTGCCACGCCACCGTCTCGGGCTTCAAACAGCTCAGGGTACTTTGCCACCAGCTTTTTAATCTCGGGATCCGTGATATCGGCCGTGATATACCGTTTTCTATTTTCCGATGAATTATCTTGCGCAGCTGCGGAAGCCTGCTGCCGGGGAACGATGTAGCTGTCGACCGCTGTTTTGGTCACATAGGGAACAGCCAGATCCAACAGGGTGATCATAACTACCAATCCGACCGAGCCGAACAACGCGGCTCGAAAGGACCTGATAAACGGGTACAGCCTTCGCAATAGTTTGATGTCGTAGGTTTTGCCAAGTTGCTGTTCTTCAAAATGACCGTAATCAGATTGCATGCTGATGCTCTTCCAGTTCTTGCAGCCAATAGCTTTTGGCATAGTATCCATCGTTTTCCACCAATTCACGATGGATGCCGGATTCGGCCACGACACCATTTTCGAGGGTGTAAATACGATCGGCATATTGAAGGGCCGAAATGCGGTGGGATACGATGACGATGGTTTGGCCGCTGTTCAGGTTGCGGATGCCTTCGATGATCTGCCGGCCGGTATCCATATCCACCTGGCTGATGGGGTCGTCGAGGATCAGGATCGGCTTGGGCCTCAGCAATGCCCGGGCCAGAGCCACGCGTTGTTTCTGGCCTCCGGACAGGATGACCCCTTTTTCACCGACAATCGTGTCGTATCCTTCCGGAAACGCCATCACCGTGTCATGCAGGGCTGATTTGCCGGCCGCAGCGATCATGTCGGCTTCGGATATGTCGGGCCGGCTCATGGTAATGTTGGCGCGGATCGTTCCGGCAAACAAAAAGGGTTCCTGGGGCACAAATGCGATCTGTTCTCTGAGATCAAAAAGGTGCAAGTTGCGCAGATCCACCCCGTCCAGCAGTACCCGACCACCCGTGACATCGTAAAGTCGGGGGACCAGGGCCAATAGCGTGGTTTTGCCGCTGCCGGGAGGTCCCACAATGCCTGTAATCCGGCCCCCGGGAAGGTGCAGCGACACTCCGGCCAGCGACAGCCGGTTATTAGCGCCATTGTAGGCAAACCTTACATCTTCGAACCGTATGTCGCCCTTTGCCCTTTTCAAAGCCCGGGCCTGTGGATGGTCCTGGATATCCGGGCGGGTTTGCAGGATCCGGTTCAACCGGTCAAGGGACGCGCGCCCGCGCTGGATCAGATTGGTGACCCATCCAAGGGCCATCATCGGCCAGGTGATCAGTCCCAGATAACTGATAAAGGCCACAAAATCACCCGGTGTTATGGTGCCCATGATTGTCTGGCGCCCACCCATGTACAGCACAATCGCCAGGCTCAAATTGGTTAACATCATTATCATGGGGAAAAAAGTACCCGTGACGGTCACCAGGCGCAGGTTCTCCTGCACATAGGCCGTGGAGGTGCTCTCTATCCGGGCTGCCTCGAGTGGCTCCCAGTTGTGCGCTTTTATAAGGCGAATGCCGGTGAAACGTTCCCGAAAGACCTCCGTCAACGCTGAAAATGCGCCCTGGACCGTCTGGTAGCGCCGGTGCATTTTTTTGCTGAAAAAGCGCGTGCCCAGGGCGATCATCGGCATCGGAATGAGCACCAGCAGTGTAAGGGTCACGTTGATGTAGGCCATAAAGATGATCACTGCTGCTCCCAGAACAACGGCATCGTTGATTGCTACCAGCCCCATTCCGGCTGCCATGCGCACCTGCTGGATGTCATTGGTGGCGTGGGCCATGAGGTCTCCAGTTTTGGTTCGATCAAAATAGGCGGGCGAAAGCGATTGGATGTGAGAAAATAACGTGTTGCGCAAGCCTTCCTCTACCCGCCTGGAAGTCCCCAGCAACAAACGCCGCCACAGATAGCGAAAAAACCCTATGAACAGCGCCAGCGCAACAATCTGGGCTGCATATTGCAACAACTGAAGGCTTTGGACCTGCAGGGCGGTCAGGTCGTCAACGGCGCTTTTGATGATTCTGGGTATCCACAGCTGCAGCAGGTCGACCACGATCAGACAGAGCATTCCGGCTGCAATGTATCGACGCCGTTCGATAAAATATGGTTTTATCAGATCCGTCGGACGCATGGTAATGAAGGGGGTCCTTCCCTGTCTCGTGTCCATCCATAGATAGTTGTGCGTGACAATGTTTCAAGCAATTCAATATAGGGTCGGTGATGTTAATCCGCAAGCATAATCATTTTTTTAGCCTCTATCCACCATTCCAATCGCCGGATAACGGTCATCGATCGGCAGCATCCAGGCCTGAATCTTTGCCCCGCGACACTGTAGCCGATGACCCGTCTGTAAAAGCACGGATTGAGGCGGTTGTTATCGGCCCGATTAAATGATCTGAAAACGGGCTGTTTCCAGGGTCATCCACTGTTTGACTTTATTGTCAACGGTTGTTACTAATACAGGTTATGGAATCAGGGGCTATCGTCGAATATATTGACAGTCAAAAGATATTGTGCGCGGTGGTGCTGGAAGTAAAAGACAGGCGCCTGCGGCTTTTGACCGAAAATAACCGTGAAGTAAACCTGGCTGCCAGCCGTCTGTTGCACAGCTGCCCGTCGCGTCTGGACCTGAAACAGGGTCGAGACAGGATAGTCGACACGCTCAAAGAAGTTTCCCTGCGCAGAGAAGAACTCATCGACCATGTAGATGTGAAGGAACTGTGGGATGTCCTGAACACCGAACAGGAATGGATCGATCTGGAGACGATGACAGCCTTTTGCTTCCCGAACAGTACCACCTCGGATCACCAGTCTGCAGTTGTTCGCGCGTTCTTCAGAGATAGACTTTACTTTAAATTCGATACGGACCGATTTTTTCCTTATACCGAAGACCAGGTCGTTCGACTGATCGCCGAGAAAAGAGAGGCCGAACGACGCGAGCGATTGATCCGACGCGGCGTCGATTGGCTCCGAAACATCCATAATTTAAAAGGTGTCGATGCCCATGCGTTTGGTGCAGATGAACTGAAATTGATAGATGCACTCAAATCATATTATCTTTTCGGCAAGGCAAGCCGCCATTCCGCCCTCAGCAAAGCCATTCTTTCCAGGACAGGTGTCAAAGACCCGCACATTATCTTTGAATTGATGGCCGGTATCGGGCACTGGGATGTAAATCAGAATACCGATATACTGCAGCATGAGGTCGCAATCGATTTTGACCCTGAAGTTACGGCAGTGGCTGAAGCGATCGTCAATGAAGTACAGCGCGAACCCCGGGCGGCCATGACCACGCCCGAACGCCGGGACTTGACCGGATTAACCCTGATGACCATCGATGGGCAGGCAACGCTGGATTTCGACGATGCATTGAGCATCGAAAGAATCGGTGATCAGTATCGACTGGGCATTCATATCGTCGACGTTGCCCAGTTCATCGCCAAAGAAAGTCCGCTCGACAGCGAAGCCCTGGCTCGCGGAAGCTCCGTTTACATGCCGGATATGAAGATACCGATGCTTCCAGCCTGTCTGGCTGAAGATATATGCAGTCTCAAAGCCGGTCAATTGCGACCGGCCGTCAGTACCATGGTGCGGTTGGGCCCCCGACTGGATCTGATTGATTTTGAAGTATTTCCGAGTCTGGTGAATATCAGCCGACAACTGTCCTATTATGATGTGAACAGCGTGATTGATGAGAGCCCGGACATCAAACTGCTCAGGGACATCGCCACCCATTTCCGCCAGTTTCGGATGGATGCAGGCGCTGTGCAGATCTCACTTCCGGATATTCATGTTTGGATCGATGAACATGGGCAGGTATCGCTGAATCGGATTAACCGCGAAAGTCCGGGACGGGTCCTGGTTTCGGAATGCATGATCATGGCAAACTGGCTGATGGCCCGATTTTTAAAGACAAACGGTCTTCCGGCGATATTCAGATCTCAGCCGGATCCGCGCGACCGTCTCTACGCGGGCAATGAAGGGACTTTGTTTCAGAACTGGATGCAGCGGCGGCTGCTCAGTCGATTTGTCCTGAACGCCAAACCCAAGAAGCATTCGAGCCTGGGACTTGAGGCTTACGTAACAGCGACCTCTCCCATTCGTAAATACGGGGATCTGGTTACCCAGCGTCAAATCCGCTCGGCCTTCGGCCTGGAAAGACCTTACACCGTTGAACAGGTCGAAAATGTCATGCGGATGCTGGAACAGCCCATGGGTATCGTATCGCGGATTCAGCACCGCAGACTGCGTTACTGGGTGCTCAAATATCTGGAAGGTCAGGTCGGCCAAAAGGTGGAAGCCGTTGTGCTGGCCAAGCGACGCAACAGCTATCAGGTGCTTATGCCCGATTTTTTGATCGAATGTGACATGCCCCTGGCCGGAAACATTCAGTTGAAACCCGAAGACCTGGTCCGGGTCACTATTCAGAACGTCAATGCCCGCAAAGACATTCTGTCCATATATCAGGGATAGCCGGGATGCGGGTTACGGGATGCGGGATGCGGGTTGCGGGATGCGGGTTACGGGTTGCGGGATGCGGGTTACGGGTTGCGGGTTAAAAGTGCCTAAAGTGCGCTAAAGTTGCAGGGGCGCTGATGCACTGTCTTTCTTATATACTATTAATTCGTGAAAATTTGTGTAAATTCGTGGCTATTTAATTTGCGGGTTGCGCGCTGTGCGTTGCGAGTCGCAGGTTACGGTCTAAATTTTAATATCCCTTGTTCCTACAATTTCCTGTGGAAGATAAAACCAAGTTGCGTGTATTATTCTGGTATTGTGACAGGTTCGGCTGGGCGCCAAGCCAAAAAACACTTGCAGACGCACCGGACGCGGTGGCGGCGGATCAAGACAGTGTGATCGCGGCCTTCGTCCATGTCGAGCCGCAGGATGTTGAAGCCGGAAGTTCAGCCGAAACCAAACTGGTCAAAAATGCCAAGTGGCTGGCCCGCAAATGGGAAACAAAACAGATCGTGTTGCATTCCTTCACCCACCTGGGAGAGCAAAAGGCAGATCCGGCGCAGGCCAAAGCGCTGCTGAACCGGGCTGAAGACCGGCTGGTCACAGCCGGGTACTCGGTCGCGCAGACGCCCTACGGCTACTTTAACGATCTGAATATTCAAGCCCCGGGCCACCCTTTGGCGCGGATATACAAGGAGTTATAAGGGAAAGTGCCTAAAGTGAGCTAAAGTGCACTAAATTGCCTAAAGTTCAAGAACTTATAAACGCCAACACAATTTCGACAAATTCTTCCGGCTTTTCGAGCGCCATCATATGACCGGCATTCTCGATCACCCGGTGCGATGCGCCGGGAATCCGGCTTGCCAGGTAATCTCCGTATTTTACAGGGGTCAATGCATCTGCAGACCCGGATACGATCAGTGTCGGTGTCTTTATTTTGTCGACCTGCGCCATGATATCAAAATTATCGCAGGCGCCAAAGTCGTTGTAGATTGTCAATGGTTCGGTATTCATCAAACCGCTTTTGAAGGTTGCAATATTTCCAGCCCCAGCTTCCGGGCCGAAAGCCATGTCACCGATCTGCTGAACGGCCATATCAAAATCTTCTGTCAGTCCTTTAAATATTTCAGGCGAGACTCTCAACCGGGCGCCGGTTCCCACCAGAACGATCCGAGCCAGCCATGGCGGTCTGTCCAGGGCCAGCAGCTGCAGGATAGCGCCACCGAGCGAGTGTCCGATCAGGATTACGTTACCGAGTTCCATCCGGGCAATGAATGCGGACAGAAACGAGGCATATTCGCTGACACTGCGGCAGCCCACGCCGGCCGAGCGACCGTGACCGGGAAGATCGACACAGATGGCCCGCACAGCAGACAGGCTGCGCAATTCCTCGGGCCAGTGGCGGTAATCACCCCCGGAACCGTGAACGGCCACCAGGACTGAATCGCTGCCAAGCAGGTTATCCGTGTAATGAATCGTATCGTCAATTATTTTGATATAAGGCATTCGATATTTTCTCATAAATGGAGACAGGCAACGGCGGCAGCCCTTCAAATTTGGAGATCTATCTGAACCGGTGGATGCAAATGCGGCCAGCGAAAAATAAGGCCTGATTGACAAATGCCGCGTCGGTGCCAATTTTAAACTTTCATCGGGTCAGCCTATCGGCCGTACCTCTAATTGTCAACATTTGGCCGCAGCAATGGTCCAATATACGGGCTGTGCATAATTTGTTTTGCTTGACTAAATTTTAAAGATTAACTATACAGCGTTTTGTTAATAAATCTGATTCATGGAGCTGTGCGGATATGGGTATTCAGGAAAGAAAAGAGCGTGAACGGGAACGCAGAAAACAGCAAATAATCGTGGCCGCCAAAAAAGTGTTTTCCGAAAAGGGCTTTAACAAGGCCACGATGGATGACATTGCCGGTGAGGCTGAATTGAGCCCGGGCACCTTGTATCTCTATTTTAAAAACAAAGAAGAACTGTACGCCTCGCTTTCCCTGCGCATATTGCAATACCTGCATATTCGGGTCGAGCATGTCGAGAATTCGGCCGACCTGGGGCCGGAAGAAAAACTGGATGCCATGATCGAGGCCATGTATGATGTGTACCAGTTCGATCCGCTGGTTATCATCAACATGTTTCATCTGCAATCCAGCGAAACCCTTAAAAACCTGTCGCATGAGCTGCTCGAGGAGATCAAGGACCTTTCCCGCAAATCAATCGGCGGGATGGCCCGCATCTTCAAAACCGGTGTTGATTCGGGGATTTTCATCCAAAAACACCCGGTGGCACTTTCGGATATATTCTGGTCGCTTTTTTCCGGTGTCGTCCTCTGGACCACCAGTAAAAAGATTATTGACGAAGATAAAGACTATCTGAAAGAAACCCTGGACATCGCTTTTGATTTATTCAAGAAAGGTGTCCTGGCCAAAAAAAACTAGAATAGCTTCGTAATCTCATCCACTTTGAATTTCGGCCAATCGGCTTTCCCCTGACTGTCCACAGCTTCTATTCCCTGACCCGGGCCAATGGTGACTCCTATGGTCGTCACCCTGATGTCCCGGGCCTTCAGACGGTTGATCAGTGAATCACTGTCGGCAGGGCGGCAGCATATCAGCAGACTGCCGGATCCGATCAATCCGAGGGGGTCGATATTGAGCAAATGACCGATTTTGCGCGTTTCGGGGAAAATCGGAACACGCTCCAGATCGACCCGGATACGCTGACCGGTTGCGAAGCTCAATTCCTCCAGGGCCGTGGCCAGGCCCCCTTCAGTCACGTCGTGCATGGCGGTTACACCCCCCACATCGCAGGCGATGGCCGCCTCTTCCAGGATGCTGAGGTGATATAAAAAATTACTGCAGTCGGCAATTTCATCACTTTTCATTCCGAGTTCCGCCAGTTTCTGACCGAATTCTCTGGCGATGATCGCAGTCCCTTCCACAGCAACGGCCTTGGTCAGCAGGATCTTCTGTCCGGACGTGACCTTGCCTTTATCGATCAGATCGACACGCTTGACGGTGCCGACCATCATGCCGGTGACCACCGGTCGGGTAACGGCGTCCGTAATCTCGGTGTGCCCACCGCACAGTGTAATTTGACGATCCCGGCAGACCCTGTCCAATTCCAGCATTGCCTGCCGGATGATCGACGCGCTGGTGCCCAAAGGAAACATCAAGGTCGTTAAAAACCAGCGCGGCAGCGCTCCGGAGGTTGCGATGTCGTTGGCATTGACCAGCACGGCATAATCGGCAATCGAGTCGGTGGCAAATGTAATGGGGTCGGATTTTAATATCAATACCTGTTCGTTCTCAACATCGACAGCGGCGGTGTCTTCACCGATGCCCGGTTTAACGAGCACGGACGGGTCTTGAATATCAAACTGATACAAAAATTCGTGCAACAGGTCGTTGGGCAGTTTGCCGGCCGGCAGCGGGACGCCCAGCCGGACAATCCGACCGAGTTCTTCCAGCCGATCGATGACAAAATCGCAGCGTCCGGCCGGCGCTTCCGGCCCCCCCGGATGCCTGAGAAAGACCGTCAGCGCGCCAGCCCGTTCACCGGACTCGATGTCCAGAATGAAATCGCCGGCCAGCAGTAATTCGCCCGGTACAACACCCAGCAGCCCGGCTGCATGAAGCACGCCATCACCGCTCGGCTTGGGTTCGATCGGGTCATCGCGGGTCAGTATCAGATCAAAGTCATCCGTTCGGATGTGACCGAAGTTGTCAAAGGCGATCTCGATGGACCGTCTGCAGTTCCGGCTGAGAATACCGACAGGCAGCCCGCAGGCCTTTATTCCCTTGACGATGTTTTCTGCGCCCGGATTCGGTCGTGCAGCACGGGCCGCTTCCATTTCGTAGGATTCCAGAATGTTAAATGCCCGTGACCTGTCATTCTCATCGGTCAATCCCTCGATATATTCCAGCAAATAGCTATCTTCGGGGCAGCCGACGGCTTTCTTGACAACGCCCAGATCCAGACTGTCCGGTTGGGTCAGAGTGCCGTCAAAGTCGAATAGAACGGCTTTTATCACGTATGGAAATTGTTTCATCTATTCCCATTCAACATTCGATGTTCCTCAGTACACACATTCGTAAATAATGTCAGTCATACAGGTTCTGGTATTGACCCGTCCGCAAACATGTACCATTTCAGTCGTAGGGGCGGTGGTTTATCCCCGCCCGCAAAACCGTCCCAAATGCCTCTTGAGACAGATTAAATTTCCCCTGTACACGAACCAGGACAACCACCAGGCCGGTAAGCGGAATTTGTCCGCTATCTTCGGTTCGCCACCGGTCAGCGGTGTTAGCACGTCTGAGGCGGCTTGCAAAGTCAAATTTTCAGGCCCCCGTTTTCAAGTCCAATGGATCATGTTATGGGTTACACTATGAAAATAGTAATCATCTACCCTTACTTTTTGGAAGCTCGCATCCACACGGAGGAAATCCGTGTGCCGCCGCAGGGCATATTTTATGTGGCCGCACTTCTCAAAGAACACGGCTTTGATGTCGACATCTTGAACTGGCACGATGTGCACCGGACACCGGAACGGGTCACCCACATACTCCGCACGGTTAATCCGGACGTCATCGGGTTTTCGGTTCTGCACGCCAATCGCTGGGGGGCGATCGAAATTGCGCGCGTGGCCAGGAAGGTCAATCCAAATGTCCAAATCGTGTTCGGCGGCATCGGTGCCACCTGTCTGTGGGAACATTTTTTGACCCACTTCCCTGAAGTGGACTTTGTTGCCATCGGGGAGGCGGAATACAGTTTTCTGGAACTCGTTCAAGCCCTTGACAGCAGCGATCCATCGGCGATCGAGCATATAGCGGGCATTGCCCTGCGCAAAGACAATCGGCCGCATTTAAATCCCTGTCGAACGGCCGTAGAAGAAATGGATCAACTGCCCCATCCGGCCAAATATTTCACCTACCAGCATCTTTCCATGACCCGCGGGTGTCCGGGGAAATGCACCTTCTGCGGTTCGCCGAATTTCTGGGGCATGGCGGTACGCTCCCATTCCCCGGCTTACTTTGTGGACGAGCTGGAAATGCTCTTTCGAAAAGGGGTCGCCTTTTTTCATGTTTCCGATGATACGTTTACCTTGAAAAAAGACCGGGTGATCGCGGTTTGCCGCGAGATCTGCGACCGGGGGCTGGACATTCAGTGGGCGGCCATATCACGGGTCGACTGTGTAGACGAGGAAGTACTTTTCTGGATGCGCAAGGCCGGCTGTATTCAGATCAGCTACGGCGTGGAAAGCGGGTCGGAAAAGATCCGCAGGAAATTAAAGAAAAATTTTTCAACCGCTCAGATTGAAAAGGCCTTCGCCCTGACGATCCGATACGGGATCCTTGCCCGGGCCTATTTTATTTACGGCTGTCCCGCTGAAACCGATGCTACCATCCAGGCATCCATCGATCTGATGTGCCGCATCCGGCCGCTGAGCGTGATATTCTACATCCTGGACATATTCCCGGGAACCCGTTTGTACGAAGAGTATCTTAAAAGGGCAGGGGGCGATGATGACATCTGGCTCGAGCGCATTGAGGACATTCTTTACTTTGAAACCGATCCGAATCTTTCCGAGGAACAGGTTCTGGCCTACGGCAAAAAACTGCGCGATGCGTTTTATGAAACCCTTCCGGAATTTGTCGAGCGGATCGAGCTGATCGATCGTGACGACATGGCCGCCCTGCACGCCGATTTTCTATCCCGCCTGGCAATGACCTTCGATCACGGCGACTATGCAGCGGTGGCGGCCATTCGCGGCAAAGCCGACATTGCCGCAAAGCTTTACCGTCGCGCCCTGGACTATGCGCCGGATGCCAGATCATTTTTAGGGCTGGGCATTTCACTGCAGAAACAAGGCAACCTGATAGCAGCCATCGATCTGGTCGGCCAGGGACTGGACCATTTCCCTGAAAACGAGCAACTGAACGTCTGCCAGGCGATCAACCACATGAATTCGGGCGCCTTTGAAAAGGCGCTGTCGCACCTGCTGCCCTTCCGCCAATCTATCCACAACATCCCATACATTGCTGAATGCTACCGCCAAATGGGCGATCTGACCAGGGCCGATGAAATCATGCATGGGTTGCATCGTGTTCAATGATGCGATGCGGTCCTGACTGATTCGTAAAGAGGTACTTTAGGATTGCGGATCTGGGAGCTCGCCTGCATTGAGATCTTTCGGAAGACTGGATTACGTTAAAATATCTCACCCAAAGCCGCAAAGGCGCAAAGAAGAAAAGGTGGAAAAGGTCAAATAGTGTTCATTTAGAATGAGAGGGTGACCGGGGACATTTTTCAGTTTTACAGTTTTAATGCACCCGAAATCGAAAAGCATCTCTTTGCAGCCAAACGCCTACCGTGCTGAATCGCCAGGCTGATGCCCGGGGCGCGAAATGCCCATTCTTTTCGAACGCTCTGCGGGTAAATATGGTGTTTGTTGACCGCAGTCATAATATTTCTTCCAGCGATTCAATTCGTTTAATTCCCAGATCGGATAATCGCTTCAAATCCTTTTACCTTTAAACCGACAGAATGTTATCTTTGCATTTTCCCCGGGCTGCAATACTTGAAAAGGCGCAGCGCAGATTGACCGGCGCGGGGCTGCAACATTGAATGAAATCGGAATGGCTACCCTGAGGCGCGGCAGAGTCCCCGTTCGCACAATATGGGAGCGCTATCTCAAGGCTGCCTTAAATTTAGCGGCTATTTCCCGCAGGTTTGCGGCCCAATCTTCTGCCAGCGGGTCGGCAAACACGACCTGTCCACCGATTTCTGACGCCACGCGCCGGGCGTTTTTGGACGAAAACTGGGGTTGCACAAAAATGACCTTGATGCGGTTTTCCCTGGCATGTTCGATCAGTTCTCTCAATTGGGCCGGCTTGGGGGCCTTGCCTTCTATTTCAATGGGCACCTGGCGCAACCCATAAGAATGCGCAAAGTAGCCCCAGGCCGGATGGTAGACCATAAATTGCAGCCCTTGCCGCCCCGCAAAAATGGTCTTGAGATCGGTGTCAAGTTCAACGATTTTCGAGGTAAATACGGTGTAATTGGCTGCATAATCATCATAATGGGCCGGATCGACCTTCTGCAGGGCACTTAGAATCGTGCGGGCCTGAGTCATCACCAGGGGCGGTGAAAGCCAGATGTGAGGATCGAGAATCCCCTGGGCGTTTTGATTGTCACCGGGGTGCTTCCCCGGCCCATTTTCCGGCTCACCCTGATTGTGACCCGCGTCCGTTTCATCCCGGTGCTGGTGGGCGGCCATGGGGATTTTCTGTATACCGTGCTCCGTATGGACCACTTTCATGTCGGGATTGGATGCGGCAATTTTTTTCAACCAGATTGCCTCAAACGGAACACCGATGGCGAAATAGATTCTGGTTCTCGAAATAGCGGCCATCTGTCTGGGTCTGGGCTCGTAAATGGCGGGATTCGCTCCGGGCGGCACCATGACTTTTACATCGACCAGGTCTTTGCCAATTTGTCGCACAAAATCCTTTTGCGGCACTATGCTGACAAAAATCGGTACCCGGTCCGCTGCAAATCCGAATTGAGTGAGCATAATTGATGCGCATGCCATTAAAGCGCAGCTTCTCAGTATACCTGTCATGTTGACTCGCCTGGTTGTTCGAACTGTTGTGTGGTTGCTTTGGATTCAAGCTTCTTCTTGATTTTTTTCAGCTTATAGTATAAACACCCGTTTTTCAAGAATTCATTTACCCGGTAACTGCGCCGTAACGGTAAGCTAGCAATACACGCATATCCTTATTGTTTCGGTAGATACCTGAATCTTGCATGAAGGCGAAAGAAAGGAATGCAAAAATGAAATTAAAACTAATTTTTCGGGATGATGAGAACTGTAAAGCGGATACAAAACCCTTCTTGATGGAAATCAATGATGAAGCGGTCATGGACGAAAATAATATGGCGACCGTTTTCTGCCCCCACTGCAGCCGCCCCCTGATATCACCAGACTTACACCAATGATAAGAACTGCATAGAAACCTCAGACGCCAAAAATCAGTAGAGTGACTGGATATTGCGCAGCCGGTTGACCATGTCGAATATTTCAGTTTCGGCCTGCTGAACAAATTTTTCCAGATTCGGTGTGCGCTGGTGATCGAAGGTCGTAACCGTACCGGCCAACTTTACTTTTAATTCATGGTCGCCGATCGCCAGCTCGGCAGAGTGGACAACTTTCAGAATCCTGCGCATGGCGGTCTTGGATTCGGATTCTATGGTCATGGGCATCAAGACCACGATCTTGCGCTTGTCAAGCAGGCCGATGATATCTGTGTTGCGCACCTGAACCATAAGTTCTTCCAGGACGGCATTGGTAATTCGGCCACGGCTCAAACTGCCGGGCGGCATTTTTGTTTCCGGCAACACTTTGACAATCGATATCATTAGAACCGAAAATGGCGACCCGTAGCGGATTGATCGGGCGATTTCTTTTTCCAGGATGTAAAGCGTGCTTCTGCGGTTGAGGATGCCTTTGGGCATATATCCGGGACGTTGCCGGCGAGCCTGCTTCTGCTTGGCCCTGTATATTTCTTTATAGATGGTGTTATAATCATCTTTATCAAGACCTTGCCGGTCGTATTTCGAACGAACCTGTTTCAAAATGGCATTGAGTTCGTCGCCTTCCTCAACGCTTTGTTCGAGTATGCTAAATACCGTGGTCGGCTCTTCAGAACCGGTTTCAGAAATACTTTTTGTTTGCAGCCGCCACTGGGACTGCAATTTCTGCATGCACATCTCAAGGCGATTGTTTAGTCGCTGGGCAACGCGATCCAGGACAGCGGCGTCGATATTTTTATTCTCCAGGCGACCGACCAGCTCGGCTTCCACCCCGGATATGACCTGCTGTAAATGGTCCGTGCTTTTTTCAGCGTTACTTTCGACCGAATCAAGGGCTATTTTTGAGCCGATGCGCTCGATGTAGTCAACCAGCAGATCCGACAGGACCATTTCATCCCCGGTGCCCTTGCGAAGTTCTGAAGCCAGATAAATGAGTTCAGCCGCACCTTTGGGGTTGAGATTGATTTCGTGAAGAAGATCTTTGCCGGAGACACCGATTTCTTCTGCGCTTTCCTCCAACAGATGACTTATTTTTTCGTCCTGTATATCATTGCTTAATCCTGCGGAGAGCTGCCGGAATTCATTCGGCGACATCCCTACGGCCATCAGGGTCTCTTTGATCCTGGGGATCAGACGTTTGAGTTCCTTTGGTCCGGGCATCAAGCGGTCCAGGACCTGTGCGAACCGTTTCATTGATTTGTTGCCCTGGGAAAATTCTTCTCTGACCAGTTTTATCAGAACCTGATCGGTCAGATCATCGGCTTCGCGGCGAATTTCAGTTTCATTGGTGCAGTCAATTCCCCTGGCTTTGTTTGCTTCGATACCATCGAAGACCTCACTTTTCAGAAGGTAAACGGCCTCGGCCAGTTCTTCCAATCGGATCGGATCGGCTTCGGGGCACGTCTGATCGATATCTGTTTTTAACTGTTGCAGATGTCCGAGCAGTTGTCCGCCGATTTCTTGACCCGCGTCGGTCTGCTTTTCGGTTTCTGAGCCGGCGGCGGCAAACATTGATCTGGATAGATTTGCCGGATCGTCCAACAGGTTTTGCAAGGAAATGGTCATATCCGGTTCTTCGGTCGATGCACTCCGGTCGGTCAAATTTCGGGAGGCACCGGCAGCCATCGTTGGGTCTGATTTCAGAGACCTGCGGTCAATCACTTCGTCGTCGGCCGTTACCTTTTTGTAGAAGACATGATTGATGCGGATATGTTCAATGCCCTGATTTTCCAATACCGGGGTCATGGCTTCGGCATCGGGATAGCGGGCCAGGTTGATAAAAATCTTGACAAAACGATGCAATTCCTCGTCATTCAAACCTTTGTAAAAGGAGACGGATCGGATTTCGGCTTTTTTGAAATGGAACAGCATTTTGGATGTGTTGATGCGAGGGTCGAGCGCTTCCTCCTCGATGAAGAAATGGTCTTGATTCATAATCAACACCAGCGGGGAATGCAGCCCGAGACCATGACGGATAACGGTCAGAAATTCATCCGATGACTGCCGGGTAAAAGGATGATTTATATCGTACATCACCGCCCGATTGAATAGCAGCGCAAAAACTCTGCCGATTTTGTTGATCGCCTCTTTGGGTAATTTGGGTTCCTGCATTCTAACGCCTTTCCAACCGGCAGAACATTCTTATTTTCCTTCCATATTATTACGAAAAATTCATAGTTGTTTTATTCTTCTGGTGTTTGAGTCTGTTTTTGTTCTTCCTGGGCTTGAATCTTTTTTTGTTCTTCCAGTTGTGCAATCATGTCATCGTAATGTGTTTGCTCAAAGGTACCCAGCTCCTGGGCGTGGCTTTTCCAGGTGTACAGGCAAATGCGGGCGTCGGTAAAGTTTCCCTTTTCCAGGGATGTTTCGAAGCAATTCAGATTGCTCTGAACCGATTTCTCGTAAATCTGTTTTTTAAAATTATCAAATTTGTCCTGGTCGAAAATACCGGCATCAAGGGCATTGCTGCGCCAGACATTCAAGGCCACCCTGGCGCTGTAGAAACCGTCTCTTTCGATAGCCCTTTGCAGACGCCACTGGCTGTCGTAGGCAGCCTTTCTGAGTTGTTTGCGGGTGGGTCCCGTAGTCTCCTCAGCCGCCACGGCGACTGACCATGCCGATATCAACACCCACGTCAACAGGACAGCCGGCATTAACGTTGAACAGGTAAAACGACAAAAATGCGGGAATTGTTGTTTATTCATTTGTTTTCCTGGTTGTGGCGTTGAGTTGAAATTCGGAATTATTATAGACTAAAAGTTCAGTCAAATCAAATAGATTGAGCTTGCCCCGGGATCGGTTGGATTGAAATGCCGATGCAAAAGGTGCCTTCGGCACCGTCCGTTGTCAGTTGTCAGTGGTCCGTTGTCCCGTGTCCCGTCAGCCCGTTGCCCGTTTGTTTGTGGTCTGTTGTGGAAGGGCCTTGATGCCGGATGATACGCTCGCGGTGTGAGCTCATAGTGCGCTTACGCGCTGTCCGTTACCAGTGGTTAATTGTTCGTGGCATGCTGGTCCGTTTTTATAGTGATTGTCATAAATCTGTTCCGTTTGCAATGACTGCAGGATGGCTAAAGAATCTCCCCTTCATCTTCTTTCTGTAATGGGTAATCATGATTAGTTGTTGCGATTCACCGGTGCGAAAGCTAAATTATTTCAAGGGTCAGGGAGTTTCACAGCGATTAGCCGCTGCATGAATAATGGGCGACTTTGCGTGAGCAAAAATAATAAAAGATAGAATTCCTCAACCTATTACCAATAACCCATTACCTATTACCTATTTTTTTGGAGCACAGCGACGTCCCAACACCGCGCTTCGCTTTGCGCACTCAAAACTTTTTTGCCAATGCCCCCGGCATAGCCGCGCCATGCGGAACGGCTTGCCAGATAACCTGCAAGGTTTTTCCCGTGGATGATTCCGGCACATCCGTATCAGCAAATAAAATGTAACCCGGTGGTGCATTTTTTAGCAACTGCCGCCAGTTCGGATCGATGCCCGCAACTGAAACGGCGGCAGCTTCAGGATAGCGCATTAGAAAGGGGAATGCGGCTGCTGTGTCTTTGTGAAATACGGTCAGCTGATCACTATCCAAAACTGAAGCGGTGATCTGATCCATCCGGTTGTCACCAAAAAAACGGTCGGCTGCATAGAAACGGTTTTTCCCCCATGCACTTTTAAGCCAGATGCTGTTCTGGAGTGCCAGCCTGAGTTTGTATTCAAAACGAACCATTGCATGGGAGGGTTTTTCTGGCGCTTCGACAGGTTTGCCCTCCGGGATGGAAAAGTCCAGTAACGGTCGATCGGCATTAAACAGTCCGGCGTAGAAAAATAAAATAATGCTGGCCCAGCGCAGCAGGCGTCGACTGTTGCGGGTTAACCGCCAGGGTGGCAGAAAAAAAGCGATACAAAATATGCCGCAGGCATAAAAAACGCTAAAATACCGGACGTTATCGGGCTGCCAGGCCGTAATCAAGGCGATCAGAAAAACATAGCCGATCAGAGCCACCAGAACCGCTTTCAGCCTTCGCGGCGCAAACCGTAATCCGTAAAGGATTGCAACCGGTAGCAACAAAAAACAAAGCGGTCCGAACCATGCCAGGTATTCGGTCGCATTATAAATCAGACGGAACGGCGCGGATGCACCCTGATGGCCAAAAATCGGTTGGATGACAGCGATATAGAATTGCTGGAGACCTTCGGAGACCGAAACATGGATCATCCAATGCAGGCTTGTGTTTACCGGGGCCGTAATATCGACACTTTGCAGCAGGTAGCGGCATATATTGGCAGCCGCACCCTGGATGCCGTCCATGTTAAACTGCAACGTTTTCAAGCTACCGGGATCACCCCACAGCCCAATGCGAATGCCGTTTAATGGAATCAGCCACAAACGTGATAAAAACACTGCCGCACCGATGACCATAAGGGACCGCCAGGGATGATGCGAGATCAGGTTGCCCCAGGTTTGTATCCCATGGCGTCGAAAAAGCAGTACAATACTGAGAAGCAGTAAGACAAACGGAAAGGCCAGCCACAGAACCTGATCACCGATCAGAAAACCGATAAACAGGAACAGCATACACAGATCCAGTCCATTGGGTGCTTCCACCAGGCGGTAGATGAACAACAAAGAGACCACCGCAGCAGCAGCCGGAATCAAATCCAGCCCCGGTCCGGTTGCCCCGAATACAAATCGCGGGCAGCTGATGGCAATCAACGTCACCGTCATCGCCGTCGGGGGCCAGGCATAACGTCTGGACAGGGCATAGGTGGCGAAAACGATGGTTACATAAGCTGCAATCCCCACCAGCCCCAGGCCGTAATCGCCGCCATTTCTAAGAAAAAGGTGGCTCAGGATGACTTGATTTTCAGGCAGCTCCATCAGGCCGGGGGGGGTGGATACCGGACCGGCAACACCGGATAAGACAGCGTTCTGACGCTGCAGGATCATCATCTTTGCCAGCACGTCCCAGTGCCCATGGTCGGTCGGTATGAGCAACCCTTGCAGGATCATGTAGCCCAGGCCGCTGATGAGCCCTGAGCTTGCCAGCGGAAAGTTGATCATGATCCTGACACAGGCGCTCAGGCCCCGCCGGACGTTGCTGCGCTGTTTGAGGATAAAAAGAATCGCACCGATAACGGCAATGGCTTCGGCCCACAGCGCAGCAGACGGTCTTCCGATCAGCAAGGCGGTCTGATAGCAGCCGGCCAGCACCATAAAGGCGCCCATGATTCCACTGGCTGCGGCTTCAGAACTGGTATGGTTGTGTTTGATAAAAAACAACCAGCTGCCCAGGCACAAAATGAACAGTTCAGAAGCGGAAACCGCAGCCAGCCCGATGCCCATCGCATGTGTCATCACGTTCCGATTACAACCCTTGTTAAGTATCGATGGTCCAGTATTATCAAATAAGTCCGAGAATTTGAGCTATTTAGTCCCCGATGGCACTTGCTGGCGGAGCTTTCTCTCTTTTTGTTTTTTGGCTTCCTCGGCTTTAAGGTTTGCCACGATTTCAACCATCATATCGCGCATGGCCGTTGCCAGTTTCAGGCACTCCGGGCAATATACCTTGCGCCGTATCTTATCGTGGGCTTCAACCTGGTGCCAATACCAGTCCGGGTAGGGCGAACCCTTGCAGAATTTTTTACCGGTGTGGGCCGAGATCGGGCATCCAAAACACACCAGCATGTAAAAAATACGGCAGGGCGGGCAATCGATGACACCGCCATCTGATCCTTTTCCGGCTATGATACGGTTCCATTTGGCAACTGATGATTCCATTATTTTAATTTTATTCATGATGGCCTCTCGCAGTGGGGTGGATCCATCTTTCTGCGCGCAATAGTCTATTTACAAAACGGGGCTTTGATATTTGTAATTGGATGCCTGGGAATTTATCAATTCAATGATTTGGCCGTACAACGCTTCCCCGTAGATTATTAATGATTTTATTGGACGATATACTACTTTCGCGGTTCCGGAAGTTGCCGCCAGAACCGCTGCTGCACTTTCACGCAACGTTTGAGCGCATATGCCAGTTTTTTTGGATTTGCACCGGCAGCCATGGCTCTGTAATCGGTAACCGTATGGCCGGCCAGTTCATCCACTGTGGCTTTAACACACCGGCCGACTGTTTTCAGGTTATAGCCGCCTTCCAGGGACATCACCACTTTTCCATTACAGCAGGCCTGGGCGATGTCCATGATGGACCGGGTCAGCGCGGCGAAGCCGCGCTCACTGAGCCGCATACCACCCAGTGGATCGGACCGGTGGATATCAAAACCGGCCGATACCAGAATCAGGTCCGGATTAAATTCCAGGGCAACCGGCCTGAGCAGGCGTTCCACCAGAACAATATATTCGCCATCACCGTATCCTTTGGTCAACGGGATGTTGATTGTGTATCCCTCACCGGCTCCCCGGCCGGCTTCGGTAAAAAAGCCGGTGCCCGGAAAATGCGGGTACTGGTGGATGGAAAAAAACAGAATCTGTGGATCGTTTTCAAATATGTGCTGGGTACCGTTGCCGTGATGCACATCCCAGTCGAAAATCAGTACCCGTTTCAGTCCCAATTGCCGGCGTGCATATTCGGCTGCAAGGGCAATGTTGTTAAAGAGGCAAAATCCCAGGGACCGACTTTTTTCGGCATGATGGCCGGGCGGACGCACCAGTGCGAAAGCGTTTTGCAACCGTCCTGCGACCACCTGCTCGACGGCTTCAAACAGACCGCCCACCGCCAGGGCAGCCGCCTGGAATGATCCGGACGATGCATGCGTATCACCGGACAGAGGGGTGTGCTCGCGTAATTCGGTGGCTGCTATCCGGGCGACGTATTCGGGTGCATGAACCAGTTCAATTTCACGCTGATCAGCCGTGCGGGGTGTAATTTGGATGGTTCTTCCGGTCACCTGGTGCAGGTCCAGGGCCTCATAAATGGCCTGTAGGCGCAGATGACTCTCCGGGTGGCCATCTGCGGTGCGGTGGCCCATATATCTGAGATCGGAAACGATACCGGTTATGGGTGCTGTCGTCATTTTTTTAAGGTCTCCCGGATGGCTGAGACGTGATTGCAGTCGGTACCGTCAATACCGGACAGGGGGCGTGCCGCAGAAGTGTCTCGGCCGTGGATCCGCTCAACTTGCGGGCCAGCGTCGTTCTTGCTCTGACACCGATGGCGACCAGATCGATTCCGGTGTGCTCGGCATATGCAGCAAGCTGTTCGCCCGGGTGCCCGTTGACGATTCGAACGACATACTTTTCAGGTGGTAATTTAAATGGTGCCAGCGCAGTCTCAACTTTCTGCAAGACTTTTGCCTGAAGTTTTTCCTGCACCTGGCCGTAGGGACCGCCACTGGGATCGACGATTTGCTCGTCAATCGGCGCTTCCAGAACGTGCACAAAGTGGTATCGCGGGTTGAACTGCGGCGCCATTGCCAGAGCACTGCTGATGACGGTGGGCAGATCCGGATCCAGGCGGCAGCCGACCAGGATATGCTCGATATTCGGGTTCAGTGCTGATGTATTGCGGCCGTGCATCGCTTTAGAGCGCAGAATCAGGAGCGGGTGTTTGAGCGTGTAGGCCATCTGTTCTACGATCGATCCGAGCAATACCCGCCGCAGGCCGGTCAATCCATGACTGGCGGCAATCACCAGGTCCACCGGCTGCCGGTCGCACAGTGTCAGAATCTCTTCAACCGGATCTCCGTGGTATAATTCAATCTGCCAGTTGACGGTGCATTCGGCCATGAGTTCTTCTATCTGGCGATCGGCCTGTTCCTCCGCCGCCCGGCGAGTGGCCGCCGCGCCCGTGATAACTGTTCCATGGATGGGGCTGCGAGGGAAACTGACCGCGTGAAATATCAACAGGCGGGCCTTGTGATGCGCCGCCAGACCGGCGGCATACTGCACAACCTGGCGTGAATATTTTGAAAAATCGACTGCGCAAAGGATGGTTTCAATCGTGGTTCGCATTACCGGTCCGATCCTCAGGTTGGCGGGTGCGTTCAGCCCTGTCGGGCCTGGGCGGCATGCGTAAAGCGGCTGGCGATCTGATGCTGTCCAATTCAGCTAAGTTGAAAATGCGGGCCTGGAATCAAGGCGGGTGCGCCCATTGTCGGTCCAATACTTAATTACTATAAAATGCTGTCCGGGATGTCAAGGCGCGCTGATCGGGTTGGGGGTTGCGGGGCGCGGGTTGCGGGTTACGGGTTGCGGGTTGCGGGTTGCGGGTTGCGGGTTACGGGTTGCGGGTTGCGGGTTACGGGTTGCGGGTTGCGGGTTGCGGGTTAAAAAGTGCCTAAAGTGCGCTAAAGTTGCGGGAGTGCTGATGCGCTGTCTTTCTTATATATTATTAATTCGTGAAAATTTGTGTAAATTCGTGGCTATTTAATTT
>Ga0126335_1000139_pt1 | contig 33586 bp, 27 predicted proteins | sample OlaspJWI45metaG_FD_108409 | JGI IMG/M metagenome (GOLD analysis project Ga0126335, IMG submission 108409) | Marine gutless worms symbiont microbial communities from Oahu, Hawaii - Olavius sp. 1 OAHU.JWI-45 metaG | ecosystem: Host-associated > Annelida > Digestive system > Unclassified | place... | reverse complement strand
GAGACATAGCGGTAAGCTCTTTCCATGGCATATGCGTTCTCCTTTAGATAAACGATATGCCTAAGTTTAGTGTTACCTATGTCTCCGAACAACTGTTACCCATGTCCCCAGTCTATACAAGGGATTGAGGGAGGGGCCGGTTTATAAATCCGTCTAAGGCATATTTAAAAGTACTCCGGTAGCAGCTCTGTTTCCCGGCTCTGGTGTAAGCACATGCGGGAATTGACAACTCATGTTACTTTTCCGCATCAGAATCAAAAACGATCGTGCCATCATAGTTGTATATCACACCCCGGATGTCTGGCTTTTCCTCAGCAAATTTTCGGGCGGCGGCAACCATGCAACCGCCCACATGCTCGATAATCGCCGGGTAGGCATCTAATATAATATCGAAAGCATGCCGGGCGGTATTGGCTCGGGCAATACGCTGCCCGAAATCGTGATCACTCGTCACATCTATAGCCCACTGTGACAGTTTATCAAGGGTCAACTGAGCTTTCGAGGCGTGGGTATGGGGAATCCCCTGGGCCATTTTTACAGCCTTGCCGAAGAACACGGCCAGAATAACACGTGGCAGCGTCTCCCTGGCCGCGGATTGCAGCGTTTTTTCAAAAAAGTCGCCCATCTGGATAAACGCTTCTTCCGGGAGACTGTCAAATGCAGCCTGGGAAAACCGTTCGCTGCGCCGGCCGGTCGTCAGGACCACGGTATCGAGACCGGATGCACGGGCAACTGACAGGGCCGAGGTGATGGTCGCGATATACGCCGCGTGGGACATGGGGCGCACAATGCCTGTTGTGCCGAGAATAGATATCCCGCCCAAAATGCCCAGGCGGCTGTTGAGTGTCTTCTCCGCCAGTTTCTCGCCGGCCGGCACAAAAATTTCCACCTCCAAAGCAGGCACCTGTTCTAGATCCCGGTAGACGGCTGCCACGGCATTCTTTATCATCTTAACCGGACCGGGATTGATTGCAGCCTGCCCGGGTGGAACCTCTAAACCCGGCTTGGTGACCCGCCCCACGCCCTGACCGCCGGTAATCTTGATATCACCGGTGGATTGGCGACCGGCAAGCGTTACCCGGGCGCCGATCTCGGCCTTGTTCGTGACATCCGGATCGTCACCGGCATCTTTGATCACGGTACACACGGCTTTCCGGCCGGGAGATTCCACAAAACAGGTGTGCAACCTGATATCTGCATGCCCGGTGGATAAAAATGGTATTCTTACGCGCGGCGGAGCCTTGCCGTGTAACAGCAGGCTCAGGGCGCCCTTCACGGCAGCCGCAGCCGCCGTACCGGTTGAAAACCCCGATCTCAATTTTTTACGTCGCGTGTTTGACATACCCATTCTAGCCGATCAAGTAATAGATCACCGCCACCAACACCACGCTCAAAAGTCGCAGACCCTGCCCCAGCAAAAGCAGCTGGGTTCCCATTTTTGGCGCAAATATGCCGACGTAGCGCGGCAACTGGTGCCGCAGCGCCCGCACCGGAAACGCCACGATATTGCCGATGATAAGCGCCAGCACAGCCTGTTTGGTCGTCAGCACCCCAGCATCCAATAGAGCCCCCGCCGCTGCAAAGCCCGAAGTAAACTCAGCTACGAAGCTGAGAATCACCAGTGAAAGCGACTCCATGGGTATGAAAGCGGTTACCATGTAATCCGCCAGCACATTGCGGGCACTTTCAAAAAACCCCATGGCATTGACCATGAAGATAGAGATATAAATAGGCACCACCCAAACCGCGATCCGCCCGATCCGGCCGGGCAGCTTCTGTCTGACACCGCTCCAGATAACGGCCCAACGGGAACCGCCCCCACTATTTTTAGGATCGGGTATTGCGGCCATAGATTCGTCCGGTCCGCTTACCGCCGGCATCAGGCGACCATAGATCATAAAAACGCCCGTTCTGAGCAGTGTCGCTGCCAGCGTCAGGGCGAAGTAGATAATGCCGGCGGTTCCGGTGAGCGGCAGAATAATAAAGAAGGTTGTCGGCACGTGTAAAAAATAGGCCGGCAGCTGGTTGAGCAGGTTGGTTAAATATAGCTGCTTTTTAGTAATCTTACCATCGCGGTAGAACTCCATAAGCATGGCGTTGGCGGCGGCACCCGAAAAAAAGGCGGTAGTAAAAGCCGCGCTGCACCGGTCGCCCAGACGGGCAAACTGGAAGGCCGGACGCGCTATCCGGGCCAGATAACGCGTCCAACCGGCCAATTCTATAATCTGGCCCACAGTCAAGCCGACCAGAATGAAAAGCATGAGCCGCACCAGCGGCCACAGCAGTTTGGCCCCCACTAGCGACAGGCTCAGTTTGTCAATCAACAAAATACCGGCCAGGAAAACAACCAGCGAAATCGTCATTGAAATCGCCAGCGGTTTGGTCAGTGACTCTTTCTTGTGACTCATGCCGGCTGTTTCAGCTGCGATTTAGGACCTTTCTTGGCCACAATCAAGGTCCAGTATTTGGGATCCCGGTTACGCAGTTCTCTTATATCGCGGACGAATTCCTGATCTTCCAGGCTGCAGTTGATAATACCGTAGCTGTTTTCAATCAACCCTGCTTCCTCTACCGAGGCAACAATGTCATCCATATTCTTGTATGCTTTGAGGAAGACCACATTCTCGGCACTGTTCATGTGCTTGCGCAAATTATCACCACCCTGCACACCGGAAAGAATCAGCAAGGACTCCTCTCCTTCCATAAGGGGTGTGTTCGCCGTTGCAGCGGCCGCCTGGTAGGAGGTAATCCCGGGAATGGTCTCAATTTCGATATGCGGGGCGAGTTCCTGGACAGCCTGGATAATGTAGCCGCAGGTGGAATAGGTCATCGTATCGCCCAGGGTCAAAAATGCGGCGTGGAGACCTTTTTCAAGGGCCGCGATGATGGTGGCCGCATTCTCCTCCCAGGCCTGTTTCTTGGCCGCCATATCCTTGGTCATGGGAAAAGGTAAGACGTTCACCTGTGAAGATTCCGGTATATGCGGTGCCGCAATGTTCACGGCCTGGCTGTGGTTGTTTTTGGAAGAGGATGCTGCAAAAATAAGGTCCACCTTCTCAAGGATTTTGACTGACTTCACCGGAATCAGATCCGGGTCACCCGGACCTACGCCAATACCGTAAAGTTTGCCCGCTGATTTAGCCATTTGGTTGCCTGCCTTCTGCTGTTGCCTGAATTATCAAGGCGTTGATGACACTCGCCGCAAGGTTGGACCCACCCTTGCGGCCGACATTGGTTATATAGGGAATATCGAGTTCCAACAGGGCCTGCTTGGATTCCGCAGCATTCACGAACCCGACGGGGAGCCCCACCACCAGGGCCGGGGCGGCCTGCCCGGTCGAAATCAGCCGGATAATCTCAAGCAGTGCCGTGGGAGCATTGCCAACGACGTAAATTCCGCCTTTCATAATCTCGACGGCCGCTTCGGCGGCCGCCTTGGCCCTTGTTGTCCCGGCCTGCCGGGCAGTTTCAATTACGCCCGGGTCGTTGATCATACAGGTGGCCGCCCCGCCAAACGCTTCAATCGTTTTGTTTCGGATACCGGCCAAGGCCATGTGGGTATCGGTTATGATCGCCCGACCGGCTCGGATGGCCTGGATTCCGGCCGCGACCGCTTTTGGATGAATACGGGTGGTCTCCATATACTCAAAATCCGCCGAAGTATGGATCATCCGGCGCACTATCTGCCATTTGTCGTCCGGAAAATCATGCGGCCCGGCCTCCTGTTCAATTATCTTGAAGCTCAGGGCTTCGATTTCATCGGGTTTCATGCCTGATTCCTTTCGTGCCGGTACTTCCGGCAGGTGTTGATAAACTCGCTGGCAGCGGCAGGGCAGCTTCCAAAATGCAAATGGGTGTAGCTTCCCAGGGTCCGATTGACCTGGAAACCACCGGCCAGCTTCTGGCTGCTCGCTCGTTTGGTCACCGCATAGACAGTGTCAATGTTGCTGGTTGTATTGTGATCGATCGCCGAATAATGGAACTCGTGCCCCCTGATCACCAAACCAGCATTACCCAGAATCGTATCGTGCGCCAGGGTCACTTCCCGGTATCCCAGGGCAAGCAAACGTTCTGACATCCTCGCCCGAAACGGAAAACAACCGGTCATGGGGTACTCGCGCCCCTGCAGATCCGTCAAGGCCGCGCAAAGATACATAAATCCGCCGCACTCGGCATATACCGGCAGACCCTGCCGGCTAAGCGTCTGGATCGCGGACCGCATGGATGTATTCTCACTCAGGGTACGCGCGGACAGTTCCGGGTACCCTCCGCCCAGATAGAGACCATCGAGGTCCGGCGGCAAATGCGGATCGTCCACGGGTGAAAATTGAACGATTTTGGCCCCGGCATTTTCCAACAACTCCAGATTGTCCTGGTAGTAAAAACAAAAGGCCTTGTCGCGAGCCACCCCGATTCTGACCCGGGCGTCCCGGCCACCGGCTGGTTCGGCAACAGTCGGCACCGGATGCACCTCCAACCGGTTGAGCAGTCGGTTTATATCCACATGGGTTTCAATCAAATCCGCCAGTTGCGTGGCCCGCTCCGCAGTCAGAATATGTTCTTCCTCGGTTACCAGGCCCAGATGCCTTTCCGGAATGGCAACCTGATTGTTACGCAAGATGCCTCCCAGGCAGGGCATCCGCACATTCTCCACCAGAGCGTCCGTAAGGTACTGCAGATGTCCGGCACTGCCCAGATTGTTGAAGATCACGCCGGCAAACTGCAGGTCGGGATCAAAATTTTCAAAGCCCTGAACAAGAGCGGCGGCGCTACGGGCCATGCTGGCCGCATCGACTACCAGCACAACCGGCAGCCCGATCAACTTCGCCATCTGGGCGGTGGAACCGGCTTCGCTTTTTCCATCATACCCGTCATACAGCCCCATCACGCCTTCGACTACCGCCATGTCGGCCCCGGCGACGGAACGCTGGAAATTCTTCCAGTTATATTCTTCCGGCAGCATCCAGCCATCCAGGTTGCGGCTGATCCGGCCGGTTAGCTTGGTATGGTGCCCTGGGTCGATAAAGTCCGGTCCAACCTTGAACGGCGCCACGGTCAGACCGCGTCGTTTGAGAGCCGCCATAAGCCCCAGGGAAACAGTCGTCTTCCCGCTGCCGCTTTTGGTCGCTGCTATGACAAAGCCTTTAATAAGACGTCCTCCCAGATTGACATTGTACCCGGGCAACCGAGCTTAAAATGTCCGGGTTCTGGTCCCTGAACAGCTGCGGGTAAAGAATCCATCCTGTTTCAGCAATCCCACAAAGCAGTCGCAGGGTCGGTCGTGATACGATCTGTTCATCGATCAGGTAAATTTCATCGTTTTTAACCGCCTTGATGACCCGGTAGCCCGGCTCTGCTTTAATAGCTGCAACGCTTGTCTGATTCATCGCACCGACTTGCGCCAAGTATACATCAATTTCAGCAGCCTTGCCGATCAAACGTTCCTTGCCGTAATAGGCAATATTGGTTGAGCGCACCTGCAGCGCGTCTGCAGCAATATTAATCCCACCGGCTGTTTGCAGAACATACGCCGCCATTGAATCCGGTGCGAACGTTTTCATCCGCGTGTGGATAGCTTCAAAATAGACCTTCTTTTTAGGCTGCACCTGTTGTGTGACTGCGCCGAAACGATCCACGGCCCGTGAAAAATCCGTCACCATTTGCCGGGCCTGCTGGTTTCGTCCAGTCAGCGTTCCCAACACTTTCCAATAGGCAAACATCTCGGTCACTGTACCGGGCTGCAGCGATACGACGGAAATGCGGTTTTTTTCCAGCTTCTCGATCAGAGCAGGATAGGCCCGATCGATCATGGGGCGGATCAGGACCAAATCCGGCCTGGCCGCTATGAATTTTTCGGGATCATCGTGGTACGAATAAACCGGCCGGGATTTAACCGCGGCCAGGCTGCGGTCGCTGCTTGAAATGCCGATTATCTCATTGACATGCCCCAGCATCACCAGGTTTTCAGTGTGGGCACCGTATAGTGAAATGATGCGGACAAACGGCTTTTCAACCCTTATGGTTCGACCGGCATGGTCCTCAACTTCGACGGCCGCCGCCAAACTAGCCAGGGCCAGTGTAATACAGGCCGTTGCCAGGCAGACCCGGCTGAATTTGGAAATGTTTGCCCGTAAAAGTCTCATTTCTTGAAAACAACCTGTTTCGAATCCGCAAACGCATTGAAGGTGATATCCGTATCCACATTGAAAACGGCATTCAACGTATCCGGGTTTAATACGGCATCTGTGTCGCCGCGGGTATATATGTTGCCCTTTTGCATAAAAATCAATTCATCGCAGTACATGGCCGCCAGGTTGATGTCCTGCAGGACCGCCACCACGGTACGTCCGCCGGACACCATGCGCTGGCGCACTACTTTGAGCAGGCTCAAGGTGTGATTGATATCCAGGTTGGAGGTGGCCTCATCAAGGAACAGGACCGGTGTATCCTGGGCCAGGGCGCGGGCAAATACGACCCGCTGGCGTTCACCCCCACTCAAATCCGTTACCCGACGGTCCCGGAAAGCCTGGATCCCGGTCTGCTCCATAATGCTGTCAACCACGGCATGATCTTCCGGGTCCGGCCGGGCAAACCGGGGTATGTAGGGATATCGTCCCATCATCACGATTTCCCGGGCGGTATATGGGAAATTGATATAGAAGTTCTGGGGAACCAGGGCGATTTCACGGGAAAGCCGCCGGCGGGAATAGGAGGCCAGCCCTTTCCCATTGTACCGAATCTCACCCGCCGCCGGCTGCCGGTGCCCGACCATAAGATCGAGCAATGTGGTTTTGCCGCAGCCATTGGGTCCGATCACACCGTAGAATCGGCCGGGTTCCAGGATAATCGAAATGGCCTGTAGAACCGCTTTGGAACCGTAGGCAAACGATATGTCCCGCAATTCGAATTCCATGCTCACATCCCCTTTCCGGATATCTGCCGCTTTCTGAAAATGTAGCAGAAAAACGGCCCGCCAATGAGGGCGGTCAATACCCCGATGGGCACCTCCACCGGCAGGATGGCCCGGGTCACCGTGTCCGCGCCAAGGAGCAGCGTTGCTCCCGCCAGGAGTGAAACCGGGATGAGCTTACGATTGTCGGGACCGGTGAAGGCCCGCATCATGTGCGGCACCAACAAACCGACAAACCCGATGATACCCGATATGGACACACAGATCGCCGCCACCATGGAAGCGGTCAGCAGCAGCACAAGCGTTATCCGGCGGGTATCGACGCCCAATGAGGCGGCCGCCCGGTCGCCCAATGACATGACATTCAGGTCGCGGGCCAGAAACAGGGCGATCCCAGACCCCAGGCAGATAAAAACGAACACGAGCGCTACCTTGGTCCAGGTCATGGAAGCAAAACTGCCCATGAGCCAGAAAATGATCACGGCCACGTTCTCATCGGCAATGTATTTAAGAAAACTGATGCCTGCCGAAAGGATGGCCGCCACGATGATACCGGAGAGGATCAGGTTATTGGATGAAAGGCTATGGGTTCCGGCATCACCGCTGCTGGACAGGTAGATCACCGCAAACAGAGTCGCCAGGGCACCGACGAAAGCGAAAACAGGGACGTTGAAACCACCCATGAACCCGATATTCAGCAGGATGGCGATGGCTGCCCCAAAAGCAGCGCCGGCGGACACCCCTAAAGTATAGGGATCGGCCAGAGGGTTGAGCAGGATACCCTGGAAAACCACGCCGGCCACGGCCAGGCCGCCGCCTACAATGGCGGCCGCGAGGATACGCGGAAGCCGAATATCCATCACAACGGCCAGAAAGCGTTCATCTAAACTACTCAAAAGCTCTGTTTTACCAACCAGGTGGGCAAAGATAATCTTAACCACACTGGTAAACGGGATCGACAGGTATCCCAGGGAGGTAGAAACCACGATAACGAGCAGCAGCACAACGGTGAGCACACCCATCTGAAGGAATAGACCCCGCGGGCCAATCTGATTATGATTTCCGTCTGCCGGATTACTTGGGGTCATGTCCCTTTCTCATGCAAAGCCGCTGATAGGCGTCTTCCAGGTGTGCAATCCAGATCGCGACAAAATTATCATATTCCGCCGTGCCCTTGAGGATCGCTTCACATTTATAGCCGGCCTGGCTCAATACCGATTTCCAGGAGTCCTCTTCCGGGCCGGCCATATCATTGCGGGCATGATCACCGGCCACCGACATGAACGGCATCAGGTAGATCTTGCGGCTCTTTTTCTGCGCCAACATGGCCTGAATCTCATCAAGTTCCGGAGCGCCCTCCACGGTACCCACGTACACCCGCGGGTCCTGTTGCTGCAGATTGAACATCAAGGCGGCATAAAAAGCGTTGGCCGGGTGGTGGCTCCCGTGGCCCATCAGGACCACGGCATCCTCTTGTTTACGCGCAGCTGGTATATTTGCCAGGGCCGCAGCGGTAACTAATTCGAGATCAGCCTGTGAGGATAAAAGTGGGGCGCCCACGGTTATGCGCCGGATGCCCTCGGGCATGTGTCGGAAAGCCCGGACAGTGCCCACCAGATTGTCATACTCTTCACCCCGGATGGTATGCAGGGACTGCACGGCCACATGGGTAAACCCCTCATCCATCATTTTAGCCAGAGCCATGGCGACCGAGTCGAGCTGTTCTCCCTGTTTAGCCAATTTTTTGCGAATCATATGGGACGTATAGGCCCAGCGAACCGGGACGTCCTTGAAGGCTGCTTTTACCTGGCGATCGATATTATCAAAGGCTACCTGAGCCGCCGGTAGGCTGGAGCCAAAAGCCACCAGCAGAATTCCGTCTCTGCGATCGCAGGACTTGCCGTGATGCCCGGCGTGGGCATTCACGGACACCAGCAGGAGGCCAAGCACGAGTGCCAGCCGCAGGGGGTGCAACATTCTATTCCTCCTTTTCCAAAGGGGTTTGGGTCCGGCCAACAAAAATCCCCGGACCGATAAACGTCGATCCGGGGATGTCCCTTTTTATCCTGAGATCAAGCGGGCGGCCTTTTGTCCTTAAAGGGTGCGCCTCACATCCAGGCAGGTCTTCTGACTCTCGGCTCTTTCTACTGACCGCGCCTTCCCATTCAGCTTCGAGTGAACAGTGAAGTGGTTGCGGCGTTCGTCCCCGATTACAGCGGCGGGCCCGTCTCCGATTTTCACGGAGTTCCCTATTAAGCTCTGCGAGACCGTGGTCTCTCCACGAGCACCTGAACTGATGAACATTTAAAATGATGGGTCTTCGCTGTCAAGAAAAAAGCACGCATTTTCAGTGACACTTAAACGGTCAATAAGTCAAAGCATTGCAGTCAGTTTTAATGCAAACGGATCGTCAGGATGAACCTACGACCCGCCAGTCGACCATTCCGTTGATGCGCCAAAATGACACGATAGCGGTCAAACTGGCCCCAAATTTTCAACCCCCCGAATTATATCAACATTCAACTTTTCTGCGGCATGGGCGCGCCATATTGGCACGCTTCCGGGCCTGGAACCCTACAGTCGCGGTTTGTTTGCAACCTTCTGTAATTAAACATTTAATTTTGGAAAGGGGCATTTTTAAATTCCGGCATGGATTTTGTACTCCTTTTTACCCACAAGGAAGGCCGCGTTACCATCTCGAACAGTGCTGAAAGCGTTTTCGTAAAATACACGACGACTGGCGTACATTCTGAAAAAAGGCCCCGTATAAGGTTTGACCATATGGCAAGAATCACTTTTTAACTTACCAAACAGAGGGGGGAACCATCATGCCAAAAAGAATGATTCTAACCAGCATCTTAATGGTAACTGTACTAATTTTTGCAGGATTCGGCAGTGTCGCTGCTGAAATGTCACCGGCCGAATTGGCCAAATCTTCCGAGGCGAAAGCAGTCGCCACTTCAAGTGATCCATTGACGACCGAGTTGATCATGAAGAAGGTGGATGAAGCTGTGGCGCTACTCGGCAAAAAGGGCGCGTCTGCATTTCCCGAGTTTCAGGGCAAGGACACGCAGTTTATCTTTGCCGGCACCTATATCTGGATTCACGACCAGAACGGTGTCATGCGCATGCACCCCATCAAATACAAGCTGAATGGGAGGAACCTCATCAACATGTCCGATTCTACCGGTAAGTTGTTTTTCGCGGTTATGAATGAGGTCGCTGAAGAAGACGGCGGCGGGTGGGTCGATTATATGTGGCCGAAACCCGGAGAGAAAAAGCCCTCTCCCAAGATCTCCTATGTGAAACAGGTAACATTCGGCGATGATACGTTTGTAGCCGGTTGCGGGACCTATGATCCGGCTGTAATCGCAAAGATTAAAAATCAATAACAGCGGCCCTGCGGGCACAGCCGGCCCCCGGCAAGTGCCCTTCGATGACCCGAAACCCTAACATCAGGATACAATAATGAATAAATTATCCATCAACTTAAAATTGATCCTCCTGGTTTGTCTGGGGCTGGTTTTTGTAGGGGCGGTAGTCGTTATCGAAACTATTTCGAATTCCAGTGTTAAGAAGGCGAACGATGAAAACTTCGCTCTGATGGAGCAAGCCAACAATGATTATCGGGAAAAAGCCCAAGCCGCCCGAGAGCGTTTGAACCAGATCCAGGCTGTGCTTGACAGTGTGCAATATGCGCGTATCGCCGAAAAAAGCTATCTTCAATTCTATGATCCGCAATACGTGCAACAGTTGGAAGCGCATATCGCCAGTGCCCTGGAAGTCATAAAAACGGTTGAAAAAAGCGAGGCGGTCGCTAGCCTGGTAACCATCCTGGAGTACTATCAGCAGGATTTTGCGGAAATCGTCAAGCTGCACCACCAGATCGAGGTCCTGAATGAAGCCACGCGCAAGGACTTTGCATCCTTGAAGGAATCATTTACCAGGAGCGAGTCGCTTATTGTGACCAATCGCTTTGAACTGCAGATGGTCGGTGAAGAGCTGTCTCCCGTGGAAAGCCATTTCGAATCTATGATCAAAGAGGGTTTTCGAACGGTTGATTTCATTGCTTCCATGCGGTCACAGTATCTCTTGACAGATGATGTGGTCTATATTGACCGGCTTACCGAACATTTCGATAAACGCATGAAGGCCGAGACCGCCTCCATGCGACAAACCTCCAAGGTATTGAAAGAAAAAGTATATCGGGAGACCGCGACCAAATATAAAGAGATCGCCTACAGTGCCTACAACCAGACACTTGAGACACGCAATATCTTTCTGCAGCTCAAGTCCACCATCGAGGACTTGAACGAATACGGAGCGGAATTGACGTCCGTCGGCCACGGCCTCCTGGCAAGTATCACCGCGCAGATGGGAAAAGAGCAGACGGCTGCTGTGTCAAAAGTTGAGACCGCCAAGGAAAATCGGATCAAATCCTTAGAACGCGTACAGCATACCGTTACCTTGGTGCTAATCGTTGCCCTGAGCACCGGTGCTCTCATTGCAATCCTGCTGGCCGTGTTTATCATTCGTTCCATTACCCGGCCTATCAACGCCGTGATCAGTGGGCTGCAAAACTCTGCCAGTGATGTTGCCTCCGCTTCCGGTCAAATGCAATCAGCCAGCCAGTCGCTGGCAGAAGGTGCTTCCGAACAGGCGGCCACCATTGAGGAGACCTCCTCATCATTAGAGAAAATGTCCTCGATGACCAAGCAAAACGCAACAAATGCCGGTCAGGCCGACAGCCTTATGCAGGAAGCCAACCAGGTGGTCCGTCAGGCCAATGACTCCATGACTCAGCTCATCGGATCTATGGAAGATATTTCCAAGGCCAGCGAAGAGACCTCCAAGATTATCAAGACCATTGATGAAATTGCGTTTCAGACCAACCTGCTGGCCCTCAACGCGGCTGTGGAAGCCGCTCGCGCCGGTGAGGCCGGGGCCGGATTCGCCGTGGTGGCTGACGAGGTGCGGAATTTGGCCATGCGGGCCGCAGATGCCGCCAAGGATACGGCTAACCTGATCGAAGGCACCGTGAAAAAGATCGACCAGGGCGGCACACTCGTGGCTGACACAAACGGTGCGTTTGGCGAAGTGGCCGAAAGTGCCTCAAAGGTCGGCGACTTGGTCGGTGAAATCGCGGCTGCATCCAACGAGCAGGCCGAGGGCATCGAACAACTGAACCGGGCCGTCATCGAGATGGATAAAGTTGTCCAGCAAAACGCAGCCAGCGCTGAGGAATCAGCTTCATCCTCCGCCGAAATGAGTGGACAGGCTGTCCACATGAAAAATTATGTTGAAGACCTGGTCGCTATCGTAGGCGGCTGTCGCCGTAAAGAAAATACGCTCGAAAAAGCCGCAGATGGTGCGGAAGAAACCCTATCCGAGCAGGAAAAACCGCAAGAAACGCTGAGCAGAGAAGTTCGACCGGAAAAGATGATCCCCTTTGCCGAGGATGAGACCGATGAGTTCCAGGACTTTTAACGTGGTCTGAGGCTATCGCGAATTGATGCCTACCCGGATTGAATCGATCAGCGCGGCCATTCCCTGTAGTTTGCTACAGGGTTAGCGAGCGAATCTAAAATAGAAAATGTCCTTCCGGGGACGGTATCCCGCAGTTTGTTGGAACGCAGCGGAAATCCCGCTGGTCAGTGCTGCGGGGCGCGTTCAATCCAATAAAAAAAGGGTCCGCCCAACGGCGGACCCTTTCAATTTAATTTTGCTTGCGTTTACACACCAGCCGCTTCCTCTTTGACACCAGTGGCCATTGTGTAAAGGATGGTAAGGACGATGAACCCGGCGGCCCAGACACCCAAAGTAATCGCCACCTCAGGGCCGGTCGGCATATATTCGTTGACCTCGTGCAGGGGGTTCGGCACAAACCCGCCGGCGATCATACCCATCCCTTTATCGATCCAGGCACCGATAAATAGCATGCCGCAGGCCACGGCCAGCACGCCTTCGTTGCGACGGCAGGTCGGGATAAGCAGCAGGATGATCGCGATCAGCATCAGGGCAATGGCGGGCCACATCCAGGGAACCAGCGTGTTGTGCCCGTGCAGTCCTACAAAGAGGTATTTGAGGTGATCCATGTGACCCGGAATGTTGCTGTAGAACGCCACAAATACCTCACAGAGCAGGAAGAAAACATTGAGGATGAGGGCGTAGGTGGCAATCTTCGCCAGGCTCTGGATCTGTTCTCGGCCGGGATCGAAACTGGTGACCCGGCGAACGATGAGGCACAGCAGGATCAGCAGGGCCGGGCCGGCTGCAAAGGCCGAAGCCAGAAAGCGCGGCGCCAGGATGGCAGTCAGCCAGAAATGTCTGCCCGGCAGGCCGCAGTACAGATAGGCTGTAACCGTATGGATACCGACCGCCCAGGGAATGGACAGGTAGATGAACGGTTTCAGCCAGGCCCCGTAATGGGTACCGTTGCGCTCCGCCTCTAGGACGTTCCACCCGATCAGAATATTCAAAAAGAGGTACCCATTGAGCACGATCATATCCCAAAACAGCATGGAGTTGGGCGTCGGATAGAAAATGACGTTCAGCATCCGCATGGGCTGCCCGAGGTCCACCAAAATGAATAACAGGCACATGGTAATGGCTGAAATGGCCAAAAACTCACCCAGAATGGTAATCCGGCCGAACGCCTTGTAGTCGTGCAGGTAGTACGGCAGTACGACCATGACACCTCCGGCGGCCACCCCGACTAAAAATGTAAACTGGGCAATATAAAATCCCCAGGAGACATCCCGGCTCATGCCGGTAATCCCCAATCCAAAGCTGAGCTGTTTGAAATAGAAAAACGCCCCGATGGCGACAATCGCGCCGAGGATCCCGAGCAAGCCCCAGTATTTTTTACTTCCTTTGACTGCTAAATCTAGCATAACCACCTCACACTATGTCGTGAACCGAATTATATGGTAATGGTTCTTATTGATTACGCGGGTGACCACGTTGTTATCCGTGTTCTTCCTCTTCTTCCGCTCCACCGCCGCCGCCGACGATATAGTATACCGACGGTTCCGTTCCCAAAGTCTGTTTGCGCCGGATGGTGTAATTGTCGTGCAGCAGGTACCGGACGTTGGAATCCGGATCATCCAGATCGCCGAAAGCGATGGCGCCTTCCGAAGCCTCCACGCAGGCCGGTAGTTTACCCACCGCCAGACGTTCCGCGCAGAAATTGCATTTTTCAACCACCCCTTTACTCCGGCGGGGGAACCGCGGGTTGATCTTCGGGATAAACGGCTCAGGATCCCGGAAATTGAAGCTTCGCGCCCCGAACGGGCAGGCGGCCATACAGAACCGGCAGCCGATGCAGCGGTGAAAGTCCATCAGCACGATACCATCACTTTCGCGCTTGAAGGTTGCCTTGGTCGGGCAGGCCCGGACGCAGGGCGGATTCTCGCAGTGGTTGCAAAGCACCAGAAACGGTACTTCGTGGCTGTGAGCATCCATGAATCTATTGGTCTTGTCCGGAAACGCATTGTGATAGGGCGCCGACCAGATCCACTTGACTTCGTGTTTTTTGTTTTCGAACTTGGGAATATTGTGGGCCTGATCGCATACCGCGATAATCGGCTCCAGATCGGCGGCCGAGGTAAACTTGCGCGTATCGATGACCATGCCCCAGTTCCTGGCGGTCAACGCTTTGCCGCCGCGTTTCACCAGGGCATCCGGGGCTTTGCCGCCAGCCGCCGCATAGGCGTCCAGAACCGGTTTCGTTGTCAACCCCAGGGCAGCAACACCGGTCAACTTCAAGAATGTTCGTCTGCTGTTTTCCATCACTTTATCTCCTTCGGATTCTCAATGTGGCAGTCCCAGCAGTAGGGCCTAACCGAAGCATAATTGTGGCAGCGGTCACAAAATTCGGCCTTATTGTCATGGCAGTCCATACACGTATTGGAAAGGCTCATTTCGAATTCCTTGCCCTTTTTGTTGGTCACGATTCTCTGCCCATCCCGGACGACGGTATCCCGCCAGTCATCCAGCAGCTGCATGTGCTCGGCTTTCATGTAATCCTTGGAGCGCACACACTCCCCGGCCTTCTTGGCTGTTGGGGAAAGCACCACTTCGGGCACCGACGCGGCCTTGCCGCGGTTGTACCAGAACGGGAAGGTAAAGATTATAAAGAATATTACTAAACCCGTGATGATTTTACCTTTATCATTCATCAGTGTCTTCCTCCTCCTCCAACTCCAAACCCGGTATATCTTCACCGCGCATATCAGTGGGTCGGCTGTTTTGCCCCGGTATGACCAGGGCATTGGCGACGAGTTCATGCACGCCCGTTACGTCCACACCCGGTACCCAGTAGTTCATGAGGTCCGGCAAAGCCGCCCGGTCAACCGCGCAGATGTTGGCCAGCATGTTGACCCCGTGTTTATCGTGGACATGTTTCACCGCATTGGCTCGCGGCAGGCCGCCGGCCATTCGCAGTTCCATATCTTCACCGGCATTGAGACCGGCCCCGCTGCCGCAGCAGAAGGTCTGTTCCCGAATGGTGTTGGCCGGCATGTCATAGAAATTGTTGCAGACATTCTTGATCACGTAGCGTGGCTCTTCGAACATCCCCATCCCCCGGGAGGGATTGCACGAATCGTGGAAAGTCACCGAAAGATGATCGTTGCGGCTGGGGTCGAGATCCAGTTTGCCGTGTTTTATCAGGTCGGCGGTGAACTCGATAATGTGCACCATCTTGGTGGATTTGGCGTTTTCAAATTTGGTGCCGGTAATCGGGTTCACCGGTTCTTCCAGAAAGTCGGCCGGACCGTTCATGGTGTCCATGTATTGATGGATCACCCGCCACATGTGGCCGCACTCACCGCCGAGAATCCATTTCACGCCCAGACGTTTAGCCTCCATGTACATCTTACTGTTCAGGCGTTTCATCATCTCGTGCGAGGTGAAAAAACCGAAATTGCCGCCCTCGCTGCCGTAGGTGGACCAGGTCACGTCAAACCCGTATTTTTCCTTGAGGTAGTGAAAGAGCATCAGGTAGCCCATACAGGAGTAGGTACCCGGGTCGGCAAATACGTCACCGGAAGGGGTGATAAAGAGAATGTCGGCGCCCTTCTTATTGAACTGCGGCTCCAGCTGCAAACTGGACATCTCTTCGATATCCTCGACAAAAAAGTCGAGCATGTCTTTGAAAGCGTGGGGCTGGATACCCAGGTGGTTACCGGTGCGGTAGCAGTTGGCCACCGGCGTGGCAATCCAGTCGATGTTCAGGCCCAGCAGGTTCAGCAGCTCGCGGCCCAACAGGGTAATCTCGGCTGTGTCGATTCCGTAGGGGCAGAACACCGAGCAGCGTCGGCACTGGGAGCATTGAAACAGGTAGTACCACCACTCTTTCAGGACATCCAGGGTCATGGGGCGGGCGCCGTTGGCCTTGCCCAGGATTTTACCCAGCTTGGTAAAATCGTTGCGGTATACTGACCGGAGCAGTTCCGCCCGCAGGACGGGCATGTTCTTCGGGTCTCCGGTACCTATATAATAGTGGCACTTGTCGGCACAGGCCCCGCAGCGCACGCAGATGTCCATAAATACTTTCAGGGACCGGTATTTATCGAGCCGTTCCTTGAAGCCCTTGTGGATGATCTCCTGCCAGTTATCCGGCAGCAGCCAGTCTTCTGCGGTCGGATCGAACTTTCGCGCATTGGGCAGCCCCACGTATTTCAGGCTTTTGGGATTGGCGGAGTGGCAGTAAATGCCCTTGCGCAGGTTCACCGGCGTATCCATCCAGCCCGTCGCTTTGGGCGGCTTGTGATCAATTGCGCTGTAATATTTATCTGATTTCGGAAGGTCACTCATCTCTTACTCCTTTTCCTCTGCCTCGGTGGTCTCAGCTTCGGCTGCCGCGGGGGCCGCTTCTTCCTCCGGTTCAGGTTCGGGCATCTTGTCCACCGGCAGGCCGGCTTCGATCATCTTCTCCCGGAACTCATCTTCGTACTCTTCATAGGTATGCACATGGACCGGATAGTTCCAGGGATTGACGTGCCGCCGGGCGCGAGTATCCGTGGGCAGGTTCCGGGTGGGGCTCAAGAAAATGCCCCCCAGGTGCATCAGTTTGCTGAAAGGAAAATAGGCCAGCAGAACCGTCACGAAAAAGAGGTGGACGTAAAACAGGCTGCTGATTCCTTCGGGCACCACGGGATGGAAGGTCACCAGCCCTAAAGACAGTGATTTGATGCCCACAATATCCACTTTGGACAGATAACGCATCAAGACGCCGGTAAAGGCGATGCCGCCGATCAGAAAGAGCGGGAAAAAGTCGGAGGCCAGACTGATATAGCGGACCTGGGTAATCAACAGTCGCCGCAGCAGCAGGTAGATTACCGCTGCCAGGAGCACCACACCGGACATGTAGACCACCGGCAGGCCGAACTGCATAAATGAATCCAGGTTCTCCAGCCACTGCAGGCAAACGGGAACGGGTTCCAGGAAAAAGCGCATGTGGCGCACCAGGGTGGTTAAAAAGGCATAATGAAAGGCCAGAGCACCCAGCCAGAGAAACAGCTCCAGGCTGTAGGTAATCCGGCCATCCGCCTTGACCTTCATGCGGGTGTTGCGAAACAGAGACCGGAAGGTCACAATTTCCAGGAACATACGGACAACCACGCCCCAGGTCGTGCTGGGATTGTCGACTTTGGCCTGCTCGATCCAGTCAAAGGATTTCTGCTGTCCGCAGGTAGTCGGAATCCTGAACGGCACCGCCGCGTTGGCCCATCCCAAAACCCGCCAGACAAACCCGCCTATAAACAGGATCACGGCAACATAGGGTAAGACGACGCCGAAAAGCACTTCCAATCCGGCGACCTCCACTCCCAGGTAGGCCAGCAAGGCAAGCAGGAACACTGCTATGAGGGAATACATGTACTTGTTGTTCATTTAACCTTACCTCACATATATGATGATTTAGGCGCCTGGAGATTCCGGCCCATTATCCGAAATCTCGGTAACTAAACCCGCCCTTGAAAACGCGCTGTAGATTTTATCTCTTTCGGTACTGACCTTGAGCTGGTAAATGGCCTCCCGGCAAGTAACGAAGATATCGAAGCCGATCAGGCACAGCCGGTCTATATTCGTATCAATGTCAGCCAGTCCGGCCTGCACCGGAGCTGATTTGAGTTCCTTTTTGAGCTTCTCGCGAATTACATTTTTCAAATCTAGAATAAATCCGACAGCCTGGGACGGTGTGAAATCCTGAACCGCCCGGATACGGATGATGGGATCGAGAAAAGAGACAATGGTGTCGCGGTCCATGCCGCTGACAACTTCGTCGAAAACGGCCTCTAGACCTTTTTGGGTGGTGTGGCCGACCGGATTGGAAAATTGGTCCGACTGGCCTTTGAGGAAGGATGCGGTGTCGGGGGGATAAGAGTTGACCACAAGTTCAAACCACTTTTTGACGATGGCGCTTTTTTTGGTCTGTAATATGGATACCAGATTATCTTTCACAACCTGTTCCTGATTCCCCCATATATGGGTTGCAAATTGCCTGCAAAAAAGGAGCGGCAACGCTCACCAAACGCAGCTACCGCTTCAGATTAAAGAAGATTCTATAATCAAATTGCCAAAAAGTGTCAACAACTATCGAAAAGGTTGCAAATATGCAGTTTCATGCCTATAACTATACAGTTATTCTACAAAAATTCGTGCTGCCGCAGGTCCGGAGATTCTCCTCAGAAGATCGTCAACCCGGCCCGCATTTCAACCAAAAATCAAACGATTCGTTCCACCTAAATGGGGGGCACCATGGCAAACCATCCAAACAGTTTCAATACGCTTTCATCACTGGAAACGTCGGCCGGCAAGGTCCAATACTTCAGTCTACCCAAAATGGTCGCAAATGGGTTTACAGGGATAGAACGCTTGCCGTTCAGTATCCGTATTTTGCTGGAGAACCTGCTGCGTAATGAAGACGGCAGCCTCATCAAAGCATCCGATGCCGAGAACATGGCCAACTGGTCTTCCCAGGAACTTGAAAAAAGAGAGGTCCCCTTCATGCCCGCCCGGGTTTTGCTGCAGGATTTCACGGGGGTGCCGGCCGTAGTCGACCTGGCCGCCATGCGCGATGCCGCCCAGTCCCTGTATGGCGATCCCTTGAAGGTTAACCCGCGCATCCCGGCCGAACTGGTAATCGATCATTCCGTCCAGGTAGACTATTTCGGCACCCATGCAGCCCTGAAACAGAACGAGGACATGGATTATCAGCGCAATGGCGAGCGGTACGCTTTTCTGCGCTGGGGCATGCAAAGTATCAATAATTTCAGTGTGGTACCCCCTGCCGCCGGCATCTGCCACCAAGTCAATCTCGAGAACCTGGGCCGGGTGGTATTCCAAAAAGATGGGGGCGGAGAGCCGGTTGTCTTCCCAGATACCCTGCTGGGCCTGGATTCCCACACAACCATGATCAACGGCCTGGGGATCATGGGCTGGGGCGTGGGCGGTATCGAGGCCGAGGCGGTCTTGCTGGGGACCCCGTATTACCTGCTCACCCCGGAGGTCATCGGGTTCAAGCTGACCGGCCGGCTGGCGGAAAATGTCACGGCCACGGACCTGGTGCTCACCGTCACCCAGATGCTGCGTGAGAAAGGCGTCGTGGGCAAGTTCGTGGAATTTTATGGTCCCGGGCTCTCAAATCTGCCTTTGGAGGATCGCGCGACCATTGCCAACATGTCGCCGGAATACGGCGCCACCATGGGCTTTTTCCCGGTGGATGACCGCACCCTGGACTATCTGAAACTGTCCGGCCGGACCCCTGAAAAAGTGGCCCTGGTGGAATCCTACTGTAAAACCCAGGGACTGTTTCGCATGGATGAACAACCGGAGCCGGCCTTTAACGACACCCTGGAACTGGACATGGGTGAGGTGGAAACCTCCCTCGCCGGTCCCAAAAGGCCCCAGGACCGCATTCCCCTGTCCCGGATGAAACCTGAATTTGAAAAAGCACTGCAGGAAAGCGGCAGGCCGCAGGACCAGCAGGTCGCCATTGAAATCAATGGTGAGGCAGCCGATTTGAAACAGGGCGCGGTGGTCATTGCAGCCATCACCAGCTGTACCAACACGTCCAATCCTTCGGTGCTTATCGGAGCCGGTTTGATGGCCAAAAAAGCGGTAGAATTGGGTCTGGCGGTCAAGCCCTGGGTCAAAACCAGTATGGCCGCCGGGTCGCGGGTGGTCATCCGCTACCTGGAATCCAGCGGCTTACTGAAATATCTGGAAAACTTGAAATTCCACAACATTGCGTTTGGCTGCACCACCTGCATCGGCAACAGCGGGCCGCTGCCTCAACCGGTGGCCGATGCGGTCCAGGAACAGGATCTGGTGGTCGCATCGGTGTTGAGCGGCAATCGGAATTTCGAAGGCCGCATCAGCCCCCTGACCCGGGTCAACTACCTCGGGTCACCGCTGCTCGTGGTGGCTTATGCCCTGGCCGGGTGCGTGGACATCGACCTAGCAACCGAACCCATAGGTACGGATAAGGACGGCCAGCCGGTTATGTTGTCCGACATCTGGCCGGACAAGGCTGAAATCAAACAGCTTGTATCCGAACATGTGCAGACCGCTATGTATCTGGAGGAGTATGGTCGTATATACGACGGTTCGGACAATTGGAATTCACTGCCGGTTACAGAGAGCACACGTTTTAGCTGGGTTCCGGAATCCACCTATATAAAGGAACCGCCGTTCTTCAAGAATATCAGCCTGGATGTACCTGCGCTGGCGGATATCGAGCAGGCCCGGGTCCTCGCCTTTTTGGGCGACTCGGTCACCACGGACCACATCTCCCCGGCCGGGGCCATTCCCCTGGACAGCCCGGCGGCCGACTATCTGCGGAGCAATGGTGTGGCGGAGACGGATTTCAACAGCTACGGCTCTCGTCGCGGCAACCATGAAGTGATGATGCGCGGGACCTTCGGCAATATCCGTCTGGACAACCTGCTGGTCCCCGGTGTCTCCGGGGGCGTTACCCGCTTGATGCCGGAGAACGAAACCGCCACCATTTACGACGCGGCCATGACCTATATCGAACGCGGCACCCCCCTGGTAGTCGTGGCCGGCAAGGAATACGGTACCGGCAGCAGCCGGGACTGGGCCGCCAAGGGCACCAATCTGCTGGGAGTCAAAGCGGTGATTGCCGAAAGCTTCGAACGGATTCACCGCAGCAACCTGGTTTGCATGGGCGTACTGCCGCTGGAATTTGCCCCGGGCACTGGTCGCGACGCTATCGGCCTGGATGGATCGGAATTGTACACGATTTCAGGGATCACGGAACTGTCCCCGGGCAAGGAGATGGAAGTGACCGCGCAGAAAGAGGACGGCAGTGAGGTGGCCTTCAAGGTAAAAGCCCGCATCGATACGCCGGCGGAACTGGAATACTACCGGCATGGTGGGGTGCTGCATTATGTACTGAGGGGCATGCAATAGTGTCCGTCCACAGGCGGCATCTTTTGGCTCAGGGCAGCGTTTTCACTCTTTTCAAATCCTCGGAATAGCGTCTGCTATGCCTGCGGTTTAAAAATCGTTCAAGCCTTCCGTCTTCGCCTATAGGCTACGCCGGACACGTGCTCCGAACCAAACCTACCACCTGTGAACGGACACTTGTGAAATTGGGCGGCATCTTTTGGCCCGGTGCAGCGATTCTTTGGGGTTCGCTGCACCGGGTTTATCTTTTTTCGGGAGGCTATTCGGAAGGAAGGATCACCTGACCCCGGGAGGTAAAGGATATCCCCTGTTGGGATCGGGTCCCGATCATAACGGTTTCCACTATGGGTGGATTCACCGGTTTTTCAGATTTCCATTCAACCATGAAATTGGCACCGGATCCGCCGCTCTTGTCTTTCTCGGGAATGATATAGCGGATGGATTCCAGGGGTTTTAAAACCACCGGCTTGTCGATGTGCTTTTTTAGCAGCTTGCCCTGAGTTTCATAATAATCGACCCGGGTGATGGTGACCGGATGTTCAGGATCAACACTGCGAATGCTCAGGGTAATGGTCAGAAGATAAGCCCGGTCGCGGGCACCGGCGTAAATATGGGAGTAGGCAGGCACGTATAGCGTTTGCCCGTCTGAAAGGCCACTGCGCGGGCCCGCTTGCAATGGTAGGGGCACTGAAAGGATAAAAAGGCAAACGGCGGCCAAAAAGCCGAAAAGGATGTACTTTTGCATGGCAAATCTCCAGTTTGATTTACTGTACCATGAGATTACTATAGTTTTTAAAGAAAAACAGCCCTTTTCTAAAGGCTGCCTCAAAAATGTCTTCCTGTCTGGCATAGCCTATGGCGACGCCTGATTGGCCCAATTTCGGTGTTAGGCGCTCGGTCCAATTCTCGAAATACTTGAGTATTCCTCCGATTGCGACCCACATTTGAGCATTGGATCAAGCGGGAAGTCCCGCAACACGGGGGAGCCTTACGGCTGCCTTGCCTGCCGGGCGAAGCTCGTAGAGCGAAGACTGGACCTTGAACCAAATTCCTATTTTTGAGACAGCCTCTAATTAATGCGTGGGGAAATGCGTGGAGATTACACCATTATCTCTAAATCGTTAATCTTGGCCGTCAGGGTATTCCGATGAATACCCAGAATTTTGGCCGTCTCTCCCCGCCGTCCATCGACAGAGTTCAGCACGGCCCTGATATGCTGTCTTTCGAAATCGGCCACGGCTTTTTTCAGGGTCTGATTCTCTCGGCGGGTATTGCGCCGCTGAAGGGGCAGCACATCCTCCTGCCGAATCACTGCTCCCCGCGAAACGATGAAAAGCCGCTCCACGAAGTTTTCCAACTCCCGAACATTGCCGGGCCAGTCATAGTCCATCAAAGCCTGGACAGCCTTCTCGGTGAAAGACTTGGATGGCATACCGTTGCTCTTACCGTTCTGGTTCAGGAAGTGATCGAGCAGCTCGGGTATATCTTCTTTTCTTTCACGCAGGGGCGGCAGTTCAATGGGAAATACATTTAAACGATAGAACAGGTCCTCTCGGAATTTTCCTTTGGCAACCAGCTGCCGCAGATCCTTGTTGGAGGCTGCGATAAACTTGATATCGACATTGACGACCCGGTCGCTACCCACTTTTTCATACTCCTTCTCCTGGAGCACCCTTAAAAGGCGGGCCTGCATATTGATGTCCAGCAAATCGATGTCATCCAAAAAGAGGGTGCCGGAGTCGGCCATTTCCAGTTTGCCGCTACGATTTTCCAGGGCGCCGGTAAAGGCCCCTTTGGAATACCCAAAAAGCTCGCTTTCCATGAGAGTAGCGGGAATCGCCGCACAGTTAATCACCACAAAGGGCTGGTCATGGCGCTGACTGCGGTTATGGATAGCCCGGGCCACCAGTTCCTTTCCGGTACCACTTTCGCCCTGGATCAAAATTGCCCCCGGACCCTGGGCCTGAGCCACCCGTGATATCAGATGAAAAACGGCTTTCATCTGTGCGGAATGCCCAACCATGTCTTCAAAAGGTTGGACCCGCTCAAGTTCGTCCCGCAGGTAAACGATCTCTTTCTGAAGCTTCTTTCTTTCCAGGGCTCTTTTGACAACGGAGAGCAGTTCGTCAACTTCGAATGGTTTGGTGATATAGTCAAAGGCGCCGAGTTTCATCGCCCGCACAGCTGAAGATATCTCTTTGAGGGCCGAGACCATGACGATCTCGGTTTGCGGTTCGCTCTCTTTCAACTCTTTCAGCAGCACCAGACCGTCCAGGTCCGGCAGCAAGATGTCGAGCAGGACGAGATCAACGTGTTTCTGTTTGAAGATATCCAGAGCGGCGGCCCCGTTTTCGGCAAAAAAAAGTCGGTATTGCTCCTTCAAGACCATGTTGAAGGACTGCCGCACACCACGCTCATCGTCCACGATCAAAATTGTCGAGTTGTTCATAATACCAGCGCCTTTTCGCATGCTGCTATCTGTCGGGAGATAGCCCCGGATTGTGTGTCTGCCCACCACTCAAGATGCTTCCCAGCGCCCGAAGTGAAACCGATAACCTGTTTTTTTGACAAATTTTTTAAACAATGGCAATATCAAAAATTCAAATTTTGCGTGGCCAGGCATCCAAGCTAAAAACAATGCACAATTTTTTGTGCGTCCATGCACAGATATCTGTGCAAAGTATATTGCTATCCTGCTGCCACGAGGAGCCCCAACTCCTATTCGCAATCCGTTGCCGGGTAGTTAAAAATTGTCCCGGATCCTATGATGACAGGCAGTTATCATCGCTATCCATAGCCTGCGATCGAACAACAGCAAACCCCATCACGCGATGGCATACAAATTGAATTGGCTGAAAAACAGCCGTAGACTTTTAAAGGCCAAGAACCATGAAAAAAGAGACCAGTTGCATAAATTCCAAGGCAGTCCTCGGTTACGTCCGCCGTCATAATCACGGATCGACTGAACCGTTGATCGAGAACCTGGATCCGGAAATCAACATGATGGTCAATCCCGAGACCTATCTCTCGGATCAGAATAATTGGATCTCATGCCGCATCCTGGCGGAAATGTTCCGCCGTGCCCGCGAACTGTTCTGCGATCCCTTTATCGCCTTTAAAATCGGTAAATATGCGGTCCAGGAATCCTCACTGGGACTGAGTCAGCAAATTCTGTTGAAAGCATTCCTTTCCACCCGGGAAGCCCTGATCGCCTTTCACGGCGTGAATGAACAGTGCAGCCGCAATAAGCGACTGGAGATAGTCTCCCTCAAGCACAACGAGGCCGCCATTCGCCTCTACTGGAACCCTGACATGGCGGTAACAAGGGATAATTGTATCTACAATCAGGGCGTTTTCACTTTCATGCCGCAAATTTTGGGGGGGTCTAAAATCAATCTTCAGGAAACCTGTTGTTTCTTTGAGGGTGCCGAATTCTGCGAGTACAAACTGGAGTGGTCGGAGAGAAATCGTTTTTTTGCGTTCTTCGATCGTCTGCTGACCCGGAACTATACCCACGATGAGATCATCACCGAGCTGGAAAAAAACCGGCAGCAGATCGAGTTGAAGTACGAAGAAGCGCGGCGCCTGAACACAGAACTCAACAAGAAGATAACCCAGATCGAGGCGATCCAGGAAACCGGCAAGGCTATCTTGTCGATCCTGGAACTGGACGAATTGCTGACCGTAATCATGCGACTTCTGTCGAGTGCCTGTAAAATCAACCGGGCGATTATCCTGCTGATCAACAACACCGACAACACCCTGGCCTACTGCCATGGTACGGGTTTCGATCCGGAGCCACCGCTGCCGATCAGGCAATACCGGGTCGGCCTGAAGAGTGAAAATCATCTGCTTGCCAACGTAATCGGTTTCGGGAAAGCCCGCTATCTGCCTGAAATCCTGGAATCTGATCTGGCAGATGATGCCCTCCTGACAGCCCTGAGTTATCCGGCTTCATTGTACGCCGCGCCGCTTGTCACCGGGACCCGGGTTATCGGATTAATCGTGACCGACAGTTTCGAAAAAGACGGCATCTCACAGGAAACCCGTGACACCCTGGATATTTTCGCCCCCCAAATCGCCATTGCCATCAAGAATGCAAGGCTTTACAGCAAACTCAGCGATCAGATGCAGGCTTTGAAAAAATCCAACCTGCTCCTGAGCAGGGTCGAAAAGTTTTCATTCCTCGGCAATTTGGCCGCACGTCTGGCCCATGAAATCAAAAACCCCATGACCGCCATCCGGACGTTCATCCAAATGCTGCCGGAAAAGTTTGATGACGCTGAATTCAGAAATGATTTTCATAAAATAGCACTTGAAGAAACCGAACGGGTAAACGGCCTTATTATAGAATTGCTGGATCTGGCCAGCACCCAGGAGTCTCACTTCGAACCAACCGACCTGCATGGCCTGATCGAAAAAATGGTGCTGCTGATCTCGCCCCAGAGTAAAGCTCGCCGCATATCGGTCACCACTTTTCTCTCCGGGGAGATTGGACCGGTAACCCTGGACGAGAAGAAGATGAAACAAGCCATACTCAATATTCTGACCAATGCCGTCGAGACCACGCCAGATGAAGGGGAGGTCTCTATCCTCACGTCACTATCTGGAAAGAACAACGGCCATCGTCATATTGAAATTGAAATCCGCGACAACGGACCGGGCATTCCGGCGGAAATAGAAGAAAAGATCTTTGATCCCTACTTTCCAACCAAACACAAAAGCAAGCTGCACAAAGGCACTGGGTTGGGTTTGTTTATCGCCCACCAGAATATCCAGGCTCACGACGGCAGCATCGAAATTAACCGCGATTACACCGGTGGTGCGTCATTCAAAATCCTGATTCCAGAAAAACATGAAAATCGGCGTAATTAAAATATATCCCGTCAGGGTTCCCCTCCGACTGCGATCCGCTACCCCAAAACACTCTCCGGTCAGCTTCACAAACATCATCATTGAGATCAGCGATGCCAAAAACAGGTTCCGCGGGTACGGTGAAGGTTGCTTGCCGCCGCAAAAGCAGATCTTTCTGGAAGACTGGATAAAAGCCGCCGCGGCCTTTCTTGCGTTAAACTCGTTCCCCTGGAATCTGAGCAGCATCTACGAAATCCGGTCCTATATCGAAAGCCTGCCGCCACTTCCCAGCCTGAACCCCGTGGTCTGCGCCATTGAAACGGCCCTGTTGGATATTCTGGGGCGTAAGCAGGACAAGCCGTTATCCGCCTATTTTCCAAGTCACCATTACACTGCCTGCATCAACTACACGGCCAAGATTCCCAGCGGACTCAGCAACCGGCAGACAGTTGCTTTCTGCCGGGCGGCGAACAACCTGGGCATCCGACAGGTACGTCTCGGGGTCGGGGCCGATCCTAAAAAAACACTCAAGCGCCTGGAAGCGATTATGAGCATTTTCAATAGCCGCTGTACAATCAGCCTCGATCCCGGTCTCGCTTGGAATCCGGAGATTACCCAGGCTCACATGCCCCTGCTGGAAAGGTTTCCCATCTGGGCCATTGAAGACCTGATGCCTTTGGGAAAAAACGGACTCGCACAAGTGGCCGGCACATTGAAACCGATGGGTATCAAACTTATTGCCGGGCAATCCGCCCTGACGATTGAAGATGCGCAGCAGATTGTCTCCAAGGGCCTGTATGATGCCCTCAGTATCCAGCTTTCCCGCAATGGTGGATTCCATCGCTCATTAAAACTCGTAGACTATCTGCGGCAGAATGCGTTCGATTACCAGATAAGCTGCCATACCGCGGGGTCCTGCATTCTCTCTTCTGCCGGGCACATCTTCAATTTGCTCTGCCGGGATGTCGTCAATCGTGACGTGGTTTACGCCAAGTCTGTGAAGGGCTTCGAGACGGTCACGGGGGTTAATTGGCTGCGCTCGGGTGGTACGGCTCTACCAATGAGGGGAACCGGGCTGGGTGAGAATGTAAACAGAGAGAATATTGTCCGCTTGAAATTGAACCGCTTCAATGGGAAGACAACCACGCTTACCATCAAGCCGGTACAGGCCCCAGCCCCGGTTGCATAGCTTTTGGGTTTTGAAAAGGGTCGCCTGGCCCGGCTGCCAGACGATCTGGCAGCGCCGAATAAGCGTTTAGGCCGCCTATCAGCACCTAAGTTGTCTCCGCATCTTGCTCCTGTACGGCCGCCAGAACCACGGTGATGTTGTCCTTTCCGCCGGCATCAATGGCCGCGCGGACAAGGGCCTGCGCCTTTGCTTCAAGTGATTGCGATGTACTTAGTAGGGTCTGGATACCCTTTTTACTGATCTGCCGGTGCAGGCCATCGGTGGCCAGCAGGAGAATATCTACGGTATCGAGATCAAGATAACCGGTTTCGGGTTCCACATGGCCGCAACCCAGGTATTGGTCCAGGACATTGCGCGAATAGTGGGTCCGTGCCTGCTCGGCAGTGATTTCGCCTTCCTCCAGCAGAAACCGGGAAAGCATCTGGTCGCGGGTAGCCCGCTTCAATCTTCCTTCGGTCTGCACGTACAATCGGCTGTCACCGACATGGGCCCAGTAAGCCCGCTCCTTGCGGAGCAAAACACAAACCAGAGTGCTGCCCATGCCCGTCAATTCAGAATCGTTTTCTGCCAAGTCGTGAATGGCCAAGTCGATGGTTCGAATCAAATCGGCCAGCAGGGTCTCTTCCCGGCCCTGGGGGGTGCGGTCTACTCCAGCGAATCTTCCGCAGGCAATTTCGGCGGCATAGTCGCCAAAAACATCACCTCCCAAGCCATCGGCAAGCACCAATAAAATGGTATTGTCCATCAATGGCTTGACCAGGTAACGATCTTCGTTGGCATCTTTGGCGGTTCCGGCATGGGTGTGCGCAGCGATCATGGCGAACCCCAGATCAAGGCCGGTGGTGCCCTCTTCGCCATGTATCTGCTGATAGAACCGGCACCCTTTACAAGACGTGCGTTTCTTGGCAAAGGAGCCCTGGATCCGGCTGTTGCAAAACGTTCCAGCGACCAACCAGCAAGCCCGACCGGCGTTTTTACCCTTGTAAAGACCGTTAAAAGCGGTGCTTTCCGCAGCCGGGCAGACACTTAGTTCGGTAGATCGTTTCCCACCCGGCTCTCTCCCGCAGTCCATAAATTCCCAGCAGTTGATTTTAGAAGCTTTTTTCACGAGACACCCATTTCGGAATTCATTGGGATGGCCACTTATTAATGGTTTTGGCTGTTACAGGTCTTTGAAATCGGCAAGCTTTACTTTTACATTAAGGGCCTGGGCTTTACTGCTGAACTCCTCCACCAATCTATTGAGCGCCAGCTGGTTTCGTTGATCATAGACCAGAAAAAGCGTCGACATCTTCTGCTCTTCGATGGTGAGGTGGTTATGCGTCAAACCGGAACGCTGGATGAGGGGCCGCAGCGCTTGGCGAGCTTGGGCGGCATCCTTGTAACGCCGCTTTGGATCACACCGACCCGCTGTCAGAATAAAGGTTCGCAGTTCATCCGGCAACTGCAGTACAACTTCGGCTGGGTCGGGGATATCGCTGGTCCGGTGCAGTTCCAGAAGCGCCTGCAGGCTCTGGGCCTCGAAAGGCCGCCGGCCAGTCACCATCTCGTAAGCGGTGATGCCCAGGGCGTAAAGATCTGTCCGGCCTGTCACCGGGGCACCATCAATCTGCTCGGGCGCCATATAGTGCGCCGTGCCGGTATTCTCAAAATCTTCCGTACCCTCGGGGCAGGCCAGTCCGAAATCAAGAACCTTCACCCGGTCATTGGGCTGTACAATGATATTGGAGGGGTTGATGTCCCGGTGGATGATCCCGCGCTCATGGGCATATTCCAAGGCTGCACAGACTTGGATTAGATAATCGGCTGCCAGTCGCGGGGGCAGCACCCGCAGGTGCGTAATCATCTTGGCAAGCGATTCGCCCTTGATGTGCTCCATGATGATAAAAAGGGTTCGATATCGCTCTTCAAAGTCATAAACCTTGATGATGTGATCATGGCTGAGGCTGGCAATGATTTTGGCCTCATTGCGAAAATTCTCAAGAAAATTCTCATTCTGGGCCATATCATGCCGCATCATTTTTATGACCAGCGGCATCCCCAGGCTACGGTGTTCACCTTTGTAAACGATACTGAAGGCACCCCGGCCGATAATATCAGTGGCGACATACTTTCCGATGGTGCGGTAGGCGGTCGGCCGCCGACTGTCCAGCCGATCGGCCACGAGTTCCGTCAAAAAGTCCAGAACATCAGGGTCTTGGCCGGATATTTCGGCAAATTGGCTCCGGGTCATCACCCATACATCCAGATCAGTCTCGGCCTCCACGTGCGCCCGGCGCGGCTCCCCGGTCAAGATTCCCAGACCGCCGACAATATCACCCTCCCCGTAGTGATCGACCGGGTGGAGTTGTCCGTCCTTCTCAACGATGACCAGACAGGACCCACTTTGGATAATATAGGCCGTGTCCTCCACTTCTCCCTGGGTCACAAACCGGGTTCCGGCCCGAATATGGCGAAAACTCATTTTTTCCAGGAGGGTATTGTTGCCGGTGCGGTTGATAAACTGTAGAAATTTGGTTTGCAGCCCGGCGACGCCCTCTTCTTCCTGGACCATTTTAAAGAAGTCACATTCCAGGCAGTTTGAACGCTTCTCGACAAAAGAGCCCTGTTGGCAATCTCCACACAGTGTCCCGGTAACCGCCCAGCATATCCGACCGCCGCACTTACCCGAATGAATATTGTCAAAGCTTTGATCGACAGCTGCCGGACAGGGACCGGATTCCAGGGCTTTTTTCCCGCCCGGCTCTCGGCCACATGCCATGACTTCCCAACAGTTAAGCTTGTGTGATTGGCCTTGCTTTCGATTGGAGCTGTTGGAATCTGCAGCCATGGCACTCTCATTAAGGATTTTCGAGTTGATATCGAGGCCGGCCTATATTTGGTCGGTACACCCTGAATATGATCCCTTATCATATTCTAATCACAGAATCCTGTTTTGCATTGACCTAAGTCAAACCGCTACACTTGCGGCATGCAATCCAAAACATCATAGGATTGGGTTTTGCTGCCAGAGTAATTCTGCTATTATGCTGTCTTTGACAACCCAAAAAGGAGGATCAATCGTGCAAAAATTTGTATTTGTTTTAACTCGCGGCCTTGAGGATCCCACGCGTGCAACCAGAGGACTGCAGCTCGCCAAAGCAGCAAAAGAGCAGGGCCACGATGTCAGTCTTTTCATGACGGATGACGCGGTACCCCTGGCTAAAAAGGGGTTAATTGACAACGTTGTCGCCCCGACCGGTGATGAAGCTTCAGGCCACCTGTTTTACCTCATCGATAACGGTGTCCCCATCTACCTCTGAATCCCGTGTGCCGAAGCTCGCCAGGTTGGCGAAGCCGATGTTTATGATTCGATTCAGTTCGCGGGTGCGCCCAAGCTCTTTGAATTGTGTGAAGGCGCGACGGCGTTTACGTTCTAATGCATTTTCGTACGTTCGCCTACGAAGATGCCCTTTTTTGCCACACCATTCGCAAAAGGGCTTTTACCGAATTGTTTGCGGATGAGCTGACGTCCGCCCGGATAAACTCCTGCGTCGATGCGTATGCATTGTATGACTATGTGCGTATGCAAAAAGCCGGCGAATTCTTCATCGCGGAAGAAGAAGGTGTGCCCCGCGGGTTTTTCACCCTCAAACGGATTACCCGGATTAAAGCCGAGATTCCGATGATCTACGTAGATCCGGACTATCTCGGGCAGGGGCACGGTCGGGAATGTCTGCACTGGCTTGAAAGTTGGGTTATCACCAATTGGCCGGAGGTAATCCGGTTAATCGTGGACACCGTTATCCCCCGGTCAAACGGTGGTTTTTATGAGGCGCTGGGCTACGCCGTCGAAGGCGAAACCACGTGCCGTTATTCGGAGCTGGAGATCCCGGCCGTGCGGTACTTTAAATCGCTGCCGGGTCAAGAGATGGGTTGAAGGGCGCTTGCAGGCCTTTTAATGGGTACAAAACAATCAATTGACAGATACATTGTAGCCATGATATGGCGGTTTCGTAATTAAAAGCCGTATAGATCTAGATCATCACGAAAATCGTTTTGGGGGACGCTTCTTTTTTATCTTTAAACGCGTCTACCCGACAATCTCGTAAATAACTCAAATTTGAGTTCGTTTTGTGGTCTGTTTCCATTCTTATCTTCAGGTGCTTTTAACCAAAACCCTGGTAATTCTCTAAACAGGATAGGAATGGTTGCGTAAATACCCGGGTGGACCTTTCAGGGTCTACCCGGGTTATTTTTTGTTCGACCCCGAGAAGACACCTTCGGCGACCTGGTCGATCTTGCTTGACTGAGCCCGTTTCATTTTGCCCGCGAATATAAAAAGGAAACCATTCTGCCGCCCCACGCCTGTCGCAACCAGACCCGGGTGAGAAAAGCCTGGCAAATGATTGCCGCCGGCAAATCCATCACCATGGCGGCAGCTGGAACCGGTTTTACCGATCAAAGTTACCTTACCCGCCATTTCAAACGGTTCACCGGGGTCACCCCGGGGCAATACAGCAAGATTGTACAAGATGTGTGATTCTGCTTAGTATATCTGATAGACTACAGCTTAAGAAACCTACGTGCACAGCCCTGACCTCAAATGATATAGGGGAAAGAGAATCACAGGCGATTAGACTAGAACCTATCTCAAAAAGGCTTCATGTCGGGCGTAGCCTCTGGCGAAGCCTGATTGGCCAATCCGCCCGAGGCGGATAAAACTCGGCGTTGGGCGCTCGGTTCAAGTACTCAAAATACTATAGTATTCCTCCGGGTTGGACCTCACGGCCGCCTTGCACCACGTTAGGCATTAGCTTCGCGTCATTTTGGACCAAAATCCGTTTTTTGAGATAGGTTCTAACCTTAAATAGGCCCAACATTGGTTTAGATTTTTCTCAGTCTTCTACCTAAACACCTATATGAGGTTCTATCATGCCCGATTACGTCCATGGCTACTCAAATCGCGAATCCACCCGCCTGCAAGACCAGGCCGATGCCCTGGTCGATATCATCCACGGCGAGGCAATCTTTCAGCCGGGTAGCCGCATCCTCGAACCGGGCTGCGGCACCGGGTCCCAGACAATCACCCTGGCTGCCAACAACCCCGAAGCAGTTATCACCTCCATGGATGTTTCCGCCGAATCACTTGAAAAGGCAAAAGCCCGGGCCGCGCATCTATCTAACGTGACCTTCAAACAGGGCGACATCTATGATCCGCCTTTTGAAAATGAATCCTTTGAGCATGTGTTTGTCTGTTTTGTTCTGGAACACCTGAAAGAACCTGTTAAGGCTCTGGAGGCGCTGAGGCGGGTTTTGAAAACCGGTGGGTCGCTTACCGTAGTAGAAGGCGACCACGGCTCCTTTTACTGTCACCCACACAACGCGGCGACCATGCAAGCCGTTGACTGTCTGGTCAAAAGCCAGTCCATGGCCGGCGGCAATTCGCTCATCGGACGCGAACTGTACCCTCTTTTAAATAAAGCCGGGTTTAACACGCCGGTGGTGGTGCCCCATATTGTTTACGTGGATGATTCCAAACCGGAACTGGTGGAAGGATTCTCAAAAAACACTTTCACGGCCATGATCGAAGGGGTGCGTGAAAAAGCGTTGGAATTGAAATTGATCGATGAGGCAACCTTTGATGATGGTATCCGGGGGCTTTACCGGGCTACGGAGGAAGGCGGCACGTTCTGTTACACCTTCTTTCGAGGCACCGCTCAAAAAGAGGATTAACCCAGGTTGGAAATTCTTATGGTCACCTTCTCGCCGGATTCTATAGCACCGGCTAAGCGAGGATAGATCCGCATATAGGCATCTCGCGATTTCCCCACGAACCCCTCGCCAATCTGGTTGTTGTTCAGGCTATCGCCCACCAGCAGGCAACCCTCTGTGTGGCCGCGTTTGTTGCCCGTATGGATATAGACCCACTCGAATTCCGGCACAGCTTGTATCCAGAGCATGCCTTTGTGCATGGCCCCGTAGCGCTGAGCGTACCTCCGGGTGAGTCTGCCTTCTTTACGCAGCGCTATCTGGTATAAACCGTCAGGTATCCGGGTCTCACCCGCTATCTTTTTAACACGCTTGGTATCTTCCAGCCTCGATGCTAACAAAAGCTGACCCCTTTACACTCAATTAAATTAACCCATTTAGTGCGCGTCTGTTTGCAAGATCGAATCTGATCAAAATCGGAGGTCAGCATAATATTATCGATGGGT
>Ga0126335_1000138_pt1 | contig 33609 bp, 19 predicted proteins | sample OlaspJWI45metaG_FD_108409 | JGI IMG/M metagenome (GOLD analysis project Ga0126335, IMG submission 108409) | Marine gutless worms symbiont microbial communities from Oahu, Hawaii - Olavius sp. 1 OAHU.JWI-45 metaG | ecosystem: Host-associated > Annelida > Digestive system > Unclassified | place... | reverse complement strand
TACCAAAGCTGAAATTAAGACATCACGTCACTTATTCAGCTTTTCGTTGGTTACAAGTTGACTGAAAATCTTTGTCGTTGCTAACGAGCGTGGAACATTCTCTCTCGGTAGTTTGGGTTTGCGCCATCACTCATCACTTTCCGATCGGAGCTAAAAGGCACTCTTATATAGATCAAGAGCGCTGCTGTGTGCAGTCTCGAGACTGTGACACTATACTTAGTAAATTTTTTTATCATTAAACACTAAACAGTAATTTAATAACTCGATTGTTTTGTGTAACATTGTAGCGATTCTGATGATGATAACAGAAAGTCGAACGTTCACGCTGGACGTGGGGCAGTCGTTGCGACTTGACTGCGAGTTTTATATGGACAACTTCGACATGTTCGACAACCCGGTCATCTGGAAGAAGAGGCAGCACGGCAGCACGTCCGTATCGTCGCAGATCAACACGATGCGCAACATTCATCGGCCGTACGTCGGCACAGGGCGATTTGACGTGGCGTTGATGTCAGCTGCGCCTCGCTATCGCCTCCAACTCGGCATTGCCAGTAAGTCATCTGGTGTTTGCGCTTTCTTTTTTCCAGAGCATTATTTTCCAGGTCACGATTCCCCCGGTTATTATTCCCCAGACACTAATGTATTTTTCATAGGATATTTTCCCCCTGGAACGACTCCCCTATTGCCACTTTTTCTATCGTATAGCCGTAGACCAACAAGCTTCTTGCAAATGTGGCATCTGATAAAATCATGCAAATGTAAACCAAAGAGCAGTTTCAGTTTAAACATCTGCGCCTGCTACTCTTATCGCCATTTTTGCACTATTTTTACCTCTTCTGACACCAATTGTGATGAGCATATGCAGCCACGGTTGAGAAGAATGCGGCTGCCAGAGTTAGACGTTACTGTTGAATGCTGACTGCTATTGCTGTTGTTACAACAACGCGATCATGTTATGAATTACGGTACACTCGTATATCTGCTACAGGCCGCAGTGGTGTATCGCGGATCGATCTTGACCCTACGGAATCTATAGTACAAAGCAATTCATATAGTGCACAAGTACAACAATCGCCATTGTCATTAGTAGCAGTGGCAGTACATGGAGTAGTCTCCGCCGTTTACCGAAGCCTCGAATTTGCCGATTTTGTCAACAAAAGATCGATTTTCTTGTCGCCGTTGTCGCCTCACGGCGGTGGCCGATGCACTCGCCAGACTGTCCTTCGTCCCGCCCGGCCCGGCCCGGCCCGGCTCTAGTCGGGTGGCGTCCCGTTCAATGACACTCAGACGCCAGTCAACTGGAAATGCTGCTGCAACTATTGAGTCACGCAAAATCGCATCAAACCCTCGCTCGCTCGTGCTCTATAGCCAGCTGATTGCCGCCGCTGCTGCCGCTTTGTGCGAGTCTTCGACCCTTACCGGCGCACTTGTCTGCTACAGCTGCAGCTACACATAACATGTATGACATTAATCAGTAATGTTAACAAAGCCAAATCCGAGACTTATCAACACCAGGGTTCAGTTCAAGCCGAAGTTCGAACTTCAAAACTACAGTGACCAATATGTATCCATTTACATTTTCTTGCAATGGGCAATGAAAATGCAAATGACAATGACAGTGACAAAAATATATTTGTAATGTGCCCCCTACCATAAGACCGAGGGCCCATTACAATAGTCATTAAAGAAAGGAAAGTCTGGCTATATTAACGTGCGCTTAAAAGCCGACTACATGAGTCAAGCTTAATCTACCGCACGGAACCGTTCAGACACAGACAAATCCTCCATAGCTGCCGGAAAATTTAATCTTATAGCATGCCCGTCAAACCCAGCCAAACCGAGCCAAACCACTTTGCCCGGACCCAGGACTGAACCTGGGCCGCGCAAGTGGCTAGCCGGCTGGGCTAGCAGGCACAGCCCAGTGACTTAACAACTGAGCTAACTAGGCACCCATTAGGTCCAAAGAGTCATTTTACAGCGCAGTTTATACGCTCTCAGAAACATAAAAGTTTTAAGATGTCTTTTAAAAGTAGGCGTCGAACGAGAGAGCTTCAAGATAGTCGGCAGTCGATTCCATGCACGGGTTGCTGCCACAGAGAACGCCCTGTCGCCGATCTTCCGTCTTGTTCCCTGGACGACCAGGTTGCCCCTACTTGACGAACGCAAGAATGAACGCGAAGGGACGTCAAATGCTAATGTCAACAAGTCTGTCATGGTAGTCTGGTGCGTGGCCGACGAACGTTTTGTGGACCAGTAGACACTCTGCAAGAGTTACGTCGTCACGAGGCTTGAGGTCGAGTACGGTTCGTGCTGCGGCGTGCAGGACTCTCTGTAGAGGCGCTATGGCATCGATGCTGGTAAACCAGCGAGAACAGCGTTGCAGTAGTTTAAACGCGAAAGCACGAGAGCTGTGACCAGTCTGATAATGACGTCACAGCCGAGTTGACGACAGACTGAGCGCAGACGACGCAGGTGGAAGAAGCACGTCTGTGCTATGTGCGTGACGTGCTGGCGCATCGATAGTTCAGCGTCGAACAAAACGCCCAGGTCGCCAACGACTGAAGATGGCTTGATAACGTTGATGAATCCAAAAAATAACATTAACCTAAGAAAAAACATAGCAGTTGCATGTGCAGCATAAGCACATTGCAAATACGTGCCAACATGAAGAATTATAAAGTCAAAACAATATTTTTCAAGCAAGACAAAAGACCTAAAATTTGTCCACTAAACTAAAGTATACGACGCTGTAAACTGGCGGGATCTCGAAACTGCACATCTTGTCGAACTAGGGCCTACATATATACTTGTAAAATGCATAATTATTTCTTAAACTTAACTATTTTTATCCATGTCCATCTTGTTTTGGGTTAAGATCTTGAGCACTTTTACTCCCTCTGCATGTGCTATTATCAGTTTATTTTAATCCTTTGTTTATACACTGTGAGTCAGAAAAAAGTAAGCCAAAATGTTTTTGTCATATCTTCTACAGAATAGCGGATTTTGATCAAATTTATTTGTTAGTATCCTGAATAAAGTTGCTACTGGGCAATGTACACATTTATAGTGTACATATGTTGCGGACAGAGAGATGCTTGTTCTATCAGTTTCAATCCACGTTCGCTTTTATCTAACTTTTAATAATAAGGCGCTGCTGAGCTACGGTTGTGCACCTCCGAAGCAATTGTGAAATGATGATATGACGATGAAGTTTTGCCTGACACTGTGATTACACACGGCCGTGTTGCTGCTGCTGCTGACGTTGTGTGACTAATTGTGCAGACTGTGCAAGAGAAGACAGTGGCAACTACACGTGTGAAGTACGTGGTAAACGTTCCAGCATCCTCGCCGCCGTCACTCATCAACTCTACATCCGAGGTATCAGGCTGCTATGGTATCGCCAACCCAGTAGTGTTCAGTAACTTGATTACGGTCAGAAATTTATTACTAACTGCGTGCAGCGACGTGGTGGTGCGTTCGGTCGCGTCTATCTGAATATCATTGATAACTTTCGAAAATATAGACTGACGTAGAAACTAGTTAATTTTTGGTACTCATGTAAATATTCAGAAAGTTCAGTCATGTTCGTATATCGATGTTATCGGGTCAAGGTCGAGGTCACACGAGCAACAAAATTAATTTTCATATGATGGATCAACGTCTGCCAGCAAACAATTTATTAAATTGGCACTTGCCTGTTAATTCATCCGTAGGGTTAGGGTTATGGTTACGGTTACGGTTAGAATTAAGGTTTGTGTTAGGGTTAGTAAGTAACGGAAAAATTAAATCGGGTGAATAAGCAAACATTTACCATTAAATTTACTGTAGAAAGCCCTATGGCCCAGGATCTCCGTGTAGCTGTTGTAGGCAGGCGTGGCAATTATAATAATTGCATATGTGTGTATCTGTATTGTATTGTGTATTTGTTATTCGTTATAGCGCCGATCAGCAAGTTGGTGATCACTGTCGACAACAATTTGACGACGACGTCGGGCGTCCAGATGTCGCTGCCGGCGGTCGACGAACGTCGAGGTCCGGCCGGCAGGACGACGGGCGGCGTTAAACGCCAAGTTCTAACGTTCGTCGCCGGAATGCCACTGCCGCATGTCCGCTGTATCGCCGCCGGAGGATTTCCTCCTCCCGACGTCTCGCTTTACCTCGATCATAGCGAGATTACGGCTCGATTTGACGTTGTTCAGCGATCTTCTCTCCACGGACTTGACGGTCTTCAGGTTTCACCATTCGATCCTACTAATACCACCGCCACTCCAACAACTGCTTCTGCACGTTCTGTTTTGTTTTATTACGCTTTTCTATTACTAAAGATGATTTTGCCAGTTTATAAAAATATTTTTTATATTCCGTTTAGTAGATTTGTTTGTATTAGCAGTGCAGTGGTCAGGAGTCGAACGGCGAACTATTGTACCTGTAAGTGCTCCCTGAGCCTTGTCCATCTTGCTCGAAACTTGTTGTTTGTATTGCTTGCTCATTAACTTGTGATATTGTGAGCGAATAAATATGTATTGACACCCAAATCAAGATAGGCCTAATATTTACTGAGCGTCAGAATTAGGTATTGTTTTGGTTGTGTCTGTAAAAGAAAAAAGTCTGTCCGGGCACTTTATGTAGAGCCTCTTAATGAAGGAAACCTCTTTCAGGTATGGCGCGCTTGTCGAATGATCTCACAGTTTTGTGTGCACGACCACGCGTTTATCCACGAATGGAATGCCATACCTGTCTTTTTGCTTTGCCTTCTCAGCCGAAGCCGGTCTTCATTTTTCGATCCAAAAGGGATGGAAAGTGGACAGCTGAGTTAGCTCAGGCATCAGAACAGTGCGTAAACAGTCTGCCCAGGACCGCTACGTGGCGAATATCGCAATTGACAGCTGTTCAAACCGTCACGCCTCACTGGGCAAGTGGGTAATAGCAGTGTAGTGGTCAGGAGTCGAACCGCGAATTATTGTACCTGCGTAGGTGTTATGGCACGAGACAGAACTGGTGGCAGGCGGTGAAGGACTCGTCATGACAGAGAATGATGATGGTAAACGTTTACGATGTGTAGCAACTGTTGATGGTCTTCCGTCCAACGTCACCGCCACCACCGTCACCGTCCGCTGTCAGTCTTGCATAACTATGAGTAGACCGTTCTACATGTAGTCTCGTCTCTGTTCTATAGGCAGATTGGCTTGGCTGCAAATAGGGGCCTGTTCTACATGCCATTTATCCTATTCAAAGCCGCAGTTGTTAAACTGCGATTGGCATTCCCATTGGCGTCATATGGCGTTTTTATGCCTACCCATTGATACCAAATCCAATGAGTGAGGCATTATGTTTTCTGGTTGGCGCGGTGTCTGTCCGTGATTCTGTCCTTCTGTCTCGATGAAATTTGGAGCGTGATGTAAATGCGGCGAGCAGGCGCAGGTTGGCGGAGGCATTCACGTTGTTTAAATACATTTTAGTTTTTCAGGAGAGAAAGCATTGTCTTTAAAAACCTTCACTTTGTTGTTTTGCACCCACCACACCGTCTTAATCTCCAGTCTACTCGTCATTCGTATCTCATTCCCTCTTTCTGTTGTTATTTACAGTAAGGATAATTGAAATTATTTTTTTCACACATGAAGTTAAGAGTTGCAATTTTCGTCGTTTAAAGGAATTTTTACTGGATTGTAAAAACTAGGGATAGTAAAAAAACAAAATTAAGAACCGACGTCATAAACGCTTTACTTTTTCGGGTAGGGTTTACCGATTTGCGTACACTGTTAGAGCTAGAGTTTTATTTGTCCTTCCTGTTATCAACTATTGGTTTTGCTTCGAGTGTGTTATTATCTCCATGCACAATTAAATATAGTCCTACACTGAGTGCCGACTGGCACGTTTCATTGACTGATGCATAAACTTGTCCAGTGGCTGTGAAGTCGTTACACGCGACTGTGACTACTAACTAATCACGACTTGATTGTACCTAGACGCACCTGTGGTCACGTGTCCGACGACGAGGGCGCGGCTAGGTGAGCGAAGCGTGCGTCTGCGCTGTGAGATCAGAGCTCGACCGGACCTGTCCGCGCTGTTCTGGATTACTGACGTAAACGGTACCACGGTCGCTGAGGGCACGACCATCGACGACTTCTGGTCAGCGTCCATGGTCAGTTCGACTTACCGCTTTACGATGTAATCGAGACAAATACGATCACTTTCTGGCCTGGAGCCCCTTTACCGGTAGCAATCATACTGGACTTACACGTGTCTTTTGCAAAATACAGTGTAGTTTACGTATACAAAATCCCGTAATAATCGGTTCAAGACTTGGGCCAAGAGTTTTTAGGCTGCATGGAATGCATGAGATGCTGACTATTCTTACCGATGTTCGCGGTGTCTGTCTGTCTGTCTGTCTGTCTGTCTGTCTGTCAGTCAGTCTGTCTGTCACGCGGCTTAAATCGGCGGCGGCAAGTGCAGTATACGACGCGTGCAGTGTGTGTGGGGTCATTCCGTGCAGCCTTGGCCAAATGCCTTAGGCCTCTTGTTGACGCTGTGATTGATGTCGTGCAAGCGTGTGTCAAACGCTGCTTCGGTTCGTTAATGTTATTGTTATACACCCGTGATAACTGATAAACTCTTCTGGACGACATCTCAACGTGATCCCATGCCCATCGTATATAGATTTTTGATTTGAGATGGTCATCTTTAAGGTGTGGTAAAAAAATCTCTATGTCTGTATGTCTGTCTGTCTGTCAAACGCGTGTGTTGTGGCGAAACGAAATACTCGTCTGTCAATATGTCAATTCATTAATAGGCAATGGCATAATGAGCTTTTTATTGATACCAAGATTGTGTAATTATGAATGACCTCGAACGGTGTTATGGACCGTTATGATCGTTCTGCGGCGTTTTTTGCCGAAAAAAGTATGCTTTGGAAATTGCAGTGTATCACATCAAACCGGGTGAAGCTAGACCCACAGTGTATGCGACAAAAATGTGTAGTATCGTGTATCATGTGTCATGTATAACAGTATCAAGTTGTACGCCATACACTGTCACGCCTATAGGCCATGGACTATGACATTAAACTGTCGTTATTGGCTGTCAGCATAGCATACATTAGAATATGAATGACTAAATCGCTTCAGTAATTTGTTTGTTATTACGCAGCAGTCGCACGCTCTCTTTGCGATAGCTAAGCTTCTTGTTTAATGTATGAATTCGCTAAGCTAGACGGTGTACTGTGGCCAGGTGCGAAGCGACGGTGTACTCGAAGCTCAACTCTACTTACGTCACGTGATGCCGTATCACTTTCGTAAATACACGCTAGTTGCTGAGAATAGCGTTGCCATGACGACGCATCAGGTCCAGTTAGTGCAGGCATCTCCGTCACACACCGTCACTAACCGTAAGTAATGCAGACGCGTAATTTCACTCAATGGTGCATAGGCATGTCGTTTTCTTGTCATTGGCATTCTCTAAAACAACTCGCATAGAATTAAGTGCAAAACGGTTGGAAGCAGTTGTATCATTCTTTGCAACTCATCAACTGAAGACAATAAAAACTGACCAGAATTCAGATGACAACTGATAGTCGTTTGCAAATTGCAATACAGTCATACATGCGGTCCTATCATTTAGTGATATTTCACTCAATAGGCTTACTTTACAGAGGCTCACTCACTGTGGCGGTATGATAACAAGTGGCTAAAGTGATTTCACGATGGCCGTATCAAATGTTGCCGTAGACCCCACTAGACCCCATCTATTACAATGTTCCTGGGCCTTCAGACAGGACCTCGATCCGTTTAGCCGTTTTTGCGGACTGACAGACGCGCTGCACTACGGGATCATCGGTCGCAATAGTCCGCATCGATGCGGCCTAATGATGCTGGTATAATAAGTTCGGTATTTTCTGTCGGCAGATGACCTGACGTCGGCGAGGTATCCTGAGATGAACTACGCGCGACCACATCAACGAGCGACAGAACGAAGTCACACAGATGCCGACCACCACCCGCTTCTACCGCCGCGTTACGATGTCATTACATCAGCAGTGACGTCATATTCACCGTCATCTCAGTCCGTCTTGTGTCCGATTCTATTGTTACTTTTCATCCGTACCGTTCTTTGACATAAGTTTTCTATATAATTTTGTAAGTGTCCGCAACCAGGGGTCTTCGTCTCGTTCAGCCATATACCGTCTAAACCTCCGCGCTCCCTTCGGCTCCTGCACGGCCACGCCTAGGGTCAGAGACCCTGAGACGCGACGAACTTTTACAATATAGACACAGTAAATAACAGTAAATAAATAACTGCATGTCACCAAGGAACTAATTAACAAAAGGCCAAAGTAATTTGACAAAGGCTGCTTCGAATGCACTACACATATTGTACGCGCCGGAGTGTCCAGCTTCAGCAATTGCAGAGATACAGTGTACGAGGGGGTCCAAAAATCAGAAGTAGGTCACGTGACCCCGACCTTCGTATGACCTACTTTTGCATAGTTCTGTTTAGAATCCCCAGCCGTCTATAAGCATGCAGAATTGCAAGTCCCTAGCTTCAGCCATTCTTGACATAATGCTGTGGGTCCACAATTGGCAAATTTTTTCCCAACTCGATCTCCCTCCCCTCGTTGTGAGGGATTAGAATCCCCCGTCTAACACAATGTTTCTTTGGCCCCCAAGAGTGTTCATCCCAAACAGAATCTTAATCTGATCAACCGTTTTGCACAGTGAAGCCGAGTTGAGCCGCGTGACAGACAGGCAGACTGACGGACAGACTGACAGACAGACACCGCGATCATCGGTAACAATATAGTCTGCGTCTCATGCATTCGAATGCAGCCTAATATAATTTCGGTGGATACAAAACTAGTCTCTATACAGCAAAGGTCGTTCAGGTTTTGGGCAATTGCCGTTTCGTTCGCATAATGTTATTTACTGGCGCTTCTTTTTACGTGACGGTCCTACGCTTAAGAATTACGGCGGTGTTTTAGGAACAACTTTTGCTTTGCGAACTTGTCGGCAGAATGTAGCCTATAGACTGGCAAAGTAAAAACATTGCAGTCATCTTTTATTCACCTAATCAATAGTTAGGCTATTGTTTAATAGTTAACTCGACCTTATTTGTGAACTATTCAGTTGTTTATAACCGTTATAAATATGTAATACGATGTTAATATTTTTAGCAAAATGCTAAAGCGAATAAATGTACAGCGTCTTTTGTCGGTTTCATTTGAACGCATAAACTGTCACCATGTTTGAACAACACGTGAGTTTTATATTTATTTCAAAATAAATCGAATTATTAATAAATCGTCATATAATCATGCGTAGGCCTATACAGTGCGAAAATCGTCCGTGTTAGGCTGTGTCTCGTCGAGGCAGTGGCTACAACATCGCCTACACTATGTAGACAATACAACAGCATCCTGCACGATCACACGTTCACAACTTTCGACACATAGGCTATCATCAGATGCAGTTTTGTTTTCACGGTGGTTTAAACGCCGTTATGTCAAGCTGACCTTCAGAATGAAGATAGTGACTCAATTGAAACCCCACGATGATCTTTGGAAGTCATAGGCAGCGATGACAGAAATCAAATGGCCAATGGTTTCATATAATGTATGTACAAAAACTCATTTTATACCAACGTGTGCAAAGCCCACTGTAAAATGACACGGCAACAATTAATTTCATCACCTCAATGTATAGCCTAGCCATAGATACAAAATGTAAGTCTTATTACCAGTACCAGCCGTGCCGCCGAATATAACGAGAGTACCAACGACAGTCTCTAAATCTTCTTGATTAACTCGCCGCCGAGCCTGATAGCTTTTATATTTACGTTTTCCTGCATTCTAAAAGCGCATTTGGTGACTCGCGTGGTTCAGTGGCTGGCGTCGCGGCTTGTGCCCCAAGAGCTTAAGGGTTCGATGTCGACGCTCATACTCATAGTCATAGGCTACGGCTAACCCCTGCATGCGCAATTGCGCAGTGCTCTTATTAGTTGCGATATGAGACAGTTTACTATAGTCGTCTTCGATGTTCTGTAAAACTACCTCAGTTGTTTGCTAGGACAAACAGATTCAATTTTTTTATTTGCTTTAGACTTTCTAATTATCAGTAACTCTATTTGTAACTTTGTAGGCCTCTCTGTATTATGTTTTATAATTACTTGTTTTATATTATACTGCTAATCCAGCCTTTTGGCTGCAAGAACCCAGTAAACGATGATGAGGTGTGACTGTTTGAACAGCTAACAACTGTGATTTCCGCCACGTAGTGGTCCTGGGCAGACTGTTTACTCACTGTGGTAGTGCCTAGGCCAACTCAGCCTTCCATCCTTCCGGGGTCACTAAATGACAGCTTCGGCTGGGAAGGCAAAGGCAGGTAATTGGCCTATTGTTCATTCCATTCGTGAATAAACGCGTGGGTAGTAGATAAAAACTGTGTAATCCCTTAAAACGCGTGCCACACCTGAGCGCTTCTGTGATGGGGTTGACATTTAAAGAGGCGCTATATCAAGTGTCTTCTACCTTTACCTGTGGGTAACAACAACAACACTTATTTACTTACTGAACTGAGTTGCTAAGCAGTAAATATTTTGCGAACAGTAAGTCACGTGATCAACACAAATATGGCGGAATGGTTGGTGAGATATTATGCTTAATTTGATTATGCAGTTGCCACATTTAGCCACTGATACAATATACTGACATATTGACATATGCCATGTTGTGTCCCTTGCCATACCTAACCTACATTGTTAGATACTGGACTCGGGATGTATGGGATAGGTCAATTGCGATAGGTTAGTGTTGCGATAAAAGGTACTGATACCTGATAGTCGAATGATAGTGATGATTTTAGTGACAGCAACAAATGACTACAAACCAGATATACATATACCTTGTGATATACCTTCTTGTGCTTCTTTACTGCTTTGATGTGCACCGTATATACCTTGTGTATCCTAACTGGCAGATCATCCAACTAGTAAGGCCTAGGGCTCATGAATCTAATGGCAGATTCTGAATCGGGAAGCACGAATTCCTATTCGAGTTTCCTAGTAACCATACGTCTATTTCACTTAGTTTTGGAGCTATTCGAGTGTGACAGACGGACGGACAACATGGACCATTACTATAGCTGGCCCCCACACTGTGGCGGGCCAGTTAATAACATAAACAAACTGGTAATCCTGCACTTTAGGTACTTTAATTATTTCGGCATTAATTTTACTTCTTTATAACCCGGCTGTTTGGTATATCATTGTTGATTGGTGTAATTTCATGAGAGAAGAGTGTCGGGTATGGTTTACTAACAATAATGAGCAAATTGGCAGAATGGACGCCGATGGAGAACCGATTGTTGTTGAGATTGACCAGTCCAAATACTTTCATCGTAAATATCACCATGGCCAGTGGCGGGATGGACACTGGGTTTTTGGCGGCATTGAAAGAGATTCTGGCAAGTGCTTCTTGATTGAAGTTCCGGATCGCTGTGCTGCCACCCTTCAGCCTTTGATCGAACAGTATATTCTGCCTGGTTCCCATATCATGTCTGACGGCTGGGCAGCTCATACCAACATTGACGCGATATGGCACGAGATCTACTTGCATTCTGTCATCGTACACCAGCGCAACTTTGTTGATCCACACGATCCAGATGTCCATACAGAATGTGTTGAAAGCATGTGGATGCGAGCTAAACGCAAGCTACGACGACAGTTCGGCACGTCTCGCGAGCTGTTCCCTTCTTACTTACATGAGTTCATGTACAGAAACAAATGTCAAGGACAGGACATGTTCCAAGTGTTTTTGCAGACTGTCACCAAAAACTATGCACTTTAAACCCGAATTTAGTTTGTTCATTATTTAATAACATTCACTTGGGCTGAAGTGGCACTCAGTAACATATACAAACTGTTGCATCCGCTGCTAAATAGGTCTTTTCTGAAGTGCTGTCCACTTGCCACCTCCACTCTTGTTGAGAATATTTTCAGCAACAGTGATTTGATGATGAGGCCAAATGTGATAAGATGCTTCCCAGACTATCTTTTGCATTGCAATAGTTAGTAGTAAAGTCTGATGCTGCTTCACAATGTGTGGTTGAATTTTCTGTTGTTATGATGTATAATCATTTGTGCACAAGAAAGTGAGGTAAGCTCATTTATTTTGCAGGTTGATTTTTTACCAAAAGAGATCTTTGTTTTTAGCCTGTGATTGCTGGGTCTTGGTCTTGATCTCGCTTTTGAGACTTCTGAGTCTCAGTGTCGGTCTTGATCTTGACACGTTGAGTCTTAGTCTTTGTCTCTATCTTGAACAAATGAGTCTTGAATCCAAGTGTGCTTCCATGTGGTCTGTTTTTCAGCTTTTGCCAATTACGGTTACTTGGAGTCGATTAGTGGAATTTTTCAGACTTGATTAGTGCAAACACCTTTAGAGTCAGATTAAAATTGAAAAACAGTGCATTATTCAATATTCTGTATTGATTTGCTCTGCGTAGCTAAAGTGAGTGGAGGGGAGGCTGAGGTATGAATTCGTAATTTAGTTCTCGTAAGAGAGATTTATTTGCAGTTTTTTCTATTCAGCATCGGCATCTAGTTGAGATAGTGACATGTAGCAAGTTTGGAGTGCATAGGTATTGGATTTCTATGTGTGGTAGTGAAACTTCAAGAGCGCTGTATAAGCTGCATTTAAGTTTTTACTTTGGCATTTTATTGCCGCTTATTTTCGGACTGTGATGTTTGTTGCTTTAGTGACATGTGGTGATTGGCTGCAGTTCTTTTCCCAGAAGAACGCTGCAAGAATGTGATTGCAGGCATGGCATGACAAGAATGACAGAGATGATAACGGGTCTACGGAAATGACTGTTAGTAAAACCATGTCTTATCGGAGCAGCACATTTCGAAACTCATATACTACGTCACAGTCAACCTACAAGCCATACAGAAGTACGTACAGCACCGATTATACCTCGCGTAACATTGGTACTACAGGAACGTCGTCGCTGTACAAGAGCAGCACATTTATTTCTCCACCAAGCCGTTCCCCGAGTTATACAAGCAACTCACGCACGTTGCCAACTATTGGTCGGAGTACCAACACAGTGTCGTATGACCGTGGGTCAACATCACGTACGCTGCCATTGCGTGCTACATCAACTCAGTCATATGAGACTAGTCGTAACAATTATGCATTGTACACAAAACGAGATTCAGATCGGTTCTCCACAGTAAAGTCTGGCACAGCCAATTACAGCTCATCGTTGTCAGAGCCGTCAAGTCGTTCAACAAGAAATGACAATGCTAACAGAGAAACAGATTCTGTGAACACTCGTCATGGATCTAATGGCAACGATCGAGCTGCTGTCAAACATCTTGGTGGCAATCCAGAAGATAGTTTGCAGGACAGCGATTCTGAGCCCAAGTCAGACAATCATCATGCCAGGAGATCACCGTCGATGGACCGAGTTTCTAGGGAAATGAGTACAATGGCACGGGCGAAGCGTTACCAGTCTGTGGATCGAATTGGTGCTGCACAGCTCTCGTCTGTGGTTAGTGTATACAAGTAATTGTTTGCATTAGTACAGAGTTGATGTATTGTAGAAAGTAATTTGGCAAAGGCTGCAGCGAATGCACCGCTCACACTGCATGCGCCGCCAAGTTGAGCCGCGTGACACAGACTGACGTACAGACTGATGGACACACACCACACACATCGGTAACAATAGTCTGCATCTCATGCTTTCGATGCAGCCTAAAAATTGTTGATGCAGAATCTGTTTAATTATTTTGTTGAATTTAAAGATGTGGTGCATTTTTATGATATTTTGTCTCATAATTGCTCAGTTTATGTCGCATATTGTTGAGATATTAAAGAGTGCTGTTATATTATGTGCAAGTAGTTGTACAAACAGTAGTTTTTCTTAACATGTTGGCAATTAGGCATTTTTCTAGAGATATTCTTGCTTCCAGAAATTTGTACTGTGCTTATGTTGTTCACAGGGCAGTCTGAATGCCAATACAGATAGAGGACGCACAGGTCTCAGGAATTTGGGTAACACTGTACGTATGCATTGCACTTTGTTGTTAGCAGCAAGAATGTTAAGAGTGTTAATATCCGTTATAATAGGAGAATGGTTATCTTGTGTTAGCACTGGAACATTGAGATTTTGATATCTGTTAACTATGTCTAAGGCTTGAGAGCATGCTGATTGCTGAAGCATCATGTGTATGCTGATTTGGTGTAATTTTAGTAGTATACTGTAGCACATTCAAAGCAGTTGCTGTTTTTATGGTGTTTGTAAAGATAACTACATAAAAGTGTCATCGTCCAATGTGTTTATTGATCATATCAATTAGGCGATATTGGGATATCGATCGCGGGTCTGATCATCTCACAGTATCGTAGAGCACAGATATCATGCACGCAATGCACATACATGCTGCCGCCATTTGACAAACAAAGTGCGTCAGTAATCTATATGCGGCTTTATTTGATCATGTGAATAGACAGGCATTCAAGTGACAGGCACGGCCCTAACAACTCGCAAACACGACCACCCACACATCTCTGCCAATGACACTGGCAGCCATTACGGCGACGGTGGGGAAGTTGTGATTGCTTTGATCCATGCTCCAATGTCTAGGCCTACCTGCACACTCTGCTCACTCTTTCCCACCAGATGCAGGCAACACTAATAATTCGAGTAACAAGCAATAAGTAATCCTGCCAGTAGACTGTGTAAGAGATTTTAGGTAGCTATGAATTTATGAAGTGTACATTATGATTTGCTAATTGGCATCATCGGTCTGCCAGACGCACAGGTCTCAGTAATTAAGTAATTAAGTAGTTAGCAAAACAGGCTGACATGCAAGTTTTTCAAAATCTTGCTGAGAGGTTTGTGCATATGACTTCGACCATTTATAAGCAGCCAATAAAAAAATTTAACAGCACCTTGTAGCTATTGTATTGTAGATGTGCACCTATATATAATTTTTCGGATAGTTTTTTTTGCATACAGACACACCACCGTATCAAATCTGTGCTTGTAGTGCTAAAATGGGTCGGAATTGGTAAGTTTGTGAGCAACAAAAGCAGCATATGGCATATAATTTTAGGCAAACTTTTGATGTCTTTGCATAGGGCAAGGAATGTAGTTGTGCACCTTATTATAGTTTTCAGCTGCACTCCCTAGCAGTGGCATGGCAACGTGACCAGCTTGAAATTGGGAATTTTCTGAATTTTGCAATCATATTTTTTTTTGGTGCACCCTGTAGGAAAGCAGCTAGCTATCTGAGCAGAGCATTGTGTTTGTAATTATTTATTAACTACTGTCTGTGCCATACCATATGTTATAGATGCTGATAAGAAATTAGTGGTCAGTGACATATGTCAGTGACATATGCATTGTTTGTTCTGTGAATCCTGATGCCATCTTCCACGCATGGTTTTAAATGCAGATTTATACACATTATTTGCAGTCGTATTTGTACAGTGAATTGTATGTGTACAGTGTTTCATGAACAGTGTACTTCAGTGCCTCTCTAACTCGCTGCCACTGCTGGAATTTTGTCTTTCACCTTCCGAATATGAAAAGGAGATTAACCATGAAACCAGTCGTATGAAAGGCGACCTTTTTGTCTGTGAGTTACAGTGTATTTTTTCATAATTCTGTACAGAGCAGTTTGACTATATGTCTGCTGGTATGCAGGTCATTGCATGGCCTTATATCAACTTACCTTGCTGGCGTTTATCAGTTGGGATGTATTTACTTGCTGACAGTTGTTTCTTTATGATGTGTGTTAAAACAAGGAATAAGCTATGATTATTCCATGGCAGTTCAACACCACTGAGAAGTACTTTTTGAGTGCAGAGCTAATTGAATATATTGGCATCTCGTGGTAATGCAAAGATGGTTTTGCCTAAAAAATTGAGAACAACTTTGAGTTGAAGATTATAGTAGCAGTTCATTATACCAAATATTACTGTTTATTATTTCAAATTTAATGAAGTTTTTTAAAGGTGTAATAGGAGTTAACTTTTGTTACTACAGTATAATGCTATTAGATAGCTTTAGCTTTAGATAGCAGTAGAGTTAACTAAGATTATCAGTGTATCTTGTGCATAAACCTGCTTTTGTTGTCATTGCAGCATTTGCTCGCTTGATACAGTCAATGTGGAATGGTCAAGACTACGTGTCTCCGACAGACTTCAAGAGTGAAGTTTCAAGATTTGCTCGACGTTTTGGTGGCTATAAGTGAGTATTGATCGTTTAGCTTCAGATGCTTGGATTTAGGTTTTGTGTCTTAATCTGCATTTGAAACCATATGTGGAAGATGGCATCAGCATTCGCAGTGTTTTTACTCGGTCTAATTTTTATACTATAGCTGATGTCCAATGCATTATTTCATATGTATGTAGTTCAGGTTAGGTTTTATTAGGTTTATCGATAGTGTGTAGTTTTGTGTTTATTTTCTGTCTCTCTGTCTGTTCGTCTGTCTATTTTGTACCAAGTGTACGACTTATATAATAATAATAATAATAATAATAATGCCTTCCACTGACTACCAGGTTGATTACAAACACCAACTCTCAAACAAAATAGGTAAAAGGAAAAAATGTATTTAATTCTGTGATTGACAGATTTCTATAAGAACGTAGCACAGAGCATTGTAGCATTGCGGGCCTTTGTGGCTTGCTGTACAGTATTTTGTCTTGATGAGTTGATTGTGTGTTTATGCGTGCAGTCAACAGGATGCCCAGGAGTTCCTGATATCGTTGCTCGAAGGTCTCCAGGACGATCTGAACCGTGTCCGAGACAGGAACAAGAAACGGCACATTGACTGCTCTACTGAAGTTGAGACAATCAGGCATGCTAGCTTGCTACACTTGTTTCACTTTTAACTGCTTTTTTCTGCAACGGTTTTGCACTCTCAGCTACAGCCATTCAAACGCCGGTGTGTCTGTGTGTTTTCTCTTAATAACTTGGATGTCACAAATCATAGCCTGCAGTCTTGAATGCAAAGACATGCTGTCCACCTCTGATTACAAACCACAAATTTGGTCATCTTGACCTGTTTGAGCCAGCTGAGCATCACTGCCCATGGGCAGCTTGTTGTTTGTTTGGTTTCATTTAGTAAACAGGAGCATAGCATGTCATTGCAGCTACAGAATGATAAGAAAATGCCAAACTAAGTCATGTTTTGTGTGTAGTAGAATTGAATATGAATTAAGTATGAAAGTGTGTTTTGCAGTGCATCAGAGAAGGCACGCGATTCGTGGAAGAAATATCTGGCATATGAGAATAGCAAGATTGTGGGTGAGTAGCCACAGCATCGTGTTGCACTTCTGAGTTATTCTTGCAGTAAAACTGAATTCTATACCTCAGTCCAGTCAGTATGCATTTTATATTAACACAGTCATTCATAATTTGTTAATATTTCATTGAATATTATTGCCATCTTTGTTTTTTCTGCAGATTTTAAGTGTTAAATTTGATACGATGTAGTTATAATTTACAAATGTGACACAATATGAAGTACGTGAGCAGTGGATTGTGATGAAATTTGATGTGTTGGAAATTGTTAACTGATGAGTACTGCATGTGCATTGTGCCGTCAGATGTGTTTGTGGGTCAGCTGAAAAGTGCGTTGACTTGTCTCACGTGTGGATATGTCTCCAACACGTTTGATCCGTTCCTTGATCTCTCATTGCCGATACCAAAGGTAGCATGTAATGCTGGCTTTGTATGCTAATGCAGTCAGTGACTAATGCAATGTACTGTTTACACAGTTTCTAAATATCTCATGTATTAAAATTGTCTGAAGCAATTGGGATGAGACCAGTTCGATGGAATCTATTGTACACTTGTATGTGACCTGTGTTTAATTGCACAATAACGGTATTTTTTTTATTATTCTGCTTCAAACAACTGTGTAGTCCATCTGGTTGGTGACTAATGGATGCATTTTTCTACATGCACATTACACTGTGCTGAAAACACTAAGTTTTGGCAAAATGTGATTATTTGCATATGTCTTATCAGAGACATGTTTGTCATGTCTTAGCACTGATCGACTTTGAACATTCTGTGATTATGTAGATAGACCGAAATTCTGAATGACTGGCATGATAAAATTGTGGTAGTTTGAAATGGTATTGAATTATTTCAATTGTTACTTGTGCATGAAACTGCCACAAGCGTGACTGTACTGCGTAGATAGATTTTGTGGTTATCGTGTGATACAGTTTTCATGTGATTAAACATAATATGCAGAAATCAGTTTAGCAGAGCTGTTTGACCTGTGGTTAGGGTCGCAGCATGTCGTCGGTGAGTCTGCAGGACTGTTTTGAGCTGTTCACTCAGGAGGAGACGTTGGAGGGTGACGAGAGGCCGGTCAGTCTCATTCTAATGCATATTTGTCGGATGATATCAAAGCATTTATGTGTTTTGCATGGATTTCTGTGGGCTGCAGTCATATACAGCTCATATACATTATCTTACTTGACGTGCATGTTTTAAATAGTGTTTTTGTGTACTGTCATGTATAGTTGAGAGAGCTTTCTTTCACAGATTATGAATATGTTTACACTTGCATTGAGAAATAAGAAATGTTGAAACAATGGCAATATCAAAGATGCAGTTAAGCCAACCAGCATTGGAGCTCATTTATGACATAGTTAGTGTGTTGATACTTCTGTACTATAACGTTCTTTTACACTGTCGGAAATGTATGGAAGGTTAGTGTGTCAATAAAGATTGGTGACTGGCCTGTTTGTCTTTGTTTTCAAAAGAAAAATGTGCAAGCACTTTGTGTGTTTTGCCACTGCTAAATGGAATTGCTTGCGGAATCAGTGGAATGTATTTTTGTTATGAGTACATGATTGTATTGTAAATATATGCATCAGCACTGGTGTAGCAGTTAGTGAAATGATGTAGCTGATATCAGTAATGTGGTGCATGGTGATGCTGTTGAATTGTGCTGGTTTTAGACATGTGCCCGGTGTCGGAAGCGGCAGAAGTGCACGAAACGTCTTTCAATACAGAAGTTCCCACAGATACTTATCATACGTATCTTTTGTGACGTTAGCTTTGTGGGAGTGGGAAACTTTTGGAGCATATTAGTCTAGTTATTACTGATAATTATGTGTCATTAACTTTGGACATTTGCATTGTTTGTAGCAATACAATTGCGTGTTTGTTGTGTGGGTTATTCCTCAGCATGAGTCTTAGATCTGAAGAGGTTCAGTCAGGATTTTGCTTACAGGTCAAAACTTTCGACTGAAGTCAAGTGTGTTACAAAAAGTCTTGATCTGCGAAAGTTTTCTGCGGAAAAAGGTCAGGATAAGATATTTCAGTAACTTACTGTATGTGTACAGTGCAGTTGGCCTGCGTACACTTACATGTTGTAGTAATTTGCAGTCTTATTAACAATAACGATAAATTGCTTTATGGCATATTTCTCTGTGTGTTTCATTTCAGATAACTTTATGGTTGATTGGGTTGGTGTTCTATTTTTGTTAAAAAACTCGATTGCTTGGTAACTACAAAATGTCACATTTTTTCTAGTGAAGTAGTAAAACTCATTCTTTGATTAATTGTATTTGCATGAAACTTATTTCTGTATATGATTGAATAGTGCATAATATGCATGCTCATGTTATAGTAATAATAATAACCATATTGGTACAGCTATCCATGAGCTGAAAAGTTTTTGATTTTTTGTGTGTGGTTGAGATGTTTCATCTGTATCTGTTTTCACCAAATGTGTTTAGCTGCTGGATCTGTGGTGTATGATTTGTACGCTGTGTCAAATCACTCCGGCACGCCATCTGGTGGCCATTATACTGCAGCTGCAAAGAACCCATATACTGGACAGTGGCATTACTTCAATGACCAGAGGTGACTAGCTGCTGATTCGTTCAATTAGCTGTCATACAGGCCTCTTAGTTGTATGTATTTTGTGCTGTTATCCAAGTAACAAGTCGTTATAGGTCAAAACTCGATAATCACTTTGTATCTTTTGATAAAATGGTTGCCATTTATACAACAACAACAACCGTTTAACGGCTTTTGTTCCGGGACTACCTGGGTAGGCCGGTACCAGAAGAAACACTCACCCATCCTGATCATCGGACAGCCTTTAAAAGCTGAAGGTTGCCATTTATCTAGTTGACTAATCAGGTAAACTGCTAGCAGCTATGCTAGTCGTAAATTACAAGAGCTCAGCTATTGCCGAGATGGTGCACATCTTCTTGGTCAATTCCGATCACAGACATAGTCGAAAACCCCATACTAGATGCAGACACTGTCAATTTTCATGGTGCTGTGAACCAAGTAGTGGCTCATTATCGTACCAAACTCTGACATTATAGTATCTTTGCCTGAATTCAATTAATTTTTGGGTACATAGTGTCTTATTACTGGGTTCAGACTGGAGCACCATAATGTCATACTCAGTACCAGAACATTCTCTAGCATCAACATAGCGTGTGGTGTAAACCGTATCTGGATACCTTGAACCATTTAGGCATGGATCACGGAATTGCAATAGCAATAGCAGCGTCTAAACATGCCAAAAATGATGCTGATGACAACTATACAGTGTAATGGTAAATGTGCTGTTGTGGATTGTTTGTCACTGGCAGAGTCAGTTCGACCTCGGAGTCCAGCGTTGTCACTTCAGAGGCATATATCTTGTTCTATGAGCTGTCATCCTCTAGTTCTGGTTAGCTGTGTAGCATCTTTGCCTTCTGATCCACGTAATAACTGACATTCGATTCTTGTGTATCATACAACAGTTTTAAAAGCTGACCGTGTAGCGTTTGTTTAGATTTTATTTATTTCTGCGGGCATTCAGAATTTGTTTCCCATTTCCTCGAAGCAATGTTGAGAAACAGTGACTGCATTAGCAGTGTTGTTGCCAACTGTTATGCAGTATACTAGTCTTTCGACCATTGCTGCTGCTGTCATATTTATTGCTCTGTGAGTTTGCCGTGTTTACACATGCTGTCTGCTGCACTGCTGCCTGCCTCACACAGGCCTAATCATTGTGGCAGTGTCTCATCGTGTGACTTTAAGGAACGAGTTTTGTGTTTTCATCTTTCTTGTTCCGTAAGATCACTAGACTGGGTTTGGGGTGAAATTGTATTTTTACTTTTGTTTTCTCCTATGACTGTTGGTTCTGCTTTATCCATATTCTTTTATGAAAACAACAATCACTGCTATCCTTTTTGTTTTGGTTGGAGAAGAGAAATGCCTGCATTCAGTTAATGTGGATGTCGTCGATGATGTGTAGCAGTAGATATTTGCAGCATTGTTACGTTACCTGCAGTTTTCTGTGCTATGCGTTAGTAATTTATTGGATAATATTGTACATCTTGCTTGATTTGTCTCATAAACTGAGTTTTGCTTCAACTTCTTGTCTGTTTGCGGGTTTTTTGCATGATTTCATTCAAATGCCTTCAGTGCTTTGACGCTGTTGGTTGGGCGGCAGGAAGGGCATCCGGCCTGTATAAAACCTTGGGGGGTTGTGAGCACCGTTTGTCCGGTTGGGGTGGCGCCCACCCGGACTGTCGGTACCTCTGCCTCCATTATCTTCCCCTGCTCCATAAAAATCCAGAAAACAGGAGGTGGGGAACCCAGACTGATCGCAGCACAGCCCTATGCTAAGGCAGAGTGTTTCTTCTGTTACTGGCCTACCCGGGTTGTCCCGGAACAAAGGCCGTTAAACAGTTATTGTGTTCATTCAATGAAAATCTGTGACTAGTCTGTAAAAGTAGCCGGCGTTGCTTAAACGCGACTTAAGCAAGTCTATATACCTCGTGGAGATGAACTGTTTGGCAGCGTTTCTGACACCAGCACTTCGTTTTGTATCTATTGCAACAGTGTTTTAATTGTAATATGTTTACTTTTGCAGTTGTGCTGTGTTGTTGTTGATTTTGTCATGCATTAGATTTTTGCAGTGTCGGATAGTTTTGCCAGGTAGCGTGTGCTGTCTATTTATTGCTGCATTTTTTATCTTCCGCTCCGAGTTACTGAGTGATTGGATGGCAATATCCGTCCACCATGCTGTGTTTGCTTGATGTGATGATCGCAGTCAGTGTTGATGTACAGCTTCTGTTGTTGGCTGATGAATTTGTTAATACTGCTGACCGGTGTAAAATGTCTGTACTCTTAGGGTGATATAATTATGTGCATTTTTAGTTCTGTAATATGATACATAAACACCACCAACATTCTTTTTCTGTTGTGACAGAAATGGAAAAAATTAACACTGCATTTGCTTCATAGGTGTATGAAACTTAAATTCACTAGGAATAATTTCTTTCTGAATTATTCAAATACAGCACAGGCACAGTTGTTCTATTTTTGCATTTGAAATTTCGGGCACTTTTAAAACCGTTTTTAAGGTAAACACGATTCCACTTAGATTAATGTTCTACTTATAAAATCTAAATGTTTTTGTTGTAACGATTATGCCAGGTCACTTGCATGCAGTACGCTTGCATCTTTTATATGCAGTATTCACATCACAGCTTGTCAACAATGAGTAAATAAAAGTCTTACGATAAAAACGTAAATTAGTGATTTGTGTTGTGAAGAAATGTAATCTGGTATGTGATAATGTGCATGGCATAAAAGATTGCGAACCAAATTGTCTTCTGACAACTATGACATGAATTCCTATTTTATGTAGACTTTTTGTGTGATTGTTGTTTTGAGCAGTTTGCATTATAGGTGAGTTGAGCTGACTGCATGCAGTTTGCTTGCTGCATTTGTTTGATATTTATATTACAGTATTACTGCAGTTTATATATTATTAATCTGGTTATGTTTGTATATGTGGCATCTTTTCGAGTTGTTGATTTGGTGATTTCTTGAAACTGAACAGTTTGAGTACTTTTTCAAAAAAGGTTTTGTGTTGGAAATCACTTTGTTTTATAGTTTTCAGGATTTTGCCGAGAGAACAGCGGGTAGGTTTTTATTTTAACATGGAATTCGAAAGTAGGGCAGCACATTCCTGTATGTGAAGTTGTGATTAATTACTGAAATTGAACTTAATAAGGTACTAGAAGAAATAACTCGCCAGCCAACACTATGCCAGAATATGTTTCCAATATCATTACGGTACTCAAATTTGTAAGTACTCATACTCTCTGATTCACAACAATTTGTAAAACACTGGAGTCACTTGAACGAAAGGATAACGAGAGCCCACAAGTTTTCACAAAAGTGAAAAATGTTACAGGCCAAATGTTCTGCTACTCCCACTCCACATCACTGTAGGGGAGCAGGACCCCCATTTTACACAGTGTGCCTTGGGTCCCCCAAAGTCTTTACCCTGAACCGGACTTCGATCCGTTTCAGCTAATTTTTGTGCAGTGCAGCCATGTGCAATAAGCCACATAATGGTGAGTCTCCACACTATCAGCTGTATCACAACAAAAGATTAACAGAGTATACTATACATATTATACGTATAGCAAATAAACGAAGCATTCCATGCAACATCAAGTTACAAAAACCACACGGCTAATACAAGTTAATGCAAACTACAAATACCAGTAAAAAAATTACCAGTATCTTAAACCTTAAAGATGTAACTAAGTAATTATACATTTTAACACAATAACAGTGCAAACTTTATACATACAAAACCAGCCTGTTTTACATTGTAGACAAGACATTAACCAATTACTAACAAAGGTATTTTTACTTTTGCAGCTTAAAGATGTACAACACACAAGTAAACTGCATATGGCAGCAACTAGTCACTGGCAAATAGCAACAAGAAAACTGGACACAATTACAGCATAAACAGCCCACAGTTTACATAGCAGGACATTCAGAGAAGACAAGATGCTGAAAAATGAATAGAATATCATAGCAACAAAGCCACACACGAATGTTTTCACCAAAAGTCAGACACTTCAAACTTAGAATTGTTTTCTAAAAATTCTTTGGCAGTTAACAGCATCTGATGAAAAACCAAGTACCATACCTATGTGTAAGCTTCAAAATAATATAGCAGTGAAATATTGAGTATTATCATTAGTGATGCAAGTGAAAGCATGCATTTTTCAGCTGCACATAATCATTTCTAAGAGTCTGCAAAAGCTTCATTGGCTTGCAATATTTTGTACAAGCAATGGCAAATTGGCAATGCTGTTCCCTATCCTGTAATGAACTTTCAACTTGACTATGTATTATGTAATACAATAATTTGTGTGTAACTGATGCACTCTGAATGTTGTGAACTTGTGATGAATATGTTTAAGTAAAGGCTTAAATGTCCCACTCGATGAAAAGCATCATATACAGTTCTAACTGGGTAAAACAAACATTAATCAGTAGATATAATGATGTATATGAATAACCTTGCATGGAGAACTCATCGGTTATAGAGATAAATCCATACACTATTAACAAGAATATTTCTGCTACTAAAAGTCACATTAACACTTCTATAAATATTGTCATTAATAATAAAGTTACACATGATAGGCCTTAAACTCGTATCCAACATAGTACATTTATTTTATACACCAAAAATGTATCACATATAGTTGTAATTATTGAAACATATGTTACCAATCTTATTGTTACAATAACAACTCGACACGACAATAGTTATAGCACACAACTGCCATTTTTGCCAAGAACACTGTTGAGGACAAAGTTGACAGTTTGAATGTTCTTGCAGGAATCATGTTGTGGTTCTGCGTTCGGATATGCACACAGACAGCTTTTATGTTAATAGCAAATGTCAATGGTATCTACTTGCTACCACGACAGTGACAGCAAAAACTTACATTAGCTGGTATAAACTGTTGTCTTATCAATTATGAGAATTAAACACTTGTGTACACAATGACCTGCACACACAGTGATACATGTACAATGTTGAAGAAAAAATCTGAGGCAGAAAATCATGGATGCTGGTGTAACTATATATAATAACAAAATTTTGCATTCAGTATCGGACACCTGACATCATTTGCATTTTTGATGATACGACACTAAGTGCTATAATACGTGCAAAGTGACATAACAAATTTGTACAAAAATACTGTAACAAAATGAGACCAAGTACACAATACAATACATCATTCACTAATATGACTAAATTAACAGAGCATTTAGATACCAACAATGTTTAACCAGTACAGTTATACAGGCTATATTACCAACCATTTGACTATGTTACAAAAACAACAAAAAACACTCGTTTCTCAACCCTTATTTCAGTGTCACAGTTAGGCTCTGTGACTTCTGACTTATTTCCACATACTTGCATCTTCACAGCATAGATACATCTTGTGTTCATACCTCCGATGACATTTCAATGCACAATGCATGTACATGTAAAGCCCTATTTAACAGTTACTGTATTTGCCTCGTCATAAAAAACTTGAATAACAATTAGTTATACATAACTTTTCTAGTTTCTAGTTGTCATGGTGTGGTCATTCAGGTACTACCATAGATTTCAACTTGATGTACTTTCTAGACACATTAATGATACAATTGCTTTTTCATAATTTTCATTATCATCATTGTTGTCAACCCAAACACTATTAATAAATGGACCAATTAAATTGACACAATGCAATTTTGCACCCTGTAAAAGTTCTATCACAGACAACCTACAAACGAACATGCAATGCATACATCAAAGACTTTACTCTGTTTTGCTACATGTAATCATTATTCAAGCAACTGGACAGTGAAACAGAAATGTTACATCATTTCTGTTTCACTGTCATCATGAAATAGATGGTGATCTGCTAGATGGACGGAGCAATGGCGATGATTCGTCTGCATTCATGCCTGTGAATGTTGACGAGCTGTCCTCAGCAAGCCTTGAGAACATATTGTCATTATCTTGGCCAGTATCCTGCAGTATGACACGCTTGTAGCATAGCCCAACACCTCGGTAGACGATGCTATTGAGAAACGCCTGGAGAGGATTCAGTACAGCCTGTATACATTTACACAACTTGCTGATATGAATTAGTTACAACATCTACTAACACCAGAACACATATTTATTTCTTGCTTCATTTTAATCCTTCCCAAGACATGTGCCCACTGGGTGGTGCTGATATTCGTTTCTGTAGCTCTCAGCCAGACACATATTGCGACACCATGGACATGTGGCTAGTGCATCACGTGGTATGTATGTTTACTTCCCAGCTAAAGCTGGTCCTCATTTTACCGACCTCGTTGGGATGGAAGGCTGAGTTGACCTAGACCTCATTTTAATCACCTAGAGCTTTAACAATCTGAAATGACCATATGCCACAAGAAAGTACAAATGATATCCAGTGCAACATAACTTAGCTATTTTTACACACAAAAAATTAGCCTGATGCAAACAAAGCTTCAAAGAAAGATTACTGATAGACATAACAACCAAAAAATGTTAATTTAAGCATTAAAAAAGTTGTGGCTGACCATGATGTGCCAAACAGCAATTTTTAATCCAAATGGAATTTTGGTTCCTTGGCTCACGAGAAGCAGGAAACTGTTGAATAGGTTTGGCATCCAACTGCATAAATGACAACACACAACAACAGCAGTATATCAGAGACCAATGTATGTAACAGAACCGTAACACACAACTTAATGATGATGCCACAGATTGGATGCAAGTCGGCAGCAACACATTTGGTACATCTTCACAGAAAGGCTGCATGAAACCATTTATCTGCTCACAAACAGCGCCGACAAACTCACCAGATGTAGAACACGACGAGGATTGCACGGAACCTGTTACTGGCCGCACGCACTACAGCACGTTCTCGCTCCGTGTAAACTCCCGTGTTGTACATCCACTGCTTCACTATAATAATAACATTCAGCTCAGTTCAAAGTTGCAGTCTACACTATGAAAAAGTGTTTCATATCAATTATGTTTATATTCGCTCAGGCAACTTGTCGGCCTTTGTTCAAGTAGTCCATTTTTGATGAAAACTGCAGGTTAGGCCACATCTTCCAAAGCAAAGGTATCCCTGCAGATACCTTTATTAACCGTTGCAGCAAGATTTTTATAAGCTGCATGCCTTTGTTCTTTATTCTTTTTTACATGGCACAAGATGTCTGAGCTTGGTGGCTTCTCTTTCACACCACTGTTGCCTTTCTATCCCCGTTATTTCAAACAGCAGCTTTTTATTTCATCAAATTTGTTATGCATCGATGAATGTCCAACGTCTTTCCCAAATTTCATATAATTTGGACCATTCAACTTTGAGTATAAGTGACAAAAGTTGGCAAGTGGATGTAGGAATTACTTCAAAACAAGCAAAAAAATTTACAGAATAATGGGCACTGGCAGTCTAGAGTGACAACACAATGTTAATTGCCACACTTTCTAGTTAAAAAAGTTAAAATCTGAATGCAGAAACATAAAAGTGATGAGCTTTAAACAGCTTTAACTGATCATTCAGCTGCAGTCTAGAATCATCTTCTGCGGTCAGAACACTATCCTAACTTCAGTCCAGCACTGGTTTTATAGCACTGTAGAACTCACAAACCTGCAGCTGTAGTCTTTGAGTAGAGAATAGGGTTGACAATCATGACAAGACATAGTGGAATGTATGTCGACAGGTAATGTGGTATCAGACGTATCAGACTGCGCTCACAGCTGCCAACACAAAAAATTTAATGTGCCCATTCAAATAGCAGCTTTTTACTTTATCAAATTTGTTACGCATCGACGAATGGCCTACGTCTTTCATATGCTTTACATTATGTCTAGCTAAGTTAAACTTGATGCCAGTTGCCAGGAAGCTTTGCGTCCGCTTGGCCCGAGCTAATAATAGCTTGTGACATCAGGGGCGTGGCTTATTACAGACAAGACAGAAGGACAGACATCACAACCGAATTACATATTGTGTCTTTTGCCTTTATAGGTGCGGACGCAAAAAATACTTAAAATCAAATGCAATGCAGACTTTCATTAGTGTGCCACTTAATTTTTTTTGTGGCAATGTAATCATTCCAAAAACGTTTACAGCAATAATAGTATATTTAATAATGTGAAACTCTAACTTACGAAACATTCTGTATGATTATAGGTGAAAGACATATTACAGTTTTCTGTCACTATCAATACTAACACATCTAACTAATCAATTAGTCTCTAAAACCACAACATTCTTAATTTTATTATGCCATTGTAGAAGGGATAATTCTCATAATCTATCACAGTAAGAACACAAGGACGAACCGTAGCAGACTTGGATAGTAAAGAGGGATAAGTCCCGCGCAAGAGATGATGGCTGATGTCCCCCAACACAGAGCATGGTATAACTTGATAGGGCTGACACACACACAAACAACCAGCTGGGCTAAAAACCTATGTAGCAACGAGTCAGTGTAATGACAGAAATGAGCACCTGGTATACAGTTAACAGTTATTTTCTGGAAGAAATTTTTGTGTATTTCTGGGTATACTGGGTAATTTATGTTGTTGATTACTTATCAATAAACCTATAAGCATGCAATGTTTTGTGTTTACGCAATTAGGCCAATTCTGTGTACTATAACTACTTTAAGGAACAGACTTACCAACTATGTAATGTTTTTCAAATTTAACGGTATTTAGCAAACAGCTTTAACTGATAATTCAGATGCAGTGCAAAATCATTTTTTGTGGTCAAAACACTATGCTGAACTTCAGTCGAGCACTGATTTCTACTTCAAAAGAAAGACTAGCTTATCCACTGTCAATGGTTTGAGACTTGTCCGATTGCAGCTGGCAATTCCAACACCTAAGAAAAAATCCTTTCAAGGGACAGATGTTGCCAGAATGCCAAGATACTTGAGTGCCAGAAGCATGAGTTGAAGAAAACTAACACTATTCACTTTCCACCATGCCAACAGATTTATATCGATATCAGCTGATGGTATATAAGAACTTCATCAGTTAGCCACTGCTGGCAGGCACAACAATCAATTGACTTGATGAAACATTATGGGAAGTAAGTGAAGTGAAAGTAAGAACGGTACAACTTGTTCATGCAAATGCAGTTTGCTTTTAGCATGACAAATGCAAATGCCCTTTGAACTATCAATGAATTCTATTAAATTCATTATTTCCAAAAATTTCACCCATGTATCGAGGGCTACCCTGGAATCTTATACGGGTATCCAGGTACAGGATACTGATATTGTAAAACTGAATAATCTAGACTAAAAATAACTGCTGACTGATTTAAATGTCATATCACATTTCAATACATGGCAAGATGACAACTGCATGGATCTCAAAGTGAAGTGTTAGCCCATACATGGAGGAAAAAGTAATGATGTACTTGACATTGTATGTTATAAAGTGATTTACATATCTCCCAAACAGGGAAAGAAAACATTACTTAACTGAGTGCCGTAAATGTCAATTATACCTGTAACAATTTTATAGACTATCAATCATTACATGAAACTATCAAATGACACTAAATGTGGTGCATTTTGCATTCTTCTGAATTATTGGTAGTCAGTAAAACAAACGGACACAAAGAAAACACTTCAAGCATTCAATATGTACCAAGATTTCTTCAGCATAAGCAGCAACATATCAACAGCATATATTAGCGTCCACAAATATGTGCAGATGTAGAAAAAATGTACCCAACCCTACAATGTACAGACAACAGTAACAACAATGATAATTAGAATGACAAATACTAAAAAATAACAAAAAAAAAAAAAACAATAAAATAATGACCACAATAACATTTAAATCAGTTTTAAATGTCAAATTTTCACATCTTCAACTAATTAGTCAATCCAAGTGCCATTTTAGTCATAATGAAAATGTACACTGTGATCCAGAAAAAAGTGAGCCAAAATGTTTTTGCCATATCTCCTACAAAACCCATCTGATTGTGATAAAATTTGGCAGGTAGTATCCTAAATAAGTTTTCTATTCAGCAATGTACACTTTTTCCGTCTCACCTGAATGCTGTTTGTGCACTACCATGTGAAACTAAAAGTTGTGTTTGAAGTATACAAATAGCAATGAAGGGCCGCTCGATACTTCAGCTTAAATTCCAAGTTTTTGCATAGCAACAAAAAGTTCACAAGTTTTAATTTTACTTAATATAAGTTGCTATGCTATGGTTGCTATGGGATGTATCCATAATAAATGCTACAGCAGACAACTAAGACTGCGAGTGTTATCGCCACAATCATCCACCAGTGAAGTAGAACAAAACTCATGCAACATGCAGTAGAACAGAGATAGTATTTGGCTGAGGTGGAAAATGTGTACCCTACTGCATTTCAAATTTATTCAGGATATGACACACCAAATTTTCTCAGAACTGGATGTGTTGTAGCAGATATGGCAAAAACATCTTGGTACACTTTTTCTAAAACACAGTGTAGTAGTAATTAAAATCCAGCAGTAATTAAAACATTCACGAAAATACATTTGTGTTTACATTAAGAAAAAAACTTAACAGCTTACGGAGCTAACTGCACAGAAAATAAGAGCAGGCTTGACATGTGCATCATCTGACAGTACTCGATCCATTGGTATCCGACCACTGAGCCACAAAGCTGAACGAACCAATATACCTAGACACAAAACCAACCCAGTGTGATACACAAGCATGATTTATATTTGCACACATAAATATAATTACACTGAATATACTAAATTATTTTCAACATCCAACATGTTGCTAAATGTTTCTTCAGTGTGTACATAAAATACCATTTCACATCCATCCAAGACCCAAAATATGAAATGGCATTGTAAGTAAGTAAGTAAGGGATTTCCAATGTGCACAGAAAACAAAGCAGTCACAATGCACTGTGGTCAGAAAAACAGAAATGTTTTCAGGTTTTGCTTGAATTGTCTGTAGCTAATATCTCGCCATAAGTTCAATGGCAGACTGTTCCACACATGCAAACCAGCAGTGAAACTCTTGTCGCTCTCCCTTTTCCATGACTTAAAAGCATCCATCCATAACAGGATTTCTCTGAAAATCGAAGCACGATGATCCATCTGATTCCACCAAAAGAGAAGAAAAGTTTCAGCAAACTTATACTACTTACAGGAGTCTGTCTACTAGCATAATCACTAAGCCATTAAAATGAGTCATATACAGCAAATCATAACAGGGCCTGAAACATGTGAATTCATTAATAAAGGTGTGACAGACCGACAGATGCGAACAAGTCAGCTATGGCAAGCAAACAAATGATAACGTTCTGTCGCAGCATCGACTCAAGTTCAGTACGGCTACGAGGTGGACGTCTTGGCATGCGCGGTGTAAGCTGATAAGATGCACCACAGATGCTCATTACTGACGACATGATACACAGAATGTTGTAAGACATGTTAACACTGTGGTAGTCATAATCATGTCGGTTGGTATCATTGATGCAGGTGTCATTAGGTTCAAAACTCATGCAACAAAATGACTCAAGACGTGGTGAGGCCATCACACACTGCAACATCACACACATAATTTTGCTCAGCAATGTACAGTAAAGCAATTCATTATCAATCATCTAACCACTAGAACTTTGGCTAAGTTTTGTCTGTACTGTCTGTCTCCGTACAAGTTCTAAAGAGACAGACAGTACAGACAAAACTCAGCCAATCAGCTGCAAGTGCTTCTTTTGAAACCACCATAATTGTTACATGAAATATAATAACTGTGTGACAAGTTCATTTTGTGCTATATTAGTTTTCACAAGTTAAGCGTGAATGTTTCACTTACAGGTGCCTGTGCAATATGCCGTCTGATGAGATCATTGTCAGAAGTTCAGTGTAAAATGTTTTACAGCTGGGTTCTCCTGCAATTTCACCACGTCACATGGAAATTAGGCTACAGGTTTAGGTATAGGATTTATGATTAGGGGTCAAGTTAGGGTTAAGTTTTAGGGTTAGGGTTTGGGTCAGTTTTAGACTTAAGGTTTAGGGCAGTGGTAAAATGTGTAATGTGAAAAAAATTGGCAACGGGTAATTTGCAGCATTTTGCTGTGGAATCATTCCGCATTTTACCCGTTGTCGATTTTCCACATTCCGCAATCCACATTTTACCATTGCCCTAAGTTTTAGGGTTACGGGTCAGATTCAGTGTTAGATTTCCATGTGAGTTAGTGAAACTCCAGGAGCGCCTACAGCTGTTACAATTGTCACTTAAATTATAACTAGAAACACAATGCATCGCCAATCAAAGGCAATGCAAACAGGCACAAAAGGCTAGCCCACAGCAAACTGCATAATCTTGCACAGATAGCTAGCCGCTTTCCTACAGGGTGTGCCAAAAATCACAAAAAAATATGATTCTGAAATTTCAGAAAATTCACACTTTCAACTTTGTAGTCACTTTGCCATGCCAAAGCTAGGGAGCGCAACTGAAAACTATAATACAATTGTACAACTACATTCCTTGCACTATGCAAAGACATCAAAAGTCTGCCTAGAATTATATGCCATTTGCTGCTTTTGATGCTCACAACCTTACCAATTTCGACCCAGTTTAGCACTACAAGCACAGATTTGATACTGTGGTGTATTCGTATGCAAAAAGATATCCTAAAAATTTATATACGGGCACATCTACAATTCAATAGCTGATGATGATAGACGCTGATAGAATTTTATTTATAGGCTGCTTTGCTGCTTATAAATGGTTGAAATCGTCTTCACTAGGGATGTTAAAAGTCGAGAACTTTTTTCTCGATACGAGAAATTTTTTTCCCGGGACTCGATGAGAATTCTCGACCACGTGATGATGATGTCACACCCTGCTGAGTAGACATCAATAGCGAATTACCGATGAGGCCTAGGCTACTCGTGAGGTTGTGCGCATTGCCGTTATGTAAATTTCCGGCGAGCAGATTGAACATCAAATGCCACTATGCACTGCTGCAACTAGGAATGTTAAATTCGTTTATTTCTTAAATTCGACCTTCGTTTGTAAAAATCAGAATTAAATTCGAACTTCGTTTATGTGCCAGACAGGCGGACTCGTGACAAAAAGTAAAGTGTTCTCACACAGTAGTTACAGATCGTATTATAAACACCACATGAAGCTATAAAAATGCAAATAAGTAACTAGTACTAACTGGTAATGTACTATAGTCAAACTTCTGCTACTCCATGTACCTTGAAAATAACTATATTGCGGTTACAGGTGGGAGTGCGCATTATGATCTGTTAATTAGCGTCATCAGTCTGCGAGACACAAGCTAATTAAGTATTTAGCAAAACAGACCAAGTTTTCTGCGTTGCCACTGTCTGCAGTGGCGAGGGAAAGACGACGCGATGCAGACAATAGTTGACCGTGCAGTAGTGACTGGTGAGTGATTGCCCCCCTCCCCTCCCCTCTGCTGGCGGCATGCTTTGATCACTTCCACCGCCTGCATCACTTACAGTGACGTGTACAAGCCACCATTCAGCGACTTGTAGGACTGTTTACTGATCTGATAGAGACCTGGTCAAGCTGCCAACTAACATACTCTTGTCACCACCACTCTGTGGAGCAGAGGTAATGCAAAAATAATATAGTACAGCAATAACACGAATGAATGTCTCTTCCACTATGCAAACAGTCAGTGCACGATTAGTTACTTCTGTCGTCACTTATAT
>Ga0126335_1000137_pt1 | contig 33630 bp, 5 predicted proteins | sample OlaspJWI45metaG_FD_108409 | JGI IMG/M metagenome (GOLD analysis project Ga0126335, IMG submission 108409) | Marine gutless worms symbiont microbial communities from Oahu, Hawaii - Olavius sp. 1 OAHU.JWI-45 metaG | ecosystem: Host-associated > Annelida > Digestive system > Unclassified | place... | reverse complement strand
GTGATTATATTCTCTTCATTTCATTTCAAGTTCTGCCTATGTCTGAGAACTAACGAAGTATAACTACAACGTTATTCAACAGTTATGGAATCAAAAGAAAACGTCCTAATCAAGCCACACACCGCAGCACTCATGCATAACACTATCAGGCGCCAGCACACATGGCAGATGGCTAGCTGTAAAAAAGATGCTCTGTGCATGCAAATAGAGCAACCCAAATCCAGACAAACAGACCCGCAAAGATGCTAAGTAAATCATATACCTTGATGGCAACTTGGACATTCTCAAGCTGTTCCAGCTGCAATTCTTCACCGAGAATCGGAAGTCTGGCCTCGAGCTCGTGGCCAAGCTGATCAGTAGCTCTTCCTTCATCCACATCAGGTGCAGCAGCAGAACGTCGGAGATGCTCGGTGCTGCAGTTATAATGGTCCAGATTGTCAGTCATTGCTGATGCTTCTGGCACATCATCAGATGCTTCAGTGTCCTCCATCGCGACAAGTCTAGCGCAGCTGGTAGTGGTAGTAGTCAGCATTTCGACATGGTCCACCGACGGCTCCATGGCGTCAGCTGACACACCAGCACACGGCCGACCTGCAGCACTCTGTCACACACAGCCAACAAAACATCACTCACCTGTACACGTCCGACAGCAATACAGGTGTTAATTCGTGCGTCCGTCCATCGGTTCGTTCGTCGTCAACACCTTGTTTATATTAACAACCAGGGCCGCAGTGCTGCAGACTGATTCGTCTCTCACGCTGTGGCGCCATCTAGTGAATGCAGTTAATACGTGCTACTAGCCTAAGCGGCAGCCGTCCTCACTCCTCAGTGACTATCATACATTAACTTAAGCTGTGTTATCCTCACTGATGCTAAACAACACTGTTATCAATCCACAGTCAATAGTGACTGGGCGACTCGGTGGCTCAGTGGCTAGCGTCGCGGCTCACGGACAAAGAGGTCTTGAGTATAACGCTCACAGCCGCTGCGCTCCAGTTACCCTGTGAACAGCTAACAACTATGATACCAGACACATAGCTGTCTAGGGCAGACTGTTTACTCAACTCACCGTGGTGATGCCTAGGCCTTCCATCCCTCCGCGGTCAGCAAATGAGGACCAGCCTCGGCTGGGAAGGCAAAGGCAGGTATGGTTCATTCTATTCGTGGATAAACGCATGGGTGTGCAGGTAAAACTGTGAAATCCCTCGACAACGCGTGCCACACCTGAGAGCTTCTGCAGTGAGGTTCATCACTAAGGGGCGCTATATCAACCGCATGACTTTCGCCTTTACTGAGTAATTAGCAATATGTGAATGTTGCCATATTCATAGGCCTATACTCAGTCTCTACTAGTGAGCATAGCCAAAATCACATCCTCCCCAATCCCCATAAAACAAATTGCTACCCCATCTCTCCCACGGAGTTACGATGACGACCCATTCTCATCTAAGGTCACCTTACACCAGTCCTTGAGATACTATGAAAGGCAGCCAAACAGCTCAGATTTGCTGCACAACACACAACAGTTGTAACTGACGGCGCTGCTGCTGCAGCAGAGGCCAAGCAAGCACAGTATGCTAACAGCTGGCTACTCGCGACGACATGTCCATACATGTCACCGAGCACTGCCATTTCATCTCATTTCAATCAGCCTGTGTATGTATACCTGCAAACAGTCCAGCTCTGAACGCTAGATCAGACCGGAACTGTTAAATCACCAACATATTAGACTGTAGATCGCTTTCCCCTTACTAGCAGTGACCCAGCGACGGCTGGGTACAGCAGTGTACCGTATGTATATGGCAGCGGGCACCTGCCGTTACCATGGCAACGACTGTGATCCAGTGATCGAGTTAGGGCAAATGTTCACAAGAGAAATAATTGTACAACTAAATTCAGTTCAGTTCAGTTAACGACCAGCCCAGTTCACTTCAACTACGTGCGTCAATCTCGATCAATCAAGGTCTCTGTATTCCTTTCACATCATATACTCGACAAATCAACATTCCAAAGTACAGAGTAACTATACACTACATATAACCAGCAAGACAGATCTATCTAACACAGCAGCAGGAACAACAAGAGGCCAAAGTCATTTGGCAACGGCTGCACCGAATGACCCCAAGTGACAGACAGACAGACTTACGGATGGGCAGAATGACAGACAGACACTGCGACCATCAGTAACAACAGTCTGCATCTCATGCATTCGATGCAGCCTAACAATACAGAAGCGGAACAATTCTCTCCCATGCACAGATTCTTTCCTCAACATCACCGGCTAAAACAGGCGTATAAAGGATTCCAGATCCGGGCAGCAATGGAAGTCAGACAAGGCCAGAAAGGCACTAGAAACAGCAGTTGTGAGACAAGGGAGGCTGTATAAGATGCCTGTGCAGTCCTCCTAAGTGAAAACACTTCTTGTAGAATTCTACCCGGTCACTACTACCTGGCAGTAATAAACAGTAGAAATGGGCGGCAACTGACAAGCGCTACTGAACCCGGCTCCTTAGGCATATGTATACAACCGACTGCTATTCGTATCGTTGCCATGGCATTATCAGTACACAAAAGCCACTCAGAGAGTCATTAAACAGCTGTAAACTACAGGCTACATGTAGAGGACTCGTCTGCAACTAGCAGCAGCAGCAACAGCAGCAAGCAGTGCTGTAGGCATCATCATCAGGAGGCATCACACACTCAGGTGCATGGCACACAGATGCACAGCCACACAGCCTGGCACCCGCACCCACACCGGCACAGGCCGTGCAATGACCCATAGCGAGACACGGAGCCACGCGTCACCACGCCACTACGCCAGCTTCTCTCACAGAACGACACGTGCATACATTCAGAGATAATTTACAGTCTATTATTAAACCACATGGAATGCATCAGATGCGGCCTATTGCGACCGATGATCATGTAGCGTGGGCGTCTGTAATGCGCCTGCTCCCCAAAAAAGCTGCTGCATGGATCGAGGTCATGTTTGGGTGGAGACTCCTGGGGTTCTTTCATGTGCCGAAACGCAAATGACACAGTGCCGATGACGCAATGCTTACATTGTTGTTTACTGCGAGCAACTTTGACCTTGTACCGGGTCAAGACGTGACAGTGCCAAACAGGTGCGATTTGATGCCCGATGAAAAATCCCCATTAAACCAGAGTCCCGATTAATCCACGGATTCGATGCGGCCTTCGCCACATTACTCTGACCACTTGTTACACTATTACTACCAAAATTTGCATAGCATACTGATTCAAAGTAGGCTCGAGTCAGAGGCTCTGGTGTAGCAAGGTGAGGAACGTGAGTGAGTGAGCGAGCAGAGGTTTAACGTCCCACTCGACACTTTACAGGTCATTTCGGGGACGAATTTGACAGGCCAGATGACCCAACCAACAGCGTCCAAGCACTGAAGGAAGCCAGATGGCCGCTGAGATAGGCTTCAGTCCCACCAGAACCACTCCACTGTGTTACAATATGAACTAGGCTAACTGTAGGCAACCGCACGTGACGAAATCGCAAGAGAGACGTGTAATTTCTGAGATGACGTATAAACTGGTCAATACCAAACAGTCTTCAACTTTCAACCAACCATGAAGACACACTCAGAGACCACAGTACTCTCGTATCTACGCTGTGGCTCTGACCTGCCTAACGTCAGGCTGTCGATCTGTAGTAAAAGTGAACACAGTTAGCATCGCCTCCATACTGGCAGCCAAACGTACTTGTCTGTTAATTCACTCATAGGGTTAGGGTTAGGGACGGTAAGTAACGGTAAAATTAAATCGGGTGAATTAACAGACAAGCACCGGATAAATGATTTAATTCTAATCAGTCTGTAACCGGGATCAGCTGAGGTACTATCTTTGGTATCGGGCCTGGCAACATGGTTGTTGTGTTGACAACTTGACAAACGCACGTGAAAACACACGCAAGTGAATAACATACCCAGCTACATCTTACGTCACACTGCATCAGCTGAGGCTGCTGTCATCATCCGTATTATTGCCACACGCTTATAAAAACTACGATACACCATAAGTCACGCGCTAAATGGCGCTCACAACCATGCGGGTTAATTCTGCCGCGAACCAGCCAGCCCACCCACAGCGCCTAGCACAAAGACCCAGCGGCGCTGCCCCGGTGATTGACAGATCGACAGCATGCCAGTAGCGGATTGTGGGCGTGTCCTGTTGCCTCGCAACCACGACGACGCCCTTCACTTCCTTCCCGGCCGCGTGAAGACGACACCCTACAAGCACCGGCCCCCTCCCCTCCCACCCCACACACGGAGCACTGCAGGGCAGAATTTAAAAACGACCTTTACATTAGCACCGCAGGCCCCAGGCCGACCTTCGGCTTAAAAATAACCTCTGAACGTCAACGACATCGTATTTACGAGTCAAAACATACAGAGCAACATATGCCTTTTATCTGCCTAATGAGTACTGAAGGCATAACCGTAAATTATAGCAGGTACTACGTTATGAAAAATCCACAGTTTAATAATGTGCCGGCTTTTACAGACTATGCTTAATATCGATATCGTAAAAGAAACATCAATTGTTTCATGGCAGCATATCCAGTCGTAATCAAAAAGGACAGGTATCCCAGGTACGGCATTCTAATCATTGTTCCTCTACCTGCCCACTCGCCCAATCAGCGCAGGTGCGCGGGCGCCCGGGCCGGCCAATGACGCCTCACACCTGAGGCAGTAGACACGTATACAACGCCACACCCAGCCAGCCAGCCAACCAGCCGGCCAGTCATTTAATCGATACAACTACACAAAACACAGGACTGTATACATAACCCTACAATCGACGGGCAGTACCCCGAGCCATAGCACGGCGGGACGTCCCATACACACACCAGTTACGGTAATCAATATCTGATCAATATCCGGTCCTGCATTTTCGCTAGCTGGCAGGTGAATCCCACTAAACTCATTAACTGATCGATATCGGACTTGACCTAGGCTCTATCATCAATTAGACACCTGCACAGGTGCATAGCTGCTCGGCTACAGACGCCGCCAGCTGCCTGTTAATCAGCAGATACGCGCCACACTGCCGTTATCACAGTGAATTCTTATTAATTACCACTGAACTTAGGCTAACAATGTATCGTCCGTTATGGGTGGGACGCGACGATAGCTGGCCCGCCACAGTGCCCAGTGTGGTGCCGACTGGTGACTGTTCCAACTGATCCATTCACTACATTCAGGCCAACCGGACCGTTTCTGTCTGAATGGGTGAAGTGCCAACCCGGACCCAAAATGGCAGAACCATACTTCCGATCGTGAATCTGACGTCAGATTCTGAAATCGGGAAGCCCGGTTTCCTATTCGACTTTCCTAGTGCACCATATGTCTATCTCGCTTAGTTTCGGACGCACATTTGCGAACCATCAATCCAATGTATCAAAGCTCAATGTTAACTTGTCGTATACAGCTGTTTAGTAGCGACAGCAAAGTTTTGGTTCCTCAAAACGTATTTTATTCCCGACAATAGCAAATGCACGTGCACACACACAAACAATAATGTTTGGAATGACAAAACGCAATGCAAACAAGTCAGCTGTTAAATGAGACATTAACATCAGAGATAGAGATTGCAATCCGGGGACCATTTTCCAATCCCGGGATTTCAGGATTGGAAAACCATCCGAAATCACAGGATTTGGGATTCCGGGATTGCAATCGCCAATCAGAGATGGATACAATTAGAAAAAGGGGTAAATTAATATATACAATTAAACATCCTTAAATGTATACCATTATTCCTGCTGACAAAATAAAAAAAATATTTCGATTGCACCACTGATCATTAATTATAGACATTCAGTTACATCAGCAAAAAGCAAAACTCATAAACCAAATTATATTGCAACCATTAGTCATCTGCAGGCCTCCCTGTTTGTTGGTTTCAGTTCAAGTCACATTTCACTGTTAGATGTACTCTAGCTCATTAACGGTCAACGGCCAAACAAAAGAGTCCACCATATGCAACAAATACACAGATATAGCAACCATATAAACGTATGTTAACTGTTCAAAGACTATTTACAATTACCAACCACCAACATGCTGAATACAAGCAACATTCTACAGCGCACAACCTTCGTCAATGCACCAGAGCATGAGGCCACAAACGTATAAGCATAGCAGCTATGACAAATGTGCTGAGAGTATTACAGTAGTCTAGCTGTACAGTAACTGTCATACCGACGACAGCACTGATACAAGGCATCACATGATGTATACTGGAATAACATGGGAGATGTTACTGGGGCCATGAACACGACCAAGCAAAACATATTTGTTGATCAATCTCGACAAACGACTATAGACTGGTGTGTTAAAACGTTTTCTTGTTCCCTGCTATATGTAAAAAAATACAAATACAGACGAAGAGGCATATCACAGCGAACGACGACGTTATTACAAATGCAAACTCGGTCCCCTTATAAGCTTACACGTTACAAAAAGCACAAAATCGCATGAACAAACCTTGACAAACTGATAACCTAACTGGTTATATTGTCTGCCACCGTCACAAAATAACGAAAAAATGACATGTAACCAGAAATCTATACAACCCCATAGACTCTTGAAGCTAGAAGACTATATAGCCAATAACAATTAAACCAAATTGTAACAAGATACCTCTTAATGTCATCAACTACACAGTCCAAAAGCTCACACACGTTCCCGTGTAAGATGGAACTTGTAACAGATACCGGATCACTCGTACAGAAATGACTGCAAAATCACTTATATCAGACTTCACTGTTTTAAACACCTGCGCACGTAGCAACTTCTCAGTGAGAAGAATTACTCTAGTAATGTTGAGACATACAAAATGTCTTTCTAGCTCCGTATCAACAAAGCCATAGAAGAGATACATGAAACGTAGAAGCTTTCCCATGACTGGAATGGTTGGCCAAGGCACACCTCTTCTGCACCTTCACTTCCCATCTTTCAGTCACCTCAACACTCACCTCTTCAGATGCAGTTACCCATCACCTTTCTCCTGCTGTGTCTGAGAAGTGACAATGGTCGTCTTGGGACACGCTAATCACATTCGTCACTTAGGCCTACTTAATTACTTTCTTACAACGCATGATGCAGAAACTTTGCACTGTACAGCGATCAAATGTGCACTGTCTCTGAGAAGCCAGCCGATCGACAAGTGAAAAAGTGACGCTCGAGTCACAAGCACAGATGTGACTGTTATCGATTGGGACGAAGGCAGGAATGGCAACACCGTGAGAGATCTCCAACGACCGCACACAGCACCGAGGCAACGATTATGACAACATAGAAAACGAACTTGCCATCAAATGCCTGAAACCACACATAACAGTGGTGCAGACATTATTTGATTGGATCTGTCTCTCTCAACTACGAAAGCCGTGAAGAAGCACGAGAAGAAGTAAGTTCAGTAACAGACAGAAGCAGTGAAGCACCAAAGAAATCAAAGCTGTAGTTTGGAAAATATCAAAACTTCACCAAAAACCAGAAGCGCGGTGAATAATCCATCAAAAACGTGACAGATGTTACCAAAATCAGCCGTGCACATTATATTTTCGTGCGAAGCATACATCGTGAATACTAAACATTGCAAAATAAAGACATTAATTAGCAAAAGCAATTGAAAACAATAAGTAAGTAGTGCCTATAACAAAAAAATAAGATGCTCAAAAGATCCAGAAGCTGTTAGGCAAGATTAGACCTGGTCAGTCAGAGAAAAAAGTAAAAAAGTCAATTACAACCATCACCACCCCATTGTGTCTGCACCACAGTCGTGTGTAACCAATGAAAATACACGCAAACTCAACGTCAACGCATAACGGAAAACATTCAGAAAAAAGTGTGATATGAGACGAACAAAGCAACGACTGCATGGTGAAAATACGTGGTTAAACAGACTAGCTACGTACAGAAACGACGTAGAACATGCTTATCGGATAATGTGTATGCTATGTGTTGCTAACTGGCAATTTTTTTTACATCAATTTCACTACCACACATCCAAATAACGCATCCCATCCACAGCAATCTCAAAATATTTCCGCAGAAAATTAGATATGACATAATGACAGCATGGGAGTATGCAGGATTACCACACATTTGGCGTTTTTTTCTTAACCCCACTGCAATCTCACTCTGGCGAAAAAAACAGTGATAGGCTAGCTGAAGCAGCTATGAGTCTATAGCGAAAACAGTTAATAGAAATAAGTTTCATGTCATGTTTGCAGCTCACTAAACAGAAAGACAGCAGAGCTACAGTGCAGTTATAATAAACTCAACACAAAAATGCCTACATATCCAAAAAATAATGTCACAGAGTTGCAACTAACAGTCAAAGCAAGCATGGCCTGTAATACCGTATGTTGTAATGGCACGATAAATTCAGTGTACTAGTAAATACTCGTTCAAGAATAATATTAATACTGATAAGTAATGTATTCATGAGGCCCCACTCTTAATTTGCCTCTGTTTAATAAAATAAACCAATACCTTTCTCAAAAATTAGCTGTTATCTACAAATTCTCTTTTGTATGCAAATACAAAGAAAAGCATAGGAGCAATTGTCAATTCATCATGATATAACAAATTTACAACATGATCACAATACTTTAGTCAAAAAAATTCAAGCATAACGTATCACTAGAATTAACATGATTAGTTCAAACACAGCAAAAAACGACAATAATAGTACAACAATAATAATTAGTGCTTAACCTCAATAGTGAACTCAAATATATCTATTCTGAGAGCTTAGGAGAATGTGCAAAAAAACAGAATATGCAGGTCTCAGTACAGGCTCAAACATGAAATCAAACAGAAATTGTTGAATCTATGGTAAACTAATCTCAAAAATAACCATCAGAAAGCCATGGGGCTTTAGTTCCGCGTATCAGCGACCATTGGCATGCTTTCCCGGCTTACTCTTACGTGCGGCCATGTCCTGTGCCTTCAGTTCCCGTCGTAAACGTTCAACGGCCTGATGGTAGCGACAACCCGTTCTCATTCTCATAGTTCCAAGTTCTGTTACACAGCCGCAGTCTAGACGCAGTGATTTCTCAGCTGTCATCGGTGATGGACGTTTCACCACTGGCTGGACAGACATCACCTGGCTGCATCGGACTGGTCTCAGACTACTATCACCGACCTGCAGCGCCACATCGCGGTACATGATCTTGCGTCGAATCTCAACGACCAGCTGTGACTTCTTGTCCTGTAACAGCTGGCGAGTTCCTGCTGATGAAGTCGAGTTGGTACTGGTTGTCGATGAGGTCTTGTGTAGCTGCTGCTCAAGACGATCTCTTTTAGACATGAGACCTTGCAGTTGCTGGTATTCTCGGACATGCTTCTCAACTGTCAGTTGCTCACGCAGTAGCTGGATTTCGATTGACTCCTTCTCTTGGTAGAGGTCATGAAATTTCTGACGTTCCTTGGCCAAGGCATATTCTAGCTGTTCGACTTTGTCCCTCAGCTCAGCAGCCTCATCCTCTTTGACTCTTGCAGCATCAAGCCGACTTCGGAGTTCATCACGTTCCTTCTGCAGCAGCTGAATCTGTTGTCCACTCACCTCGGTCATGGCAGCTACGTTCTCCGATGACGTAGAAGACAAACCAAATCTAAAGGACCTCTTCTTCTGCTTTTCTCGGACAATTTCCATCTGCTTCACCAGATCATCCTGCTTCACCAACAAGCTGGTTCTTAGCTCAGTGTTTTCATCGACCAGCTGCTGGTAGTCTTTCTGCAGTCGGACAAGTTTGGCTTGCAAGCAAAGCATCTCCACTGGGATGTTAAGGCCAACAGCTCGCTGATCTAATGATATCATTGATGTTGTAGATGCTACACTGGAGAATTGCTCACAGCTCTGCACCCGGAAAGGTGCTTGTAGAAAGTCCAGAGACGATTTGTGCTCGGGTATGTTACATAAACTGGCACAGCCTGGGAGTGATGGGTCTGGAGGAACAGGTTTAGACTGCAGATGCTGCTTCAGCCGAGCATTTTCATCAATAAGGTATTTGTTTGCATCTCGTACGTCGACAAGCTGCTGTTTTAACTCAGACAGTTCTTGAACCAGCTGGAAATGCTTTGTTTCAAGAGCTTTGTATTCTAACTTATCAGCAGCCAGCTTGAAAGTCTGATCGTGATCTGACTCAATAGCAGTTTCTTCGGCCGTCTGGCATGCCGAGTCTACCTGCAATGACTGCACACTGGATGGTCGGTGCAAAACCGGTGCACTCACCAGAGACATGGACTGTGGCGTACCTACTCGACTGCTGCAGCTTTCAACGTGTGACTCCAGACGTAGTATTTCCTCCTCAAGTCGTGAAAATTCCCCGCGCTGCTCTTGTTGCCCTAGCTGCTGCTCAAGTCGTAGCTCGACAAGCAGCTGAACAGTTTCGCGGTGTTCCTTCATGGCTTCTTCAATGTGTGCATGCTGTGCTGCAACTTGGGCTCGCAGGTCGTCGACATGCCGTTCTTTCACACTGCACTCACGTGTGACGTATGCCAGCCGCAGCTGCAGCAGATCACGCTCATCCTGTGATGCCCGCAGTCTATCCCTCAACCCGGCAAGATGGCTCTCTGCATCTGATAACTGTTCAACAATCTTTCGTTGCTCTTTCTCAGTGCGCCCTGCCCGAAGTAGACTATTGCTTCGTGCCGCTGCCAGATTTTTCTCAAATTCATTTCTCTCGCACAGCAGTTCTGTTTCAAGAGCTTCCTTGGACTGTGAGGCAATGTCAAGAAGATGGTGTAGATCGGCCAATTTCTGTTCCCAGGCCACTTGTTTCTCTTCCATCTCCACGTCACGCCGGTCTGCCACATTCTTTGCTTCCATGTTCTCGGCACGTAGATGCATTACCTCGTTTTCGAGGTCGGTCTTGGCCTGGAAGAGCCGAGCCACTTCATCCTGGAGGTTGACATCAACACCCACGTCCACAGATGCCTGAGCTTTTAGAAACTCATATGCCGCAACTATGGCACTCAATTTCTCTTCCTGCTGATGCTGCTTTTCAGTCATCTCATTATAGCATTTGCTTATCAAGTATAAGTTAGGCAGTATATGCGAATACTGGTTCAAGTCATCATTTGTATATTCATCGTGTGATGTGTCTAGCGCACCTGCATTAGTTTCATCTGGATTATCACTCTGGAACTTTTCACTCAGGGAAGAGACAGCAAGAGAAGTTTCATTAATCAAAGTTTTATAATTCTCCAGAGAATCTGTAATTTTCTTATTACAGCAATGCTCTCTCGCAATAAATTCCTCAAGTTCAGATATTTTTATGCAATGTGTATCACATTCTTGAAGCAACTGCTGAAGCTTTTCTTCAAATGCTGAATTACTTGAATGGGACATTTTCAGTTGAGTTTGCAAGTCAAACTGCTCTGTGTGCAAGCCTTCCACCTGATTGGATAACAACTGATTCTCCGCTTCCAAGGCATTTTTCTCAGTGACTACAATATTGTAGCTTTCCAACAACGAGCTAAATTCAGATTCCCGCTGTTTATCAGCGTCAAGCTTCTGTGAAAGTTGTTGATTATGCTCCTCCTTTAAAAGCAACTGAGAATTCAACTCTTTAGCTTCTGTTTGCAAAGCTTCTTCTCTACTGACAAGCCCCATAAGCTGCTCATGCAATGATTCCAATTCTGACGATAAGCTGGCAACTTTGGCTTCAGCTGTGTTACTTTCAACTGCAAGCAGTCCATTTTCTGCCGTTTTGCAAGTCAAGCTGTCAACCAACTGGCGATTTTCACAAATTACCTGCGCATTTTCAGTCAATGCCTCTTCACAACGCTGGTTAGATTTGTCCAAGTCGTTCTTCAGCAAGTCATTGGTCTGTCGCAAGTGACTTAGTTGTGTCTCAACCTCTGTGTATTTTGCTATAGTCTCGTCAATCAACTGACACGACTTCTCATAAATTCCACGCAGCTCATCCTTTTCTTCTGCAGCCTTCAAAGCCATCTGTTTCTGTTCTTCCATCTCCGCTCTGTGTAATGCACAGCTTTCGGCATGTTCTGTCCTCAGCTCCTGAAGCTTTCCAGCTAGATCTTCTTCATTTTTCTGCAATTTAGCAACTCTTGACTTTAGGTCATCATTGCTCTGTTTGAAATCATCCATTTCTGCAATCAACGCAGCCATTTCACGTTTGCAGCATTCAAATTCATCAGCCAATTGCTCAAGTTTTTCATCTGCCTCCTTCTTCTCCTGCTGACACTCTGTCAAATTATCTGCCAAACAATCTCGGATTGACTTGACTTCTGCAAGCTGTGCCTCAGCATCGTCTTTATACTGCCAATATTTGCTGGACAAAGAATCCACAAGATCTTGCTGTTTTTCAATTTCTTCTCTAGCATCGTTCAGTTCTAGTTTTAAGTCACAACTTTCAGTCTGTACTGCCAACAATCGTGACTCACTGTCAGAGCATCTCAAGCTAATTTCCTCCAACTCAGCTAAGTGGTTATCACAAATAACCTTAACCGATGCACGTTCCTCTTCCCTCTGTTCTTTAACTGCATACATTTGTTTCTTGTGGTTTGTTTTTTCTACCTGCAACTGCTCCCGAGTTTCACATAACGCTGTATTCACATTTTGTAGCTCATTTAATAACTGTTTGTTCTCTGATGCCATCATCTCCACTTTTTCCGACAGCAAGGAAATATTGACTGTTTTATTCTGCAGTTCAGTTTCCAGTGCTTCAACCTTGGCATTCGATTCGGCAAGAAGCAGGTCTTTTTCTGTTCCCAGTTCACACAGTTTGACAGAAATCGTTTCATTCTCATTCTGTAACAAGGCCGACCGTGATGTAATTTCATCTACGGTGGATAATGCCGCCATGTGGAGATCTCTTGCAGACTGTAATTCATTCTGCTTCTCACTGAGCTTTTCCTCAAAATCTCTAATGATGGACTCTGCTGTCGCTAACTGCTGTGAGTACTGTTCACTGCACTTCAGACTATCGTGTAGTTTCAGTGCACTCAACTCAGCGGCCAACTTGGCTGCTTCCAACTCTTCTAAAAGCACATTGTATTCTGTTTGTTTGTGCTCTAGTGCCATGTACAGATTCTGTTGCTCAGCAATGTGCTGTGATCTCATCTCAGACTCAGTAAACTCCAGCTGATGTAACTTTTCGGCCAATTTACTGCACTGCTCTTCCAGCAAGCACTTGCCAGATTCAGCAACAGAATTTGCTGTAAGGAGTTCCTCTTTCTCTCTTAACAGCAATTCATGATCTTTCCTGAAACCAGCTATCTCAACTAAAAAACATTCATTTTTCTCATTCCGACTCTGAAAGTCCGCATTTTGTTGTTCCAAACATGCAATCTGCCGCTGCACACTTTTGGCTTGGGCAAGCAGTTCATCACGATGTTGACTGAGAAGTTCTTTGGCATCCTTGGTCGACTTCAGTTCTGACTGCAGCGATTCAGCCACACCTGACAGCATGGTGACGTCACCCTGTAAACTGCAGCAGTGACACTTCAGAGTCTCCAGCTCACTAATTAATGCTGAGCTGGTATTCTCCAGGACTGACTTTGCTGTGATAAGTTCCTGCAATTCATTAACTGAATCTTCATGCAGCTTGTTAGCACCATCCAGCTGCCTCTTTAAGTGTTCGACATTCTGCATTAGAAATTTATGTTCTGCTTGACAGTGCTCTACTTTTTCTTGAAGAGCAAGTGTCTCCACAGTCGCACACTCGAGTCCAGCTTCCAGTTCAAGAATTCTTAAAGCCAATTGCTGTGACCCGGCATGATTATCTGTTACGTCCTCACAGACTATACTCACCACTGCATCAGCATCAACCACGCTGCCGTGTATCAGTGACTCGTGTTCTTTCACTTTACCAGTTTCAGTCTGTATCACTCTAGCTGTCTCAAGCTGTGCTGACAGCTCATCGACCTGTCGACACAGCTTTTCCTTCTCCTCACAAACTTTCTCCAGCTGCAATCTGGCACTGCTTAACTGCCCTTCACTCTCGCCTTCTAACTGTTCCACGCTAACAGCAATCTCACTGTGTTGCTGCTCAAGCACACCTGATTTCTGTTTTTCCGTTTCCAGGTTCATACATAGTTCCTTCTTTTCCAGCTGCAGCAGCTTCAGTTTCTCATGAACACTGGAAGAGGTCTGAGCCGACATATCAAGAGCTGTGAGTGCAAGATTGTCACACACAGAACGAACCTTGATAGAAAGTGATTCATCAGCAACTTCACTGCTTGACTGTGAAACATACTCAATTCCAGTTTCTGCATTCGTTGGGCCCAAAGCACTACGAACTGTTGTATCATTGCTTATTGTAGCCATTTTACCAGCAACTGCTTGATTCCTCTCATTAAAACCAGCTGTTTTACTGTACTGCTGAGCCAGTAAGAGACATGCCTGAACCTTCTCCTTCTCACAAACTACAGCTTCATACTTGTTCTTCATAGTCTGTAGTTCACATGCAGCAATTTCATACTCATGTTTCAGTTTGTCAGTCCAGGCTCTGTTATGACGGAGTATCTCCTCATTTTGACTGACAAGCCTCGTGACATTTTCCATCATTACAGCTGGGTTGGTTACTCCAAATGGACTGGTTGATTTAAATGAATTCTCTGTATCTGCATATGCTTCTGCACCTTTCTCAATGCCAACACTGGATGACCCAATCGCTTTCATAGCTTCTTCCTCTTGTGTCTGTGAAGTAGCAGAGTCTGACCCACCATCAAAATCACGAATGAGTAATTTCACAGTGTCTGGCCCTGACAGTGAACACAGCTTCTTCTCCAGACCTGAGCCATTAGCCATCTGCACTAATGGGTCAAAATGCCAAGAATTTCCTGTTTTTCCATTGCATGATTCCGACTGAATGGTGGTGGCCTCTGTGGATGTGACTGGCAATGATTTCATCATATGCTTTTCTGATGATAACGTGGTTGTCTGAGGTTTTCCCTTGATGTTAGCTGTTTCTGTTCTACGAGACTGCCGTAATGATTCTTGATCAATGATACTGGGTGATTCAGTCACTAAATGCTGCTGCCCTGACAAATCTAAGAATGTTTCAGTTCTGTCACGGCAGCTCTCGTGCAAAGCTGACATTTCATGCTGAGCCTGTAATAAAACTGCATCACTAAATTCTACAGAATACTGAAAGCTGTGAGACAGTTTAATATCACTGTCTCTGAAACTGACACCACTCCTCAAGTTATCATCCTCGACAGGCTTTTGTAACTCGAAGTTACTGTCTGCTATATTACCTACAGGGCCTTCATGCTTAGGCTCAAATGTTTCAGCAACTTCCAAATCAACATCACTATTTGGTGAAAAATAAGAAAATTGCCGAGCTGAGTCACGGCCAACAACATATACTGGCAAAGCATCATGCATCACACTGCTACTTTTACCATCAATCAAAGCACCACAAACTACATCAATGCTATCGGCAACATTAGTAACAAAACGATTGCCAACAACGTAACTGAACAAAGAGTTATCAAAACTGTCATGCATTTCACTTACCATGCTCTTGTCATCTTCAGACAACTGGTCGAGGCGAGACTGGAGATGTGCGGCAACACTGCGATATTCTTCCACCTCATGCAATCGTCGCTCGGCATTCAGGCTGCTCAGTTCTGCACTTGTTTCAAGCAACCGGCACTTCTCGGCCAGCTCAGCACAATGCCGACAAGACGATCTGTCTCCATTGCTGTCGTGATCCGAGCCGGCTTTGATGACATCAAGTATCTGTTTCAGTTTGGCATTTTCCCACTTGCAGCGCTCTTCCAGCCTCTCCAGCTTCTCCTGATATTCACTCCTATCGATTTCCTGCTGCCGCCACAACCGTCGATTCTCAGCAATAAGTTCTGCGTCACTTGTGGCTGAGGCAGCCTGTGTTTCAGCAACGTTAGACATTTCTTGCTTTCCAACTTCTTCTTGGAGATGACTGACAAGCCCAGTAAGAGACACATTTTGCTCCATCAGAGCCGAGTAATGTGACTGCAAGGCTGACGGTTCCATTTCCAATGCATTATATCGGTCTCCTACATACGTTACGGTATCCATTTCTCCACCATCTGGACTCATCTGATTGTCTTGTTCAGGTGCAGATGAGTGTGTTTCTACAATTTTCTCAACAGTTTGGCTATGTGTGAGAGCCTCCGCTGTGTAGACATTTTTTCCAACATCACAAAAGTCAGTCTGTACTTCTTTCTCCACACAATGCCGGTCTGAAGTGGTATGTTTCCTGTCACTACTGCCCACCTGTTCACTCACCTTTGACTGCAATACCAGCACATCGGCAACTGGGTTGACAGATGACCAAAGTATCGGTGAAGGTGATGGAGATTTGACACCGGCATAGCTAGATTTCAAGTCATTGTACTCACGAACTACTGACACTAGGCGAGCTTTCAACTTGGCGCAGTCCTTCTGTGCCTTCTGCTTGTATGCAAGGAACTCTGCTTTCAGGCGTTCGTAGGCAGGCGAGTGGGACTCACCAAATCCTGGACTTGGTACGGGTGACACATCTGCATCCTCACGAGAGCATGAGAGGGAGGCCCGTTCTGTTGCCGAATCACAGACAAACGATGGTGAAGAAACAGATCTTGTTTGCGATGCCTCCAGCCGTAGTTTCTCATCGATAAAGTCATTTTCGCATATTTCCTGATCACTAACAGCAACTGAAGCATCCGGTGATTGGCCGGTACGCTGGTGCATAGATGACAGTATACGGTTGGAGTGCTCGAGTTGTACTATGCGCTCTTGTAGTCGCTCGACATCATGTGGCAACACAAAGCCCTCCGCAACAACTCCGACAGCACCTGTGCTGACTTGTTTCAGTCGATCGTCACAACGGATGCGCCAGTCTCTGCTAGCGTCGGTCTCGGCATTACCAGAGTCAGCTGCTCGGCACTGGGTATCCGCGACTTCCCTACTCAGTTGCTCACATTCCGACTGCAGGTGGACATTTTCCTCCTGCAGAGCCTCACGCTCGTGGCGCACTCTGTCAAGCTCATTAAGCAACTGCTGCCGGCTGTCTCGTGCATCCTGTACATCGCAGGCAAAACAGCCTTCAACATCAAATGACGCTGGAGCAAATTTACATTTTAGGAAATACTATGGAAGTATGGGGACATGAGGACTTCCGTCTAATACAATGTTCCTTGAGAGTTGATAAACAGGCGGATTCGAGCCCGGAAGTAAAATTCGTGACGTCACGTGATGTCATCATAAAATATTTATTTAGTGATGGGCAAAAAAGTAAATAAATAAAATACAAATTTTTTTTGTTCCAAGTCGGAAGTGTATTTTTTAACCTATGATTCGACCGGAAGTTGATTTCATGACAGCATCGAAGAATATTTAATTAGTGATGGCCAACTCGATAACTGGAACAACTCTAAGTCACAACAGGAAAGTATTGCAAAACCCTAGTACTTAGACTAGTTCTCTGACATTTGGCGGCTGTAAGTGGCAATGTAGTGGCAGAAGTAAAATTTCGGAACAAAAAAATCTATCTTATCTACTCTCGAGTCCACAAGAGTCTCCGTCCCAAGCAGGACCTTGATCCATTCAGCCATTTTTGCGCAGCAAAGCTGAAGTACGCTGCCAGTTGCCGCATCAGACAAGACTAACAAACTTACAGACTGACAGATGCATGGGATCATTCATTACTATAGTCTGCATCTCATACATTTGATGTGGCTTGAAATACATAAAAATAAAAGCTTCAGCTGTTTAGCACTTCACTGACTTGTCTAGCATTCTTCACTGGCAGCAAAAAGCCTTAAAACTTTTAGTCACTTCGTTTACATTTTCAAGCCCTCACTCAAATAGCAGTGACTTGAAGTTGGGAACTGCACTATCCAATAAATATTTAAACGAAAATTTTATCCAAGTCATTGAACTGTAATGCAAACAGGGTAACATTTGACGCTGGTTCTCAACTGAAAACATAGTGACAGTGTCCTACCTGGACTTCGTTCTGAAGCCTTTTGACCAGTTGTTCCATTTTCATTCTACTGTCACCATCAACCACCATATCGTCTCCATGTGTATCTGCTGGTTGTCCATGTCCTTGCTCAGACTTCATCTGTGCATGTTTCATACACACACACACACCCACACACACACACACATGTGCACACGCACACACAACGGATGCTTGCAAATACCGTATTTAAAATGTATTGACCAGACTAAATGACATAAAAGATTTACGGAAAACCAGATGCTGATCACTGGGAAGCTTTGCGTCCACTTGGCCCGAGCTAATAATAGCTTGCGGTGTCAGGGGGCGTAGTTTATTACAGACAGACAGACAGAAGGACAGACATCACAACCCGGTTACATATTGTGTAAAAGCAAAATTCAGCGCTTGATCGCTCAAACTCGGCAGTTCAGCTTTAAACTGGAGTTCAAGGCTGAACGAGTTTACTTGAAAATCGTGCAACGCGCAACTGGCGTAAACCAGTTCACGGCAGCCTACTTGATTGAATTCATTGCTGAACCGTGATGGTACAATCGGCCCTAAGAGGCCTACAATTCAAGTTGTAGCATGTATTTGACCAGATCATACAAGCCTTTACTGCATTATACAACAGACAACAAAGTACACAGCCGAGTGCCATGATGTTTTTTGATAAACATCACCTGCAGGATAATGCATTAGATTACTGTCAATCACAATAGGCCTATGATACATCAAGACGACACAGTGTCTTATCTCACCAGTCGCCTCATTTTAATTTTGAAATGTTCATAAATAATAAAATTTAAAAAATTAAAGCCATTTTTGGAAATTATTCCACTAACTGCTCATATTATAAGTGGATTATACTTAACTGATTTGTTTAACTTGCAGAAAAACTCTACATAGCCTATATAAATTCACATTGTTTGGAACATAGGTCTAAACCATATCATCCACATTAATAGATTTCACAAAATTGTAATTAAAATTTTCATCATGAAAAAATTTCATGATAATATGCATTTCAACACACATGACACAGCAAATGAGAATTCAGCTGTATCATGTTCCTGAATCTGCTCAGTCTGGCATTAACATATCTCTTGTTATTCTATCCTTCGCACTGTGACAAGAGACAACCCAAGAACTGAATATCTGTAGTGGCATGAGCAGGTGACCACCACACAGCAAAACATCATGTTCATAATGACAGATTACATTATTTACACCACCTCCAACAAAGCGACTGTTAGCACTGCTTCCAGTTGGTAAATGACCGAGCTGGTCACAACATGGCGTACAATGAGCATGCATGGTTGATCCACTACTAGAAAACCGGGACCATGCTGTGGCCCGAGTTGGCACAACTCTTCTAATTAACGGTTCTGCAAATGATTAGTCAACTCAAGAAATTCAAGTCAATACCACTAGTATTTGTGACCAACAAACATTAATGTCCATCTTTCTGCCAACAAAATAACTAGTAAGAACTTCAACACAACAAAAAAGCATAAAGGAAAAGATTTCTTCTAAGAATAATCATGCCTAAAAACAAACCTTCTTGAATTCCTGCAGAAACTTGTGCTCGGTTTCTTTTCGGAAATTCTCGGACCTCTTCCTGAATTCAGCATCAAGGGCTTCCTTGCGTTTCCGATAAGTTTCTTCCAGGTCGGCTTCGACTTCAGCTCGCACGAGTGAAAGCTGTTGCTCATAAGACTCCTGCAGTCGAAACTCGAGCACCTTCATCTCAGTGAGATGCTGTTCCTCTATCTGCTGGCGGACCACATTCATAGCCTCAACCTGCTGCTCCAGTTGAATAATCTTCCGTTGCAATCTATCATTCTCTTCCGTCGACATCAGCAGCTGGCTTTCAAGGTTTGCAACAATTTTCCGACTTTCTTCATCCAGATCCAGAACATACCCAGTGCATGGCTCAATGTTTTCTGCCACAGCTGCAGCAGCTCGTGATGAAGACATCTTCAGATTCTTGTTCTCTTCTCGAAGCCATTCAACTAGATTACGTAATTCTGTCATGTCCCTTGTTTTCTCTGCCAAATGCAATCTCAGTTCGCTGATCTGAGAAGTACTACTGCCATGTGATGATGATGTACTCTCCACTACAGATGTTTCAGATGCTGAGCACTCTACAATACTTGTACGTGCACTGTTCTCTGAAGCAGTTACCTGTCGGTCACACTCGTCTTTCAAAGCCGCCAGTTGTTCCTGAAACTCACTTTCAAGAACTTCAATCTTTGACTGATAATGCTGTTTAATCTCATCCTCTGTGCTGCTCCTTTTAACTCTGGCATTCTCCTCTTTCAGCTGTTCATTTTCACGTAGCAGCACTTCATGAACTTTGGCAAAGTCTGCTTGCAGTTTTTCTGTCAGCTGCATCTGGGACAATTTCGGCTGTTCAAGCTCAAACTGAAGACAATCAATCTGACTGTGTAGATCATTTACCACTAGCTCTCTGTTGCCAGTAATGATTTCTAAATCTGTCTGACATGCTGCATCATCTGTTAACACAAGTTTCGTGAAAGTTCTGCTAGCATGAACTGATGAAGAACCGGCGCTGCTCTCTACCAAACCACCAGGTGAAGATTTCACTTCGATCTCAACAGGAAAGAGCTTGTCATCACTCAAGCAAGTACTTGTACCTGGAGCAACACCATCAGACGGTACAAGCTTTGTGAAAGTTCTGCTGGCACGAACAGCAGACCCACTGGTCGCGCTGTCGGCAGCACTACTCATGTCTGTTTCCACCGCAGTCAATGCATCCAGCTCATCAAGTCTAGTCTGCAGCTCCTCCCAACCTTCAGTCGACCGACTGCTCCTCTCTCCAGCAAGCTCTTGTTGCAAGCGACGTGCAGTATCGGGCTGAGATGCGACTAATTCTGGCGAGGCTGTTTTCAAGTTGTCCTCAGCAATATGCAGTCTGATTTGCTGTAGGTTCACGTTCTCCTGCTGCAAGCTGGTGAGCTCCTTACGCAGTAGGTGAATAGTCTCACGGGCAGTGTTCAGCTCTGACTCAAGATCAAATATCTTAGCATTCATCTTCACTGTTTGGTTTTCATGCTCACCTGCGGCATCCTCTTGCACTAAACTTTCATCACACACAGCCCCCAGCTGTTCCACAAGCACTTGCTGCTCAACAGCTATATTATTAGTGTCAGCATTAATTTGCTCTAGCTGCTGCTGCAGCAACACAAGCTTACGAGACATTTCACCTTTCTCAGCATGCAGAGTACACTTCTCTTTCACTAGCGTATCTCGTTCAGCTGCAAGTGTGTGATACACTCCTTCCATCTGGCCGAGCTTCTCACAAGCAGTGTTTGCATCAAGCCGACAAGTGCCCATTAACGTTCGTAAATTGTCACACTCCTGCCGAAGAGCCTCAACATCACCGTCGACACTTTCCGCTTGCTGTTGTTGCCGGTAAAGTTGATCTTCTGCCACCCGTAGTTCCTCACACTTTGACGCAAATTCTTTCTCAAGCTGTTCGAGCTTACTGCTAGTGGCCTCAGCAGCGTGTAGATGGGACATGACTTTAGACATGGCTGTCTCGTGTGCAGCAGTCTGTTCCTTAGCTGCATCTCTCACCAAAGCAACAGCAGCAGACAAGCTTTCTCTCTCCCTACGAGACTCGGCCAATTCTTCTTGCGTTATCTCCAGAGCTGACTTGAGGTCAACGACACAGATGTTCTTCTCCTCCACCAGCTTCTTTAACCTGTCAACCTCGTGTTCTGCCTCTTCACATCGCTCCAGCAAATCAGTTTTAGTCTCCATCAGTTCACAGTTGCTGGCTTCAAACTTGTTCATCAAATCTTCTACGCTTTCACGCAACTTTACATTTTCTGCTTCCAACTCCCCACATCGTCTGTATGCACCATCACGCTCTACAGTGATGGAAGCAACTTCTGTTGTCAGCAAAGGGATCCTTTCAACTTCAGATTTCAGAGTGCCATTCTCAAGTTCCAAAGTGGACAAGTCTGTTTCAAAGCCTTTGATCATAGACAGCAGCTGCTGTTCCTCACGAGTCCAGTTTTCATGAGCTAACTGCTCATTAGAAGCAAGCATGTTTGCCCTGTCAATGTATTCAGATATCTGCTGCTTTAAACCACCAATTTCCGACAGCAGTGACTCCTTAGTCTGCCTTAGTTCATTATTCTCTGTCTGCAAAAATGAGGTTTTCTGTTGTTGATCACCCAGCTGGCATTCTGCAGTACTTCTAGCTGATTCGGAAGCACCACAACGTTCAGTGAGACATTTATTTTCTTGACTGAGACGTTGGCACTCTTTTTCTAGACATTCATTGTTGGCAAGAGCCTCCTGGTAACCCTTCTTCAGCTCTACTTGTTCACTTTCAGCCATGTGAAGCTGAGCCATCATACTGTTTCTGTCTTCTGTAGCAGACAGCAGCTGAGATTTTAATGTTGCACAAGTATTATCCATATCAGCAAGTTTTCCGATCAATTCCAATCTCTCTTCTGTGGAATTCTTCAGCTCGCTGCTCAGCGTTTCAAGCTTGTTTGCAGCATCAGTGACACTATGTTCCAATTCATGCTGCAGCTCTTCGCATTTTCCTTCAGCTGCCGAGCAATTTAAACCTGCTTTTTCCAGGTCCATACTCAATGACCCCACTTGTCCCGCCAAATCATCAATCTGATTCCTCAGTTTAGTCTCGATCTTTGTCTGACTGTTCTTGAAGTCATTATATTTATCAAGAGCAACACTAAGGCCTGTGGTTAGAGTTGTATTTTCATCTTTTAATGCTGCCAACTGAAGCTCGAGATCATCAATCTTTGACTGCATGGAAGCCACATTTTGCTGATGCACTTGTTTAAATTCATCAAATTTGGCATGTGAATTAATACTCTTTTCTTTCATGGCATCACGATCCTGCTTAATAGTGCTCAGCATGGTTTCTAATTCACTACACTTTTCTGTCAGCATAGCAAGCTTGCTTTCACTGCCAGCTGCTGCCTCAAGACGCAACTTGCAGGTGCTAAGCTCATCGGTTAACACCTGCTGTGACTGCAAACTAGCAGCAAGCTCAATTCGTAAGTCTTCAATGCGGTTCTCGGCAGAAAATGTCTTCTTGTCATAGTCTATTCTGCAAGCATCAAGATCACATTTTGCCAAGTCTAGTTCATCTGACAAACTGTCACGTTGAGCACTGACAGCGTGAAGCTCTCCTTCGAATTTCTGATTCTTCTCAATCCACGTTTGTGCAGTTTCCTGCTGTTCGCTTTCGAACGTCTTGCAGCGAGTCTCAAAGCGATGAAGCTCTTCCCGCAATGGGATCAACTCATCCTCAAGAACCTTAATTCTATTTGCAGTACTGTCTCGTATCTCTTGAGTACAGGTCTCTGCCACCAACAACTTTTGTCTAATTTCGTCTCTTTCATCTTTCAAACTGCATGTTTCATTAAACAGTTCGTCAATCCTTGCCTGCAAATTGTCACTTACATTCTGCTCTGCTGGAACGTCAGTCTCGACTGCTGCATCGACAGTTTCAACAGCCAACGACTTAGCTGTTGTGTTACGCATGTCGATACGGTGTCGATGTTGAAGACGAACATAACGTTCTTTATGGTCAGTATTTTGACTAGGCATCTGTCCATCTGTGGCTTCTTCACTGCCTAATAATCCATCAGTCTGCTCCGCAAAGTCTTTATTCTCTGCTATTGTAAGTCCTGTATCAACCAGAGCCAAGTCAGCATGCTTAGGTTTCTCAGAACTATGTTCCAACTCAGCAAGTTTGGCAGCAAAGCTGTCTCGCTGTGCTGTGACTGCATCCAGTTCAGTCTTAAGCATCTGCAGCTTCATCTGCAGTGCTGACACATCCTCATCTAAACATGCGGTTCTTGCTGCAGAATCTGTTTCCACATTTACATCATCGACTTGCCCACCATTAATGCCTGAGAATGTAGGTTCTTCAGTTATTGTACTCTGCTCGGCTGTCTGAGGTGTGGCACACTGTACTTCAACAGATAGTCTTTTATTCACCTGCTGCAACTGACTAAGTCCAGAGTCAATGACATCAGTGCCTGTCTCTTCATTTGCAAGTGTATCATCTTCAGGCTGTGACAAAGCTTCTATTTCCTTCTGTTCAGTGGCTACCAGTCTACTGGACAGCTGGTCACATTCAAGCCTCAGCCGACTGACTTCTGACTGAAGGAAATTAACTCTACCGACAACAGAAACATTTGCGTTGTGTTCATCACCACTGTCACTCTTACTAACAGACACAGCATCTAATGTACATGTCAATTCGTCAATAATTCTCTGCTTCTCTTCACTTGCAAACTGCACTGTAGCCAAGTCAAGCAACTTCTGCCGATTCTCTGCATCAACACGGAAACACTCCGTTTCAGCAGCCTGCAGTTGCGATGTCAAGTCCCCGACGACTGCATCATTTTCCTGTGTCTTGGCACTCAGCTCTGCCTGAAGTGACTCAACTGTTGCCTGCATGTCAGCGAGCCTTGACTTCAGTTCATCGACAGTTCTGCCGTAGAGTTCAGCCACAGCTTCTTTCTCATCTAATAGGTTAGTTCGTGCATCTTCCAGTTCCTTCACGTGAGTTTGTAACCATACACTATTCTTTGCCAAGTTGCTTTCATCAGATATTGCAAGAACTAAACCTGTCGAACCCGGACTCTGCGCTTCGGCTCCCGATCTGCTCTGAATGCACTGATCTCGTTCTTCGACAGCCAATTTCAGTGCATCTTGTAAAGCACCAATCTTGCAACTGAGTTCATCACGTTCAACTTTCATGGATGCCAGTTGCCTCTCGGTAGCGGCCTCCTGCTCAGACAGTGTTTCACACTCGGATTTGGCAGAATCAAGCTCACTTTTGAGTGCTTCAATAGAGTGCTTTGTGGTCTCAGTCAAATCGGCCTTACTGGCTTTCAGTTCAACCAATTCCCGTAAAACGTGGGAGAGGTCGGCACTGAACTTATCTCGCTCTGCAATTGTGATGCTCAAGCTCTCCTCCAGCATTCTGACGTCATCCACTGATGCATGCCGAGTTTCACTTTCTGTAGCTCTTAATGACAGATCTTCACCTGACTTATCTGTGCCATCAGAGGCCTTTGTATTAGCAGAATCACCTACTATACCCTCATCAGCAGGACCCTTCATTGTAAGTTCAACAGAACTAACTTGAAGACTACCAAGTGTGTGTACTGTTCGAAGATCTACCTGTACACTGCTGTCAACAAGTGTCTGATGTGCAGCTGCTGATAAACTCCTGTCTACATGATGAATGTCAGTCTGAATACTGGAATCTACCATTTCCACATCTCGGGTTGTACCGATACTTTCCTGGCCTTCAGTTGGCTGCACACTAACAGAAGTAACTTGCTGTTCCATATCGGAAAATTTAGCCATCAGCACCGCATGTCCATACCTCAGTGCAACAGCTTCATCTGCTGACAGTTCTGGCTCATCGTATGACTTTTCAACATTGACGAGAATATCATCATATGATGAATCCAGAATGTTATCATTGTCAGTCGTCTTCAGTGCAGACAGCTGCTCATTTTCATAGCTCAGTTTCTCAAGAATTCCAGCTAATATTTCCTTCTCTGACTCCAGTGCTATCATTCGCACTTCAGCACCATTCTCCGCCTGACTTACTTCCACCAATTCTGGGGAACTGAGCTCCAGATGACAAATGTCCGCTTCAAAGACATGAGAAGGCTGGGGCCCAGCGATCAAGTGACATTTAAGCTGTTCCTTCTCAGCATTTAGTCTTTCCACCATGTTAGTCAGCAGCTCCTTTTCAGCCTGCAGAGACTTCATTTTCTCAACCGCTGTTTTTTTGCTCTTAGCCGGAGTGCAGAAAACATGGCTGTCTCCAGAAGTATCGGCAAAACTCTCAACATCAAGACCACCATAACACTGAGGATAATCCTGCAGTAATGGGGCAACCTGACTTCTTAAATTCTCCTTTTCTGATTGTAACATATCAGCTTCAGAAATCAGTCGCTCATTTTCAGCTGTGACAGCATCCAGTCGTTTGACTAGCTCAACTTTCATCTCAGTAAGGTCATTAATACGTAACTGCAGAACCTGGACTGCTTCCAAATCACCAGTCTCATATTCATGCTTGTGCTTCAGAGACTGCTTCAGCTCAGCTATTTCTTGTCTAGACTGGTTGAGTTCTTCCTCCAGCTGAACTGCATGATCATCATAAGCTTTTCCTGACTCAACCTGCACCTGAGCAAGATCTTGCACAAAACCTTCACGCAAAGCAGAAATTCTAGCACTGTGTTCTTTGGTAATGTCCTGCAATGCCGTAATGTATTCCTGTTCCACAGATGCCTTTTCAGCAGCAATTTGTTCCATCTGAGCTTGCAGTTCTGCACATTGCTTCTGAACAGCACACAATTCTTGGTGCTGTTCGCGTTTTGCCTCATCACTACTGAATGACAATTCATTAAACTGTGCCTGATAATCTTCACGCAACTTCTCCATCTCACTTGAATGTGCCGACCTTGACTGCTCAAGTTCAGCTGAAGTTATATCCAACTTTTGGTTCAGCTGTTCGGATTCTCGAGAGTAAGTAGCAAGCTTCTTTTCATACATCTGCCGTTGCTCGGTATTCTCAGAAGCTGCTTTTTCCAAGCTTGCAAGCAGCTCGACAGTGTTTGATTCCAGAGCTTCATTGAGCTTATCTCTTGCTAACGACAAGGCTTCTATATCCTGAGCTGCTCGGTGTAGCTGCTCACGAAGGCATTCGATTTCTGTTGCCTGGTTTTCATAAGCCATTCGTTTTGGGCTTAAGTCCTCATCAACACCTTCCAGTATTTCGGAGTGTATGACAGCAGGCATTTCACGAACGTTCTCCGGTGCAACAGATGACAGAGGCACCTGTCCACCAAGAAGAATATTATGCTCTTGAACCAGAGCATTGATTCGTTTTAGAGCATTGCTGTGTTCCTCCCGAACTTCTTCCAGCTCGTGCTCATAGCTTGTACACTGTTGGTCCTTTTCGGCAATTAGTTCCTCCATTCTGCTCAGCATCATGGTCAAATGCCCCTTCAGACTGTCGATTTCTGCATCGCGTTCTTTAAGTTCATCGCCCAGCGCAGCTTCAATGGTTTCAGTTACGGCAGCTGTGTCTACGCGGTTGCGATTCAGCATTTCGTCACGCAGGAGACGGATCTCGAGCTCAAACTGCGATCGAACCTGTTCACGTTCATGATCAACACGCTGTAACGTGATGAGCATTTCACGCAGACGAACTAGTTCGGCACACAGTGATGTGTATTCCTGCTTCATCGTTGCTATCTCTTCAGCACTTAGCGTTTCGTCCACTTCTGCCGACGGACTCTGTCCTGCAGCAGTGTCACTCTGAGTGTTGTCGGCTGCCGCTAAAGATGCCACATTCACTTTAACATCGACATCTGAGTGTGACTGGAGGACACTCACTGAAGCATCAGTAGTCATTACTGCAGAGGCTGAAGAACTACGATCCTTCTCACGTCGGAGTCTCTGCAATTCCTCAAACTCGGCTCGCAGACTGTCTATAACATCTGGTCCCTGTCTCTCAGCTTCACCAGTTACGGAAGGCATGTTTGGGATAGAACCTGTTCCAACAGACGAAAGACTGGCAGCAGAGCGATTAATGACACTGTGCTTCAGTCTTGACAATTCACCACGTGCTTGTGTTAGATCTTCATTGAGTGAGTGTCTTTCTGCATCAAGGTGGCTAACACGGTTAGTCAGTGCAGTTCGCTCGGACTCCAGCATCTTTATTGTCTGCTGCAGTTCGATTCGGTCACCATACACTGTCTGCAGTGACTGCATAGCTGAGTCACGCTCACGAGTCACTTTCTCCAGCTGCGATGAGAGCTGAGCTACGACCGAGTCGACATCGGAAGCCCCCCACACGGCAGCTGATGGAGTTGTCAGAACATCGGCATTTAACAGCACTTGGCCAGATTGATGCTGAGTTTGCTCATTAGCTGCACGATTTTCTTTCTTCAAGATCTCGTACTTCATCTGTAGCTCTTCTATCAGGGCCAGACTTTTGTGATCACGAGATTTGTATTCTTCGATTACGGTGATCATTTTGACCCGATCCATCTCCAGCTGTTTCTTGTACTCATTCGACAGGCATTCCAGAGCTTCGGCGTTGTCGGTTTTCAGCTGTTTAATGCGGCTTTCGCAGTCTTTCTTAACAGTTTCAAATTGTGACTGTTTCTCAGTTAATGCACACTCCATCTCATCACGTGCACTGCTGGCACTAATGCTGGTAAACTGCACTGTCTCTAGTTGCTCTTTGGTTGATATAAGCTGGGAAGAGAGCTCAGCAATATCACTAGCTGCCTTGACTTCAACTTGCTGCAGTTCATCACTGTGCCGACTACGAGCAGACAACAGTTCCTGTTTTAGTGCTTCTAGTTCATGTTCAACTGTTTGGCATCTAGCAATGCTTCGATCACGGTCTTCACAAGCTCCAATCAGCTTGGACTGGAGTTCATCTACCTGGGTACGGAGACTGCGCAATTCTGTGCCACTCTTCTCTGCAACCTCCCTTTTGTACTCTTCCACTACATGAGATGTTTCTGATGCCTGAGTCTGGGAAGATGAATGCGGATGAACAGATAACTGAGAATTTAGCTGCTGGACTCGTGCAGTGAGTTCAGCAACGTGCTGGCGCTGTTGCACATTGTCCACGATGGCATCATTCAGCCTCTGAGCAATATCCACACTAGATACACCTTGCTGACTGAGCACCATGTACTGCTGCTGCCACAGATTTGTCTGACTAGCATACCGAGAACACTCCTCCTCACTCCGTGCCAAATCTCGCCGCAGCTGATCAACTGTGGTCGAGTAATGGTCCCTCATTTGTTCCTTCATGCGGCCGATATCTTCTCCAAACATTTCTTCCAGCTCGGCTCGGAGTGCAAGAAGCTGTCGCTCAACATCTGAATCATGTTCTTCTTGAGTATAGGTGACCATCGTGGTGGCTGGTTTAACAGGATGGACGGCCAGTCGATGACCAGCTTCGATGTCGGCCATTAGACGACCGACAACTTCAGCACTTTCTGCTTCCCGTCTCCGCAGTTCCTCATTTTCTTTGTGCAATCGTTCGAGAGCAAGTCGAGCACTTTCACGTTCAATGATGGCCGATTCTCCACGCAGCTCGTTCAACATGGCACTGTGTTCAGCACGCTCGGCGACCAGTGTTTCCTCAAACTGTCGGACTGTGTCGTGCAGTTGCCTGCTTTCCTCATGTGCCGCTGTGTAGTCGCGTGTTGCAGCATCCAGTCGCGTCACTAACTGCTCGACCTCACTGTCACATTGCCGCATGGCGTCGTGCAGCGAAGAAATGTCGACATCTTTCTGGCGCACTATTTTCTGCAGTGTGAGCAGTTCATTCTTGGCGTCGACCAAAGCCTGTGCTGATGCACTCTGTTCACCCATCTGATTCTGCAGCCATTCCCCAGCCTGCAACATTAAACACGCGTTTTGTTCGGACTGTTTCGTAAAGAAAGTTTTAGCTCAGCAAGCTACGGTGTGTCTGTTAGCCAGGGTGTCGCAAATCATAACGACTGGCCATAGAGACTTGCACGCGGCCATAGAGACTTGCACGCTTAGATATACATGTACTGACCGACACTTACAACAAACCAAAAACTAGGTCACAATGACCCACCATATTTAACATCATCTCCATCTCCATCCAAGTGTGCAACTTGCATCACGTGATGACCAGCGAGCTCTCCAGAGATTATATCAAACAGCTGCATCAGATATATCAGTATCTTTCACTCTGATTAATCTAGTAGCTTAGTGTAGCAAAATACATAATCTACAAAGGTCCTTCGATAAATAAATTACAAAACAGCATCATTCTGTTAGTTTTCCAAATATAAAAAATCTGAACTATACATTTTGTAGGGAATTTTAATTCTGAGTACAGCTGTGGGTTTTATTATGATTATGCCATTAAATATGGCAACGTTGCCACTGAAGTCGTCGCATAATGAACAGTGTGCTGTTAATCGTTTTTTGTTGGCAAAAGGACTTAATGCAAACGAGATTCACTCTGAGATGCGTCCAGTGACAAGTGTTTTACAAGACCAGCAATACATGTTTGGTGTATGAAGTTTGCTCGTGGCAGACAAAGCATTGTTGATAAGGAATGACCTGGCTGGCATGTTGCTGCAACGACCAATGCACGCCGCAATTGATGCTTTCGTTGACAGATGAGACAAATGTTTGAACGAACTTAGACAATATGTTGAATAACGAAGCACTAATGTTTAACATTTAAAGAGGTAACATTAACTTGTTAACAGTGTTAGTACAGATACAGGACTACTTCTGGACCATCTTCGCACCGGACCAGACCTGTCCCGGTACATTTTTTCTAGCTGTTGGTACAAGTGCCAATACTGACACACAGCGTGCAACAGCAATCTAGACGCCATACATCGCTGGCTGTGGATGGCGAGGAGCACAGGAGCAGGGGTAATGTACAGTAAAGTGTGATCGGCAGTGTGGTGCCATTTTATGTGTGTGTCATGATGGGGCATGAGGGGGAGGAAACAAGACTGGGTGGTCTATAGACCACTGCATACTGCCTGCCAGTCAAGCCTAGGCAGTGGCAGCACGCAACTAAACTGTTAAATGATGCCACGGCCCTATTTATCACAACTCACACGTTGCTTCTCACTTAATCAACAACAGCCGACTATCGGCATAAACTGTGACACACATAGGGCCTATGTACTGAGAACAGACCACCAACATAGCTGTGTCATCCCCACCACCCTTGTAGCAGCAGCAGCCAACAGCGCATCATTGGTGGTCCTCTGCTACTATACAATAATCCTGAATTCAGCCAACTGTATGACAGTGCAGCTGTTTGATTCTGGTCACATGGTATGTTGACACTGTGCGAGACGGCTGTGGGAATGCCCTGTGTGGCCAGGGCAGTGGGTGGGTGGCGGCTAGTAATCTCTTAAAACATCTAAGATGGTTGCATGGGAAGTATAGGTAGGTGGGTGACTCCAAAAGTTCTTTTTTTTACTCACTATATAACTGATTGCTGGCTGCACTGTCTTCACTTTCAGCTCTGCAGAAGCTGCTATACCCAGACCAGCTGTCCTTGGCTTACAAGTGCTTTCTCAACAAACACTGCTTCCTGCATGACACTTCACTAGCGGCTAACGACCACCCAGTATATTTGCTCCCCAAACACCTGTGTCTGCCGCCCACGGCAACGTTTGTTCCCACGGTCTGCTGCTGCCAGTGGAGTGGGCCTAAGTACACATTCCAAGAATCACTAGAGATACAACCAGCGCCAGCAGACACGCCGGTATGGCTGATGAAAGGCTCAACACATCAGGTTTGAGCGATGGTGGGTGACTGTGAACTAAACAATGAGAAGTTTATAGCAGTGCAGTTTATTGTTGTGACCAGACAGACAGCTGCTACTTGCAAACTATTCAGATAAGCATCTAGCATGCGGTCTCAGACCAGACCGGAGGTAAATTGGTGAGTTCCCGGTTCTGTCCCGGTACACTTTTAAGTGGACTGTATTAACACTACCTGTTAAGCTTATCCGTTTTTTCTCATTTCTATGCCATTTATCACTTGTGAGTTATGACAGAAAACTGGTGAGAAAATAATACACGGAGAGACTGTGTTCTATGAACAAGAATGACATCATCATCAACAAAAATTCTATGAAGTCCAAAATTAAATTCCTTACAAAATGTATATTTCGGATTTTTCCTATTTTAAGAATTAATGGAATGGTGCCGTTTTGTAGCTTATTTATCGAACGATCCTCGTGGTTAACTTGACTACCCTTATGTTAATTCACACTTAACTGTTAATTAATCCTTATTTTTTGTAAATTAAAGTAATAAAACCTTCTTAATCATTAGCAGCCCTAATCAGCACAAGTGGCCAAAGTAATTTGGAAGAGCTTTGGCATAGGCTGCATCTAATGTGGTGTCATCTGGTGAATCAGTTGTAAAAGTTGTGTTCAATTTATATACTGTACAATGAGCAAAATTTTTCTGCACTCCCCCTCCCTCCTCTATCTAATACAACGTGACTACTGACTACCCCCCCCCCAAGAGTCTCCATCCAAACAGGACCATCATCATTCAGCATTTTTGCAGAGTACAAGTGTGTGACAGACTGACAGACACCACACTATGTGATAATTAATCGCAATAGGCGTGAGATTCGGCCTATTGCGATAAATTATCACACGTATTCAATGCAGCCGAATAATACAAAAGTCGCACCTGCTTCAGCTGGTCCTGCAGTATCTGGACCTGCTCGACGAGCTGGCTGGCCTGTGTCATGTATTCAGCTTGCAGCGTGTCGCGACTCTCGGTCATCGTACGCAAGTTTGCAGACAGCGTGCGAATGACGTCATCACGACGAACCAGCGCCAACTCAAACTCCCGCAGCTAACGACCACAATACATTAATTCACTTGCACTACTTGACAGCAACTCTTTAGCTGACATTTGTTCTGTAACCCCTTGCACTCAGTTTGTACTCTTATCATCATGTCATTAACCCTCTTGCTAGTTACAAGTATGCTTCACTGTACGAACACATCCATATACATAGGTCACATTAGATGCGCTCTTGAGGTAGCTTGTGTTGCTTACATCACATACATATGGTATGGCGGCATATTAGTCTTGGCTGCATATCTACAGTAAACCAATTGAGGAAGTGGGACCAGTACAACACCTAACTTGCACAACCCTTCTTTACGAAAAGTCTAGTAGAGAAAGAGGAAAGAGTTAAAGCAAAGCCTGACACACCTCCACTAAAGTGAATCACAATAACAGTAGGAAAAACTCATTGCCAAAGAGATGGAGATAACACATCACAAAATCAGCGAACCTTGATGCCATAATCTTCTATAGTGCTTAGAGCTTCGCTGCCTGGAGTCGGCAGGTCCAGCTGTCTTAGCAAATCTTCACTGGCAGGGTTCTGTAACCAACATACATACACACATGTACCCACCCTCCACTCAGTGGCAAAGAACACTCATAAAAATAAACAAGAAGGCAAAGTAATCTGGCGAAGGCTGCATCCCACATCTACTACAATGTGTCTTGGAAATCTCCAACCTGAACAGGATCTTGACCCATTCCGCCATTTTTGCACAATTCAGCAATAATTCCCCCTGTAAAGCTCATGACAGACGACCCAAGTTCTCCGTCCAAGAAACTCGTACGAGAAACTTGGACGGAACAGAGCTGTGACCAACTCAGAACAAGTTTCTCGCACGAGGAAAAACTTGTGCGAGAATGCATGACATACGAAAGGAGTTTTTAGTGCGAGTTTCTCGTACGAGTTTCTTGGACAAAGAACTTGGGTCGTCTGTCATGGGCTTAAGAGAATCAGAACACCCATCTAACACAATATGCCAAGCCGCCAATAGGTTGGCGGCTTGGCATAATGGTTAACATCGTTGGCCGGATCAACGAAGTTAATCAACGTCAGGCCCGGTTAGTACTCGAATGGGTGACCATTTTTAGGTGGTTAAACCATCTAGGCATGTAACCAGCCAACTAGGTCGACTCAGCCTTCTACCCTCCGTGGGACGGTAAAATAAGTATCAGCCTTCTGGCTGAGTAATAATAAAT